>VMHT01179853.1_pt1 | contig 18160 bp, 19 predicted proteins | sample 4693611 | NCBI WGS metagenome assembly VMHT01 (sample SAMN12280063, study PRJNA550983) | marine metagenome | isolation source: seawater sampled from same location over 5 years 0.02-0.2 micron viral filtrate | place: USA: collected off the coast of southern California halfway between the port... ...
CGACATCGGCAGGAAGGCATCTTTGCGACGGAGAGGGCAATAGCGGCATTGTGTCGTCATCAGATAAAATTTGCCTTCTTATGTCTTAGTTTAATGCGCCCTCGTGGCGCGCCCCCTAAATCGACAACTTTGCTAACCCGGGGGAAGACCATGTCGATTTTGATCTACGAACCGGACCCGTTGGTCTGTTCAGACATAAATGAAACGCTTTCTGCTGCGTTTCCGCAATCGCAAATTCGCGTTTTAGAGACGTTTGATCTCAGCAAGCTGGTGGAGAACATCGACAACATCGAATTCGCGGTCCTGTCGCTGCGGCGCGATCAGTTGCACCAGCATCTGTCGGATTTGTCGAACCTGCGGGAGTGGTTTCCAATCGTCTGTATCATGAACGATACGCCCCGATTGGCGGAGGCCGAAAGGAGGCTGAGGTTCATCACCCGCCCCTTTTCCAGTGGCAATCTTCTCAGCGCTGTTAACGGCGCGCTTTCTGACCCGCGGTTATGCCAGCCAGAAATGCCATGACCAAGTTCTTGAGACCGTCATGTTCGGTCGCGGAGGGGTCTTCCTGACGGGGGGCCTGAGCGGCGGGCGCGCGGTCGGATCCGGCCATGGCAAGCAAGAGGAAACCAACACCGAAATAGACCGCGCCGAGGATCAGCGCGGCGGTGAGCGCTGTGGTGACGGTGATGAGATAAAGCCATGCCGCAAGCGTGAGAAACAGCAGCCCGATCAGCAGAAAGAGCGCGGCCCCTGCGCTGAGCATCGCGGTGCGCAGCACACGCCGCAGGGAGCCGCGCAGATGGTTCATCACCGAGGAAAGCATCTTAGCGGCGGGCCGTCACAAGACCGACAAGGAAACCGATGCCTGCGGCGATGCCGAGGGCGGTACCGGGCTGGGCTTGCAGGAATTCCTCGGCTTGCTTTTGGGCCTCCATCGCCTTCAGGCGCCCTGTGTCGGCAAAATCATTCGCCGCGTTGCGGGCGTTGTCGCGCATCTCTTCCGACTTGGCCTTGCCGTATTCGCCCAAGGTTTCGGTCAGCGATGCGATGTCTTTTTTGAGAAGCGCGATCTGGTCCGACAGATCGTCGATGGTCAGATCTTTTGCGGCAGCGGTCGGGGTCTTGCCCATGCGGGCCTCCTGAATGTTTGACTGACGATAGGCAGCGCGGGCGCTGAATGCAAAGGGTTCCCTGCGCAAAACGATGCGCGGGGAACCCTGTTTTTCTGGCCCGGCTTAGGCGTTGAGCGTTTCCGTGGAGGAAAAGAACATCGCTTGCGAGACAGCCGAGACGACCTGATCCACCGAATAGGGTTTGGAGATCAGGAAGGCGGGCTCTGGCTTGTCGCCGGTCAACAGACGCTCCGGAAAGGCGGTGATAAAGATCACCGGACGCATGCCCAGTTCGTTCAGCAGGTCGTTCACCGCATCGATGCCCGAAGAGTTATCGGCCAGTTGGATATCGGCGAGGATCAGGTCAGGCACATCGGCCTTGCCTAGTTTCACCGCTTCATCACGGGTGCGCGCGATGCCGGTTACCCGGTGGCCCATCTCGGCGACGATGGATTCAATGTCCATCGCGATAATGGCTTCGTCTTCGATAATCATCACCGAACCGGAGGTGCTGTCAGCCATTTCGCGATGTGCGATCTGGATCAGCTCATCGGCCTCGGCCTCATCCACGCCAATGATTTTGGCGATTTCACCATGCGAAAAGCCTTCGATCGTGTGCAGCAGCAGCGCTTCGCGGCTGTTGTTGGTCAGGCTCGACAGATGCCGCTGCGCCTTGGCGCGGGGGCCGCTTTCGCCTTCTTCCACCGGGGCACCTGCGCTGGCCCAGATACCGTACAAAACCTTGAAAAGACCCGTCTTTGTGTCTACTCCATCGAGCACCGAGCGATCAACCAGGATGGCTTCCAGCGCCGCCGCGGCGAAGGTGTCACCACTGGTCTGGCTGCCAGTCATCGCCCGCGCGAACCGGCGAAGGTAGGGGATGTTGGCACCCAGTTCATCGCTGATGCTGGTCTTTTGTGTCGCATCGTTCATCTAGTCGAATCCTTTTTTACTTTTCTTGGAACCAAACACGTCGACATTGTGTTTGGTTCCAGTATGCGTACATAATTATTCAAACGAGACGACGATGCCAGAGGTGATGTTAGTGAATTCAGGAAACAAGGACGAGCGCGAGCGCGTCATCGACGACAACCTCAAGCGTGTCTTCGATGAGACGCTCGATGAAGGCATCCCTGATCGTTTCAAGGATCTGCTTCAGAAGTTGAAGGAACAGGATTCAGAAAAAGGAACGTCATAATGACCCGTCCCGATCCGCGCGACGAGCTGGTAGAACATCTGCCGGCCATGCGGGCCTTTGCCATCAGCCTGACACGCAATGGTGCCACGGCAGACGACATGGTGCAGGACACCTTGGTCAAGGCGTGGACCAACATCGAAAAATTCCAAGAGGGCACGAACATGCGTGCTTGGCTCTTCACGATCCTGCGGAACACTTACTATTCCTCGCGCCGCAAGGCGAAACGCGAAGTCTCGGATGTGGATGGCGTGTTGACCGACGGGCTGGCCGAAAAGCCCGCACATGATGGTCACATGCAGATGACGGATTTCCGCAAGGCGCTTGCCCTGCTGAAGGATGAGCAACGCGAAGCGCTGCTTCTTGTGGGGGCCTCTGGCTTCTCCTACGAGGAAGCTGCAGACATGTGTGGCGTTGCCGTAGGCACCATCAAAAGCCGCACCAACCGGGCTCGTGCCCGCCTTGCTGAACTGCTGGGTCACCATGACGACGAGTCGCTTGAAATGACCGATGATGCAACAATGTCCGTCCTATCCGCTTCTAAAGTTTCTTCTTTCTAAATATGACGTCTGGCTTCTTCAGCGGTGATCTGATGCGTGGGCTGACGATCCGTATTTTGCTGTTTCTGTCTCTCGCGCTTTTGCCCATCGGGCTGATCGCGGTTGTGCAGACACGGCAGATTGCGGATCAGAGCCGCCAAAGCGCAGAGCTATCGCTGATCGCCGTCACAGAACAGGCCTCGGCCGCGGAACGCCGGGTGATCCAAGAGGCTTTCGGCGCCGCCGAAGCGCTCACCTCGATCGTGCGTCTCAGGCGAGACGACCCAGAGGAATGCACCGCCTTCCTTAAAGAATACAAACAAGCGTCAGACATCTATTCGCTTGTGGGTTTCATCGGGCTAGACGGGAAAATGACCTGCTCCTCCACGGGGCAGGATCATGACTTTTCCGAGGATGAGAACTTTCAAACACTGGTGGAAACACCGGTCCGTCGTGCGATGCCGGTGTTGCAAGGGGCGGTCAGCAATCAGATGGTCACGCTGATCAACGCGCCGGTCTACGAAGAGCGCGAATTGATCGGCTTCATGGCGCTCAGCATTCCCGAAGACGCCATCAACGCGATACGCGAACCCAAGAGCAAACACAGCAGCGTCGCGATGATGACCCTCAACAAGATGGGCCACATCCTGACCACCGAAAACGGGCTGGCCGTTGCCAAAAAGGAATACCCCAGCGATGTCGCCTTGTCGCTGTTGACCACCAAAGAACCCAACGTCTTCCTTTCAGAGAATTTCGATGGCCAAGACCGCGCCTATGTGATCGTCCCAATCGTGCCAGACACGGTCTTTGCGCTGAGCGTATGGCCCAGAAACACCCCGTTTCTGGACACGGGCGTTTCCACCCGCCTGAGCGCGCTTTTGCCCATCGTCATGTGGCTGGCCAGCTTGATCGTGGCCTTCTGGGCGTTGAACCGGCTGGCGATCAACCACATTCGCAAGCTTGGCCGGCAGATGCGTCGCTTTGCGCTGAACCGCACCCTGCCGCGCGGGACGCTTGGCCCCTCGGTGCCCACCGAATTGGTCGAGATGGAATCCGCTTTTGTCGGCATGGCGGAATCGATCCTGCGAGATGAGGCGACGCTCGAAGACAGCCTTCGGCAAAAGAACATCCTGCTGAAAGAGGTCCACCACCGGGTCAAAAACAACCTTCAGCTTATCTCGTCGATCATGAACATGCAGATCCGGCAGGCCAAAAGCGAAGACGCGCGTTTTGTCCTGCGGCGCTTGCAAGATCGCATCCTCAGCCTCGCCACCGTGCACAAGAACCTCTACCAGAATGACGATCTGGTGCGGGTCAATGCCAGCGAACTGCTGAACGAGATTGTAGGCCAGATGCTATCGGTCGGGCTGGCCTCTGGTTCGGGCGTGCAGGTTGAGCAATCCTTTGAGCCGATCAAGATTGACGCCGACGATGCGGCCCCCCTCACCCTGCTGGTGTCAGAGGCGCTGACCAACGCGCTGAAATACGTCTCGACGGTCGAACATGGCAAAGGGTTCATTTCGCTCAAGCTGATCCAGACCGGGCCGGAACAGGCGATGATTGAAGTCCGCAACACCATCGGCAACCCCGAAGAGGTGAAATCCGGCACCGGGCTCGGCTCTCGTTTGATCCTTGCCTTTACCCGCCAGTTAAACGGTCAGGTCGAGGTTGAAACCACGGATGGCGTTTACCAAATCCGGGTGAATTTCCACGTGCCGACCGACAGCAAGATGGTCTACGACTACTGACGCGCTATCGATCAGCGGAATCTGGCCGGAAACGTGGCCCGCAAGCCACAGACTCGTCATAGGCGAAAAATTTGTCGGAACCCTTTGGCTCGCGCACGGTTGAGCACCTGAAACGCAGTGCTAAAAAGGAAAACGGAGATGACCACGGAGCTCTTTCTCGGCGGTCTGACCATCCTGACCTTAGCCGCGGTCATCATTCTGGCCTTAACCACGGGCCGACGGGAACTAAACCCGGATGAAGACCGTGCCGGTCGCGACAAACAGCAACCGGAGACCCAAAGGTCGAACTACCGGTCAGACTATTAAGACCTGACACCCCTATCGACCGCCCCGAGCAGAACGCTCGGGGCGGTCGATATTTATAGGGCGTCTTTTCAAAAACTGGGGGGCGTGCAGGCGCTGACAATCTCACAGGGGTCGGTGCCAATATTGCGAAACCGATGCGGCAGGCGGCTGTCGAACAGGTAGCCATCCCCAGCGTTTAACAGGCTAACTGCGCCATCGACCGTCACCTCGATGCTGCCCCGCACCACCACGCCCGCTTCTTCGCCCTCATGGCTCAGAAACTCCGGCCCGGTATCCGCGCCGGGCTCATAGGTTTCATGCAGCACCTGAAGCGCGTGATGCGCCGCGTTGCCCAATTGGCGCAGCGATACGCCGCCCTGGTGGCTTGGCGAAATCTCGGTCAGTTCCTGCGCGCGGTAGAAAACCTTGGCGCTGTCGTCCTCCTCAAGGATCGAGAAGAACTCCGCCATACTGATGGGAATCGCGTCCAGCAGGCTTTTCAGCGATGCGACTGATGGGCTCGTCCGGTTCTTTTCGATCAGCGAGATCGTGCCATTGGTCAGCCCGGCCTTGGTCGCAAGCTCACGTTGGGACAACCCATGTTTCTTGCGGATCGCTCTAAGTTTATCGCCGACGTTCAATGACTTGTCCTTTGTGGGCATCGGCGTTGCGACCGGGCATCGTGGCGGAGGGGCAACCGATGATCTTGGGAATTGTTAGATAGGCTCTGCCTTCGCGATTGACAATTATATTAAACGGAATATGGATTTTTTAAACGACACGTCACTGCCCCTCTCTCTTTCGCAATAAGGTATCTGTTCCATGTCCAGCACCGTCAAGAAATCGCACCGCAAATCCTCTGCCAAGGCCAAAGCCGCGCCGCAGATGACAGTGGTCGAAGCAAATCCCGCCACCAAACCCGACGGTCAGACGAATGCCGACCTCGTCGCGCGCCGCGACGCCGCCGTGCCGCGCGGTGTGGCCTCCGCCGCGCCGATCTATGCGAAATACGCCGAGAATGCCGAACTGTGGGATGTCGAAGGCAACCGCTACATCGATTTCGTCGGGGGCATCGGCGTCCTGAACACCGGCCATCGCCACCCCAAAGTGGTCGAAGCCGCCAAGGCGCAAGAAGATCACTATACCCACACCAGCTTTCAGGTGGTGCCCTACGGCCCCTACATCGAACTGGCTGAAAAACTGAACGCGCTGGCCCCGGGTGACGCACCCAAAAAGACGCTGCTCGTCACCACCGGCGCCGAAGCCGTTGAGAACGCCGTGAAAATTGCCCGCGCCGCCACTGGCCGTCCGGGCATCATCGCCTTCACCGGCGGCTACCATGGCCGCACCCTGCTGACGCTGGGCATGACCGGCAAGGTCACGCCCTACAAAAAAGACGTGGGCCCTTTCCCGGCAGATGTCTTCCGTGCGCCTTTCCCTTCGGTGCGCGACGGGATCACCGTGCAGGACGCGCTGACCGGGTTGAAGAACCTCTTCCTCACCGATGCCCAGCCCGAGCGCGTTGCCGCGATCATCATCGAGCCAGTGCTCGGCGAAGGCGGCTATACCCCTGTGCCTTTCGACATGATGCAAGAACTGCGCGCAATCTGTGACCAGCACGGCATCCTGCTGATCGCCGACGAAGTGCAGGCCGGGTTTGGCCGCACCGGCACATGGTTCGCGATTGAGCATTCCGGCGTCGCGCCGGACCTGATCACCGTGGCGAAATCCATGGCCGGTGGGTACCCGCTGGCCGGTGTGATTGGCCGCGCCGATGTGATGGACGCGATGGCCCCCGGCGGTCTGGGCGGCACCTATGGCGGCAACCCGGTGGCTTGTGCTGCAGCGCTGGCGGCGATTGAGGCGATCGAAGACGAAGGTCTGCTGGCCCGCTCCACCGCGATGGGCGAAACGCTCAAAGCCCGCTTTGCCGAAATCGGCGCGCGGTCGGCGCCCTACCGCTTTTGGGATATCCGCGGCCTTGGTGCCATGGTCGCCGTCGAATTCGTAACCGACTTTGACAGCGCCAAACCCGATGCCGATTTCACGAAGCGCGTCATCGCCCACGCCCTCAAGCGCGGCCTGCTGCTGCTGAGCTGTGGCATGCATGGCAACGCCGTGCGCGTGATGGTTCCGCTGACCGCATCTGACGCCATCGTCGAAGAGGGCCTCGCGATCTTTGAAGAGGCCGTGGCCGCAGCTGTCGCCGAAGAGCAAAAATAAACCAACCGGCCATGCCGGAGGGATCGGGCGTGCGGGGCAACCTGCGCGCCCATTTTTATGGCGCGCATCCGGTGGGGCAGGTCTCTGGCAGCACAGGCCTTGGCATCCGCTGGGGAAGCGCGCAAACTCCGCCTGAAATCAATGCCGGAGTGACGATGCCCCTGTTAGACCCCTTGCCCATTTGCACCATTACGGGGATGTTTCACGTGAATAGCGCGGCTGCCCGCGGGAGCCGTTCATGACCGCGCCGATGCGTCCCGGCCCGCGCAACCTGATCACCGATGTGGCAGGGCTGAAGGTCGGCAGTGCGCAGGACACGCGGCTGAAATCCGGCAGCACCGTGTTGATCGGCGACACGCCCTTCACCGCCTCCGTCCACATCATGGGCGGCGCCCCCGGCACGCGCGAGACCGACCTGCTGGCCCCCGACAAGACCGTGGCGGCGGTCGATGCGCTGGTGCTTTCGGGCGGCTCTGCCTATGGGTTGGATGCTTGTTCGGGCGTGGTGGATGCCCTGCGCGCGCAGGGGCGCGGGTTTCGCGTAGGCGATGCGCTGATCCCGCTGGTGCCCGGCGCGATCCTGTTTGATTTACTCAACGGCGGAGACAAGGATTGGGCGCAGAACCCCTATGCCGATCTGGGCCGCAAGGCCATGGAAGCGGCCGACGAAGAGTTTGAAATAGGCTCTGTCGGCGCGGGCACCGGCGCGCTCAGCGCGATGGTAAAAGGCGGGCTCGGCTCGGCCAGTTTGCAACTGCCCGATGGCAGCATGGTCGGTGCGCTGGTGGGGGCCAATCCGGTCGGTGCCGTCACCACGCCCGGTGACCGCTACTTCCACGCCGCCCCGTTTGAGATCGACAGGGAGTTTGGCGGGCTGGGGCCAGACCCTTCCGCCGGGCTGGGGCTGCGCTTTGAGAGCCGCAAGATGGCCGCCATGTCGGCCCGCGCCAATACCACCATCGCCATCGTCGCCACCGATGCCGCGCTGACCAAGGCCGAATGCCAGCGCGTTGCCGTGGCCGCCCATGACGGCATCGCCCGCGCCGTGGTGCCCGCGCATATGCCCAATGACGGCGATCTGGTCTTCTCCCTCTCGACCGCGGCGCGACCTGCGGGGGATGTGGCGATGATCGGCCATGCCGCCGCGCTTTGCCTGTCGCGCGCCATTGCCCGCGCGATCTATGCCGCCTCCCCCGCCCAAGGGGATCTTCTGCCTTGTTGGAGCACGCTGAATGCCTGATCTACCCCTCTCCGATATCTCCCTTCATTACGAGGTCGACGGCAGCGGCCCGCCACTGCTGATGCTGGCAGGCATGCTCAGCGACAGTGCAAGCTGGGGCGCTTTGGCACCGCTGCTTTCGGATCATTTCACCCTGATCCGGCCCGACAACCGCAGCACCGGGCGCACAACGCCGTGGGACGCAGAAACCTCCGTCGCGCAGATGGCGCGGGATGCGCTGACGCTAATGGAGTATCTGGGGCATGACACCTTTCACGTCGTCGGCCATTCCATGGGCGGGCTGATGGCGATGGAGCTTTTTGGCCTAGCGCCCGAGCGCATCCAAGCGATGAGCATCCTCGCCTCCGCCCCGGTCCGTGCGCCGCGCACTATGGCGGTCTTCGACGCGCTGCTGGCCGTGCGCCGCGCGCCGCAAGGGGAGCAGCTTTGGCTGCGGGCGCTCTACCCTTGGATTTTCGCCCCCGGTTTCTTTTCCGACCCGAAAAATACTGAGACCGCCCTTGCCGCCGCGTTGGCCTATCCCCATGCGCAGAGTGCGGATGCCATGGCCCATCAACTCGAAGCGTTGCGCGGTTTCCGCCCCACGGTGCGCCCTGCCGATCTTCGGTGCCCAACCCAAGTGTTGCACGGCGCCGAAGACCTGCTGATCCCCCGCGCCGCCGCCGAGGAAGCCTTTGCGCAGGTCCCGAACCTGACGCAGACCACCCTGCCAAACGCAGGCCATTCGATCCATTGGGACGCCTCTGAGGCCGTCGCCCAACACCTGCGCCAATTCCACGCCACCGCCGGAGACCCGAGATGACACAAGACCTTTACGGATTGGAAACCTCTGCCAGCCGCCCGGAAACCCTGCAGGCGATCAACGATTTCATCCACGGCTTTCTGTCTTACCAGCCCAAAGCCGCAGGCGTCATCGCCGCAGCCGATGCCGACCCCGAGGGCCCGCTGGTCAATGCCTATGCCGCGCTATTGTGGATGTTCCTTGAGCACCCCATCGCACCGGAAAAAGCCCGCCCCTATCTGGAACGCGCCACAGCCGCGACCGGGGCCAACGCCCGCGAGCAAGAGATCATCCGCGCCGTGGGCCACTGGATCGACGGCGATGTGCCCGCTCTCGTCGCTGCCTGTGACGCCATCACCGACAAATGGCCGCGCGATCTGGCGATGCTGAAACTGGCGCAATACCATCTGTTCAACACAGGCGATGCCGCTGGCATGTTGCGCCTTGCGCTGAAATCCCTGCCCGAGGCCGAAGACATTGCCTATGCGCACGGCATGATCGCCTTTGGCTACGAGCAGTGCCACCTGCTCGACCGGGCCGAGGCCGCCGCCCGCCGCGCGATGGAGCTGCGCCACGATGAGCCTTGGGCGCATCACGCGCTGGCCCATGTGATGCTAACGCAAGGCCGCGTGGCGGAAGGCGCGCGTTTCATGGAAAGCGTGGCCGTGACATGGACTGATCTGAACTCCTTCATGCGCAGCCACAACTGGTGGCATCTGGCATTGTTCTACCTGTCCCAAGGCCGTCACGCCGATGTGCGCGCCGCCTATGACCAGCACATCTGGGGGCTTGAGAAAGACTATTCTCAAGACCAAGTCGGCGCGGTGTCCCTGCTGGCGCGGATGGAGTTCGCGGGCGTTGATGTGGGCGACCGTTGGGGCGATGTGGCAGACCATGTGGCAGCGCGGGGGGCGGATACGGTCAGCCCCTTCCTGACGCTGCAATACCTCTATGCCCTCTGCCGCACCGGACGGCCCGAGGCAGCAGAGATGCTCAGCGCAATCAAGGCCCGCGCCGCCGAAACCACGGCCCATGACCATGCCGCATGGGCCGAAGTCGCGCTGCCCGCCGCCCGCGGCATCGCCGCCCATGCCAAAGGGGATTGGGCCACGGCGATCCGCGAACTTGGCTTGGCCCTGCCCCGCATGGCCGAATGCGGTGGCAGCCATGCGCAGCGCGATCTTTTCGAGCAGATCCACCTAGATGCGCTGGTGCGCGATGGCCGCGCCTCTGCCGCGCAACAGGTGCTTGAGATGCGCCGCACCTATGACCCCGAAGGCGTGCCGCTGAACCTGATGCTGGGCGCGGTCTATGAAAAGAGCGGTTTGCCAGATCTGGCCGCCCAAGCCCGCGCGCGGGCAGAACGCACGCTGGCCGGAGCCTAGACCGGGCCGCGTACTTTAGGCGCGCGGGCCGACGGTGACCTCGAATTCGGCGATGCCGTCGACACCCCCGGTGATCACATCGCCGGGCTGCACAGCCGCGACACCGGCGGGCGTGCCGGTCATGATGATGTCACCCGGTGCCAAGGTCACGGCCTGCGACAGGGTGGCGGTATGTTCGCGCACCGACCAGATCATTTGCGACAGATCGGCTTCCTGTCTCATCTCGCCGTTCACCGCGAGCCAAAGGCGGCCCTTCTCGACCGAGGCGACATCGGCGATGGGCAGGATTGGTGCGATGGGCGCGGAATTATCAAACGCCTTAGACCAGTCCCACGGGCGGCCCATCTTCTTGGCCTGCGCCTGAAGGTCGCGGCGGGTGAAATCGATGCCCACAGATGCGCCCCAGATGTGATCCATCACATCAGCTTCCGCGATGTTTGCGCCGCCCTTGCCGATGGCGATGACAAGCTCTGCCTCAAAGTGGAAATCCTCGGTCAGCGGCGGATAGGGCACGGTGCAGGGCGTATCGAGCGTGGCATCGGCGGGTTTGGTGAAAAAGAACGGCGGGTCGCGCATGTCATTGCCCATCTCAAGCACATGCGCCTCATAGTTGCGGCCCACGCAAAAGACACGGCGCACCGGGAAACGGTCGCTGGTCCCTTGAACGGCAAGGCTGCTTTGCTTTGGGGGGTCAATCACATACATCACTGGGTTCCTCTTGGCATGATGCGGCCAAGGAACACCCGCGCTTTGTAACAGTCAATGACCCCCGTGCGCTTATAAACCCTTGAGCGGCAACTCTTTCACAGGTCCGCGCCTTTGCGGATCGCCTCTTGCACCTCGCGGATGTCTTCGGCGCTCAGCCCATAGTCCGCCGCTGCCACCTCTGCGCTGATGTAGCCGCGCAGAAGGTCGCGTTTCACCAAGTCCTTGGGGCGTTCGGTGGCGGGGCCGTAGCCCGCGCCCCCCGGAAAGGCCATCATCACCTTTGCCCCATGCGGCACGAATTGTTTGCCCTTGCCGCGCATCGGCGTGCCATCGTCGCGGGCAATGGTGGTCGGGGCACCGGGGGCACCGCCCTGCCGCCCACGGGCGGGATGATCGACGCGGTCAAACATGGCCTGCATGTCGAACTCATGCCCCGCGCGGGCGCTGACTTCCATGTACTGCCCCAGCCCCCCGCGCTGGCGACCCGCGCCGCCGCTGTCGGGGCGCAGTTCTTTGCGCCAGATCACCACAGGACCGGCATGTTCCGTGGCCTCCACCGGCATGGTCATCACGCCCGAAGGGAAGGCCGTGGCATTCAGCCCGTCGTGTTCTGGCCGCGCGCCCGAGCCCCCGGAGTTGAAGGTCAGCACCTCGGCCCGGCGCGCGCCTGTGGGGGCTTGCGCATCCGTGCGCGGGCGCAGGCTGACTTGGAAGTTGCACAGGCAACCCGCGCCCTCGGCAGGGACAAGATTGGGCAGGATCTGATCCAGCGCCGCGTAGACTGTATCGGGCACGAAGTGACCGACGATGTGCCGCAGGGCCACGGGTGCCGGGTGCACCGCGTTGACGATGGTGTTTTCCGGCGCGGTGATCCGAAACGGCTCTAGCGAGGCGGCGTTGTTGGGAATCTCCGGCGCGATGGCGCATTTCAGCGCGTAGCAGGCATAGGCCTTGGTATAGACCAGCGGGCAGTTGATGCCCTTTTTGTCGATCCCGCTGGTGCCCGCGAAATCCGACAGGATGTGATCTTCTTCGATGCTCACCGTGACCTTCAGCGTGATCGGCGTGTCGAAGCCGTCGATCGTCATCTCGCCGGTCGCCTGCTGGCGTGGCAGCGCCGCGATCCGCTCCAGCGTGGCGCGGCGGGAATTGTCGAGGATGAAACCCGCGATGCCGGTGAGATCGTCGAGGGCAAACTCCTCCATCATGTCGATCAACCGGCGGTGGCCGATCTCGTTGCAGGTGGTCAGCGCGTAGATGTCGCCGACCAATTGATCCGGCTCGCGCACGTTGCCACGGATGATCCGCACCAGTGTCGCGTCGACCTTGCCCGCATCGGCGAATTTCATGATCGGCAGGTAAAGCCCTTCTTCGTAGACGCTCGCCGCATCCGCACCAAAGCCACGCCCGCCGATGTCGACGATATGCGCGGTACAGGCAAAGAAGCCGACCAGCTTGCCACGGTGAAAAGACGGCGTGACCATGGTGATGTCATGCAGATGGCCCGTCCCCTCCCAAGGGTCGTTGGTGATATAAACGTCGCCCTCAAGGATGTTCTGCCGCCCGATGCGGCGGATAAAATGCGCCACCGCGTCGGCCATGGCGTTGACGTGGCCGGGCGTGCCGGTGACCGCCTGCGCCAGCATCTGACCGTCGGTATCATAGACCCCGGCCGAGAGATCGCCCGCCTCGCGCACCGAGGTCGAAAAGGCGGTGCGCACCAGCGCCTGCGCCTGTTCCTCAACGACCGAGATCAGCCGGTTCCACATGACCTGATAGGCGACGTTGGAATGTGTCTGTGCCATGGGCTTACCCTTTCACGGTGATGTCGATGCAGCCGTCCGGCTGGCAGATGGCGCGGCGTGACGCGGGCAGGATGATCGTCGTCTCATCCTCGGTGATCGCGGCGGGGCCTTGGGCGGTCTGGCCGGGGGCCATCTGGGCGCGCAGGACCACGTCGGCATCGCAGTATTCGGCGAGCGCCGGGTCGAACATACGCCGTGTTAGAGCCACATCTGCCGCCGCACCCGGGGACTGCTCTGCGGTGCGGGCGACCGCCTCGGGCGGGGTGGTGGCATTGACCGACCAGACCGTGATCTCGATATCCAACCCCTCGACGGTACGACCGAAAAGCTTGGAGTAATCCGCCTCAAAAAGCGCCTCGAACCGGACGGCATTGGGGTTTAGGGCGTCTGCCTCGTCCAGCACGATGGGGATCTCCCAGCCCTGCCCGCTGTAGCGCATGTAGACTTTGTATTCCGACAGGATTTCCGCCCCGGCGTCGCAGTTGCGGACAAAGCCGGTGGCCTCTTCCTGCAGTTCGGCCAACAGCGTCTTGATGCGATCCGCATCGAAATCCGACAGCTTCATATAGACCGAGCGGTTGGCCTCGAAGCTAAACGGCGCGCGCAGGAACCCGATGGCCGAGCCGACCCCGGCACCAGGCGGCACCAGCAGGCGTTCAACGCCCAGTTTCTCACAGAGCCGCCCGGCGTGCAGCGGGGCCGCACCGCCGAAGGCGATCATCGTGTAGTCGCTGAGGTCCTCGCCGTTTTCCACCGCATGCACGCGGGCCGCATTGGCCATGTTTTCGTCCACCACTTCGGCCAGCCCAAAGGCGGCGGTGGCGGCGTCCATGTCCAATTCCTTGCCGATGACATTTTGCAACGCGCCTTCAGAGCCTGTGGTGTCGAGGCGGATCGAGCCGCCCGCGAAATTGTCGGGGTCGAGCTTGCCCAGCACAAGATCAGCATCGGTCACGGCAGGCTTCTCACCGCCCCGCCCGTAGCAGGCCGGCCCGGGCTCAGAGCCCGCACTTTCCGGCCCGACCCGGATTTGCCGCATGGCGTCGACATGCGCGAGCGAGCCACCGCCTGCACCGATCTCCACCATGTCGATCACCGAGATCGAGATCGGCATGCCGGAGCCTTTCTTGAAACGGTAGGTCCGCGCCACTTCGAACACTCGGCTGGTCTTAGGCGTCTGGTTCTTGATCAGGCAGATCTTGGCCGTGGTGCCGCCCATGTCGAAGCTCAGCACCTTGTCGAGCCCATAGCGCGCGGCGATGTTCGCGGCAAAGACCGCGCCCCCCGCCGGGCCGGATTCCACCAGCCGCACGGGGAATTCGGCAGCGCTTTCGATCGAGATGATGCCGCCGCCCGAGTGCATTAGGAAGATGTTGCAGGAGACACCTTCCTCTTGCAGCCGCCCTTCGAGCCGCCCAAGGTAGGATTTCATCAGAGGCTTGATATAGGCATTGGCGACCACGGTGTTGAACCGCTCATACTCGCGCATCTGCGGTGAGACCTCGGAAGAGATCGAGACCATGACCCCCGGCAGCCGCTCTTCTAGCACCTCGCGGATCAGCCGTTCATGCGCGTCATTCAGGTAGGAATGGATCAGCCCCACGGCGACGCTGTCATAGCCGGCGTCCGCGATACGGTCGGCCAAGGCTTCGACCTCGGTACGGTCGAGCGGCAGCAGAACCGCGCCGGTGGCATCGACGCGCTCTTCCACCGTGTAGCGCATCTGGCGTGGCAGCAGCGGCTCGGGGAGATTGAGGTTCAGGTCATATTGCTCGAACCGGCTTTCGGTGCGCATCTCGATCACGTCGCGGAAACCTTGGGTCGTGATCAGCGCCGTCTTGGCCCCGCGCCGCTCGATCAGCGCGTTGGTGGCCAGCGTTGTGCCGTGGATGATCTGGGTCAGGTCGGCAGGGGTGACCCCGGCCTTGGTGCAGACCTGATGCATCCCGTCGATGATCGCGTTCTCGGGCGCGGCATAGGTGGTCAGCACCTTGGTCGAGAAACTTTCGCCGCCCTTTTCCAGAACCACGTCGGTAAAGGTGCCGCCAATGTCTACGCCCAGTCGAATGGTTGATGCCATGTCTCACTCCTGTTTGGACGCAGGATAGGGGCGGGTGCAGCATCGGCGCAAATTATTATATTCTATGGGTGTGAAAGGTTTTTTCGATCCTCGACATCGAAGCTTCGGGCGCAGTCACGGGCAAGTTCGGCGGCGCGGGTGACATAGGCGGGCGTACGCTCTGCGTGGTACCGCGCGGCCACCTGCAACGGGCGTGGATGCCACGCGGCGGGGAGAATTTGCAGCGCCCCATCAGCCAGCGCGCCTGCCACCATGACACGCGGCATTACCGCCACGCCCATCCCGTCGAGCACCATGTTCATCGCCGCCGACAGGCTGCTCGAAGGCACCAATCGAGCCTTGGGCGCGGTGGTGCCATCGAAATGGCGGATCAGATCAGAATGGGCCTGCGTGTGCCGCGCATGGCCCAAAACCGGGTGCCGCACCAGCGCCTCAAGGTTAGGCGTGGGGCCAATCTGTGCTGCAAGCTCCGGCGCGGCGACCCAAATGTAGTCATAGGTCGCCAAGTCCAACTGACCTCCCGCCGGGGTTGAGAAGGGCGCGGTTTGCAAGGTCAGGTCAAGCGCATGGGCGGCAAGCTCCCGATCCAGATCACGCGAGAGATCGACGGTAAGCTCAACCGTTAGATTGGGATAAGCCTCTGCCAGCGCGCGCAAAAAGGGGCGCAACCATGTGCTGGCCACCACTTCGGTCACACCAAGGCGCAGGCTGTCGTCGATCAGGTCAGGCCGCGCGGCGGTCTCAACCAGCGCTTCGGCCTCGCGCAGCACGCGGCGGGCTTGGGCCAGCAGCGCGGTGCCCTTTTCGGTCAGCCGGATCGACCCGGCGTCGCGCTGCATGAGGGTCACGCCCAGCGTCGCCTCCAACCCCGATATCCGGGCCGAGATGTTCGGCTGCGTGGTATTCAGATGCGCGGCGGCGCGGCGGAAACTGCCAAGGTCGGCGACCCAGATCAGCGCTTCAAGCTGTTTCAGCGTGAAGAGATTGCCGATCATTCGCGCCAGTCAAAGAAACCCGGTCCGGCCTCGGCCAGAAGCTTGCGGGCCATCGCCTCGCCCGCCTCGGCTCCGTCGGAAATGGCGCAGGTCACGTCGTCGCCGATGGCGTCTGACCCGTCCGGGCGCAGCACCTGGCCGCGCAGGCGCATCTCGGTGCCGTTGAGTTCGGCCAGCCCAGCGATGGGCGTCTCGCAAGAGCCGTCAAGCGTCGCCAGAAACGCGCGTTCGGCGGCCAGTTGTTCGCCCGTGGCGCGGTCATGGATCGCCGCCAACATGTCGGCGGCGCGGCTGTCGTCGATGCGGCGCTCAACCCCAATCGCCCCTTGGGCGATGGCCGGCAGCATGTCATCGGGATGCACGGCGGCCTGCGGCACATCGTCCATTCTCAGCCGGTTCAGCCCGGCCATGGCAAGGAATGTCGCTTCGGCCACGCCGTCATCCAGCTTTTTCAAACGGGTTTGCAGGTTGCCACGAAACTCGACCACTTCCAAATCGGGCCGCCGCAGTTTCACCTGGGCGCGGCGGCGCAGGCTGGAGGTGCCCACGACCGCGCCCTGCGGCAGGTCGGCGATGGATTTCAGATGCGGCGAGATGAACGCATCGCGGCAATCCTCGCGCGGGAGATAGGTGTCGATCAACAGCCCACCGGGTTGCAGCGTCGGCATGTCCTTCATCGAATGCACCGCGATGTCGATGGAGCCATCCAGCAGCGCCGCTTCGATCTCGCGGGTGAACAGGCCCTTGCCGCCGATCTCTTTCAGCGGGCGGTCGATGATCTTGTCGCCCGTGGTCTTGATCACCACGATCGTAAACGCTTCAAACGGCAGGTCAAAGGCGGCGGCGAGCCGGTCGCGCACCTCATTCGCCTGCGCGAGCGCCAGAAGCGATCCGCGTGTGCCGATGTTGAGGGGCCGGGCCGGGGTGGGAAGCTGATACGTCATGACGCATCCCTACCCCCGTCGACATGAACTGACAACTACTGTACCTGCGCTACCTACGGGTTTGCCACAATTAGGAACGCCATAATGACTGCGAATAAGACCATCCTGCGCGCCCTTACGGGCGAAACCCTGCCGACCCCACCGATCTGGATGATGCGGCAAGCTGGGCGCTACCTGCCGGAGTACCGCGCGACGCGGGCCAAGGCGGGGGATTTCCTGTCGCTCTGCTATAACCCCGAACTTGCCGCCGAGGTGACGTTGCAGCCGATCCGCCGCTACGGTTTCGATGCCTCGATCCTTTTTGCCGACATCCTGCTGGTGCCGCAGGCGCTTGGGGCCGATCTGTGGTTTGTCACCGGCGAAGGGCCGCGTCTGTCGACGATCACCACCAAGGCCGAGATGGAAGCGCTGAAACCGGCGGATGCCATTCACGACCACCTCGCCCCGATTTACGAGACCGTGCGCATCCTGTCACGCGAACTGCCCGAGGAAACCACGCTGATCGGTTTCGCAGGCGCGCCATGGACGGTGGCGACCTATATGATCGCGGGCAAAGGCACGCCGGATCAGGGGCCAGCCCATGCGCTGAAGGACGAAAACCCCGAGGTTTTCGATGCGTTGATGGAGAGGATTACGCTCGCCACAATCGAATACCTCGACATGCAGATCCAAGCCGGGGCCGAGGTGGTGAAGCTCTTCGACAGCTGGGCCGGATCGCTGCAAGGCACCGATTTCGACCGTTATTCGACCGAGCCGCTGCGCCAGATCATCAGCGCGCTGAAAGCGCGGCATCCGGATGTCCCGATCATCGCCTTCCCCCGTGGTGCGGGCGCGCGGTTTGCCAATCTGCATGCGGCGACCGGAGCGGACTGCATCGCCATCGACGATGGTGTCAGCGCGGAATGGGTCGCCGAGCATGTGCAGCCCAATGGCTGTGTGCAGGGCAATCTGAAGTCATCGCATATGGTGACGGGCGGGGATGCGCTGGTGCAAGAGACGCGCGCGATTGTCGACGCGCTGGCGAAGGGGCCGCATATCTTTAATCTTGGCCATGGCATTACGCCGGATGCGGATCCGGAGAATGTGCAGTTGATGATCGACACGGTGCGCGGGACGCGAG
>VMHT01126251.1_pt1 | contig 18159 bp, 15 predicted proteins | sample 4693611 | NCBI WGS metagenome assembly VMHT01 (sample SAMN12280063, study PRJNA550983) | marine metagenome | isolation source: seawater sampled from same location over 5 years 0.02-0.2 micron viral filtrate | place: USA: collected off the coast of southern California halfway between the port... ...
CCTCGCTGTAGGTACAGCCGTAATGCTTATACAGCCAGGCGATGAAATAACCCCTATTCGATATTCAGCTATTCCATCATATCAAATCTGTTTTGAAGAAGGGCCAAACGGTACGGTCGATACGGTGTACCGTAAGTTCAAGCGACCCTTTAACGTTATTCAGCGTGAATGGCCTGACGCTAAAATACCTGACCATATTATAAAAAAATATGAGGACGATGAAACCAAACCTCTTGAAATGATAGAGGCAACTTACACAATAGATAATCAAATATACTATTGTTTGATAACAGCAGAAGAAGACTTTAAGCTTGTACATCGTGACCTCAAGTCTTTCCCCTGGGTTATCTCTCGATATATGAAAGCTTCCAACGAACGGTATGGTCGTGGCCCGGTGCTTTATGCTCTGCCTGACATTAAGACATTAAACAAGGTTGTTGAATTAACTCTTAAAAACGCCAGTATAAGTATTGGTGGAGTGTTTACCGCTGTAGATGATGGCGTCTTAAATCCCCAGACCATAAGCATCGTTCCCGGAGCGGTAATAGGCGTTAGCTCGAACGGGGGGCCTCGTGGTCCTTCTTTGCAGCCCCTTCCACGTTCGGGCGACGCCAACCTAACACAAATCGTTTCCAATGACTTGCGTGTAAATATTAAGAAAACTTTGCTTGATGAAAGCTTACCGCCTGACAATATGTCGGCTCGTTCAGCTACAGAAATCGTGGAAAGAATGAAAGAGCTATCCCAGAATTTAGGTTCTGCTTTCGGTAGATTAATCAGCGAGACAATGTTTCCAATCGTTCGTCGTACTTTAGAACTCATGGATGAAATGGGTGAGATTGAATTGCCCCTAAAAATTAACGGGCTTCAGGTAAAGGTCGTACCTGTGTCGCCGCTAGCTATGGCTAACAATGCAGAAAAAATGAATGAGGTTATGCAGTTTATGCAGATTTCTCAGATGATGGGGCCACAAGGTCAAACGTTACTCAAGATGGACGCTGTCGGTGATTACATAGCTGACCAGTTAGGTATCCCGGCAAAACTAAGAACAACGCCGCAAGAACGTCAACAGATGCAAGAAGAGATGATGCAAATGGCACAAATGGCGGCGCAGCAACAAGGCGTGTTGCCACCTGATGGGGAGCAAATGCAATGAGCCAATCAGAGCGTATTCGTAGCATTAACTCGCCTGGTTGGGATGGTGTAGATTCAAGCGTTACACATTTAGAGTTACCCAATACATCATCTCAAAGAGATTTAGATATTCAGTACAAGCGGTGCTTTGATACTGAGGCTGGGAAAAAAATATTAAAACATCTACGGGCAATAACTATTGAACAACCCGCATGGATACCCGGCGCAGACCCTTCTTTTGGATACGCACGGGAAGGGCAGAATAGTTTAGTGCGTGAAATAGAACAGAGGATTAAAAGAGCAAATGAGCGAGAATAACCCAGAAGCTGAAGGGATAACTGAAGAAGCAGCCCCAGACGGTCTAATGGCGTCGGTAGCTTTAGAAGATGATAAAGCCTTAGAAGAAGGTGAAACTATTGAGCATCGTGCGGATGAAGAAGTAGAGGGCGAACCAACAGAAGAAGAAACGTTTGAGCGTCCTGAGTTTATTCCCGAAAAATTTTGGGATGACAAAGAAGGTCCAGACCTAGAAAAAATGATGAAGTCTTACGATGAACTTCAGAAACAATTTTCTCAGGGCAAACACAAAGCTCCTAAAGAATACAACACAGAAGTTTTGACGGAAGCTGGTTATGAATCTAATGACCCGGTTGTGTCTACTTATTTGGATTGGGCGCAAAAGTACGGGGTCAATCAAGCGGCTTTTGATGAGCTTGCGTCTTCCATTACGGGTATGGCGGGTGAAGACATGGCGGCTGTTCAGCTAGACCTAAAGCAAGAACGTGAGGCTCTTGGCCCGAACGCTGATGAAATTTTAAAGTCTAATATCAATTGGGCTGATGGTTTGGAGCGCAAAGGCATTATCTCTGATGCAGAACGTGCTGAACTAAACATCTGGGGTGGTTCGGCTGTTGGTCAGCGTCTTATGCAAAAGGTGCGCTCTATGACAGGTGATATGTCAAAAATTCCAGTAGCAGATGTAGCAGAAGCTGGAGTAAGTGAAGACGATTTCAAACGCTCTATGCAAAGCAAGATGAATGATTCCCGCTATGGAAACGACCCTGCTTTTACTCGCGCGGTCGAGAAAGAATTTGAACAAAGATACGGATAATGCCTGTGGCGTTATATTTCGCCTGACTGCCCCCGCTTCCCACTACTCCCGGCGGGGGCTTTTTTGTACCGTTTTATTTAAGAAGTTTGTCGGAAATTCTTCGCAATATATTAATTTTTTCTTTTTCAGTATTCCAATCTAATCCAAGGCCGTATTCACTTAACGCATGAGCTAGTTCTCTTGCTTGCGGCTCGGTTAATTCTATTTTTATTTTTTTACTCATTTTAAATCCTCCTGAGTTCATAATTTAATATTAACAAAGGATTTAATTATATTGCCTAGTCGATGAAAAAAAATTTTTACAAATGTACAAAGGCTAAATGTGGGGTATAAAGTATTTACAAGCCACAGCTTGTAGTATATCTTTCTTTCAACAGATAACCCCTTGGGCCTGTTTGGCGTGTAGAAATTACACCGGGCGTGGACGTTTCCACGAAGCCAAAGGCCGGACATTCCGACAACCTCATACGGCGTAAATTTAACTGGTTCAATTATAGGAGCTATATTTTATGTCTACGAACCTATCGCCTGCCTTTGTGCAGTTGTTCGAAGCCGAAGTCCATCAGGCCTATCAGGGTGCTGCTGTTCTTCGTGGTGCGGGTCGCACTAGAACAGGTGTCACGGGAGACACTGTAAAATTCCCAAAAGTTGGTAAAGGAACTGCATCAGTTCGCGTTCCACAAACCGATGTAACCCCGATTAACGCAGCCTTTTCACAAGTTTCTGTTTCAATGCAAGACTTTGTGGCTAGCGAATATTCGGATATCTTTAATCAGCAAAAAGTTAACTTTGACGAGCGTCAAGAATTAGCGCAAGTTGTGGGTAATGCTATTGGACGTCGTGAAGACCAAATCATTATTGATGCACTAAACGCTGCTTCAGCGGGTTCTACAGTTGCTAAGACTGTTGTTACTTCTGGTTCAGCCGCTGCATCAAACTTGAACGTTGGTAAACTTCTTGCGGCGAAAAAAGCTTTAGACGCTAAAAACGTTCCGGCTGCTGACCGTCACATAGTTATTCATGCAAATAATTTGTCTGGATTACTTGGTGATGAACGAGCAATTTCGAGCGATTTTCAGACTATAAATGCTTTAGTAAATGGCTCAGTCGGAAGTATGCTAGGTTTTACCTTCCATATTATTGGTGACCGTGACGAAGGTGGACTACCGTTAGCAACTGCTGACCGTACTTGTTTTGCTTTCCATCGTTCAGCACTTGGTGTTGGTGTTGGTATCGCTCCAAAAACAGAAATCAACTACATCCCTGAGAAAACGTCTTTCTTAGTGACAGCAATGTTGTCAATGGGTGCTGGTGCAATTGACGTAGACGGCATCGTTGATGTTGTTTGCGAAGAATAAGGAGAGATAATCATGGCATTTGCAGCAACTGGTATGTCCTCACTTGGTGGTCAAAGCATGAAGGGTACGGTTCCCGCACTCTATTGTTATACCACTACGGACGCACATACAGTCGTTGATGGCTCTGGCTATTTCAACGACTTGTCAGACACACTAGCAGTTGGCGATATGTTTATCGTCCACGGTGCTACGGGTGGTACAAGAACGATTACAATGCACGTTGTAGTCAGTAACGCTTCAGGCGTTGTTGATATGAGTGACGGCACAGTAATCGCTGTTGTAACTGACTCAGACTAATATGGTTGGGGGCGGTTGCGCCCCCTTCCCTAATTCAAGGAGAGACTTATGGCGGCTGGCGACACAGACGTAAGTATATGTAACAAAGCCCTTGTGTTCCTTGGGGCAAACAAAATAACAAGTTTTTCAGATGCGTCGGCGGCGGCTGACGCTTGTAATATTTTGTACAAGGAAGTTAAAGCATCAACGCTTGCGATGTACTCTTGGACATTTACTCTAGGCAAAGCAACGCTAGCGCAAGAAACAACCTCACCTACAAATGAGTGGACATATCAGTACGCCTTACCGAACGATATGCTCAGTGGCGTTCCTAGAGCGGTTCGAGCCAGTACCACAGCGGGTTCACCTCTTATTAAGAATTGGGAAATAGGTCAGTCATCTAACGGTGGTACGGTTTTGTTTTCGGATGAAACGACCATAACAATAGATTACCAAAAAGATGTAAATGAAGGAGCTTTGCCGTCGTACTTCATTACGCTCCTAGCTTATCAATTAGCCTGGCATTTAGCAGAAACAATGACAGACCAAACAACTAAGGTGGAGTTGTGGCGTAGTATTGCACTCGGCACACCAGGCGAAGGTATGCGCGGTGGTTATTTTAGACAGGCAGTAAGCACTGATAGTGCGGGTCAGACGCCGGGAGTTATATCAGATTATATGTTGACTGAGCTTAGATGAGTAAATTCCAAGCATATCAGGCTAGCTTTACTGGCGGGGAAATGGACCCCCTACTCCGTGGTCGTACTGATTTGCAGCAATATTATAATACCGTAGCTACCGCCGATAATGTTTTGTTTGAACCGCAAGGTGGTTTTAGTCGCCGTCCGGGTTTACGTTTTCTACAAGATATAACCGCTGACAATGCGGCTAATGGTGTTCTGCTTATACCGTTTGAGTTCAGTACAACCCAGAACTTTATGATTGTTGCAACACGATATGCGAACGCAACTATACGTTTTCGTTTCTATGCTAATCAGGTTTTGCTCACCAACATCAACGGGTCGGGCAATAGCTATTTAGATTTTAGTGTTGGGTCGCTGTACGTTGAGACTGCGATTGATATGGATAAAGTTTATTTTACGCAATCGGCTGATACGCTAGTTGTTGTCAATCAAGCCTTTGCTCCTTTCAAAGTGGTGCGCGGAGCTAATAATACAACTTGGACCGTTGCAACGCTAACACTGGGTAACGATAACTTTAGGTCGCCTAAGTCTGCTTTTACTTTGTCGAGTTCTAACCCAGCGGGTAATATTACACCTTCAGCGGTCACGGGTGCGATAACTTTGACGAGTAACAATGCTATCTTTACAAACTCATTTATCGACCAGTTTATTATAGATGGTAATGATTTTGGTCGGGCAAAAATAGTTAGTAACCGTTCTTCGACTGTAGCAAACGCCATAGTTGAAATACCGTTTCACAATACTGAAACCATAAATCAAAACCAATATAAGCTAGAAAGTGGTTACGAAGACGCTTGGAGTAGCACTAGAGGATGGCCCCGAACGTGTACCTTCCATGAGGGTCGTTTGTACTTTGGTGGCAGTGCTTCAGAACCCGCAACACTGTTCGGTTCTAGGGTTGGGGATTTTTTTAATTTTAAACCAACCGAAGGTTTAGACGATGATGCTATAAAAGTTACGCTTTCAACGGACAGTGTAAACGCAATTACGGCTCTACGCTCTGGTCGAGACTTGCAAATATTCACCACAGGTGCAGAGTTTTTTATTCCGCAAGCTGACCTATCTCCTATTACCCCGGCAAACATAACCGTAAAGTCTGCAACCCGGCGTGGCTCTAAGCTTGGTATTCGACCACAGGCTGCGGAAGGCGGAACACTGTTTATACAAAGACAAGGCAAAGCGCTACGCGAGATGCTGTTTAGTGATGTTGAACTGAGCTATGTGGCGAACAATGTTTCATTGCTAAACTCACACTTGTTGCTCGACCCTCAACGCATGGCTCTAAGAAACGCTACAGATACGACTGAGGGCGATTTGCTAATGATTGTGAACGGTACAGACCCAACAGGCTATAGAGCGTCTTCTGTGGGGCTTACAGGTACGATAGCGGCTTATATGTTGAATAGACCACAACAGATTGTGGCCCCGGCGGTATGGACTACGGACGGTGACTTTATCGACATAGGAGTGGACCTAGATACAATCTACACGGTCGTCAAAAGAACCATAGGTGGCTCCGCTAAATATTACCTAGAAGTGTTTGACGATGACCGCACAACAGATAGCGCACTACAATATTTTTCTGGTGCAGTAAGCCCAGACCAATCCTTGCCAGGAAGCACTACAGCCGGGAGCCTATCGCATCTTGAGGCTAAGACTGTCAAAGTAGTACGCGACGATATTGTAGATACAGACAGAACGGTAAGTTCTGGCAATGTTACCTTAAATGGTGCGGCGTCAAGCTATGTTGAAGTAGGTTTAGATTTTAGTGTTGAAGTAACGACACAGCCCGTTGAGTTGCGTTTATCTACAGGTTCAATGCAATCAACTAAGCGACGTATCATAGAAGCTTCTCCAATTTTATTTCTTACACAGAATGTGACCGTAGAGGGCAAAGAAGTGCCAACACAAACCACCCTATCGGGTGCGGGTGGCGTTACGTCCTTTTCTGGGGTCAAGACAGTAGATGGATTAACCGGGTTTTCCTTAGAGGGTCAGGTTACCATTTCACAAGACAAACCATTATTTATGACAGTTTTAGCATTAGATTATAAAGTGAGTTCAGGAGCATGACAGCACCAGTATTTCAAATGATAGGTTCAGCATTAAGCGGTATGGCACAAATTCGACAAGCTCAAGCGCAGCAAGTTCAATACGAAATGAAAGCTCGTAATGAGGTTATTCAAGCCCGGACGGATGCGGTCAATTTCAAGGTAGAGGGTAACGAGCGCATGAAAGAGTTGCTTGTTGCTATGAGTAGTTCCGTAGCAAATGCGGCGGCTGGTGGCTTAGACCCTTACGGTGCAATGGAAACCAAAGACCTAATTAATATGAACTCTATGAAGGTTGCTGGGATGGATATTCGTAAGCTTAACCTCAATTCAGAAATGGCAATTCTTCGTGGTGAGTCTAACGCACAACAAGCTAGGTTAGCGGGTAAGGCGGGTGTTAAGTTTGCTACGGTTGCGGCAGTTGCGAATGTTGCAACAACAGGCGGTCAGGTCATGGCTACGTCTGGCACAAGTTTTATGCCACCTAAAACAATTAATGTTATAGAATAATGGTTGAGAGCGTAACATATCAAGGGCGGCGGGTAGCACTTCAGATACCTGAAGCCAGAGCCTATGAAGCCGAAGCTACAGAGCGCGGCCTAGGTCAGATTCAGCAATCCCTAAATCGTATGACTAGCTTCTTTGCAGAACAAAACCAAATAAAAGCAAAGATAGAGGGTGACGAATACGGCGCGGCAAATGCTCCTACGATGGAGCAAATTCTAGCAGCTAGACAAACAGGTGAAGAATTAACACTGCCTGGAGATAAGAATACTTTATTTGGTCGTGCGGCTAGACAAGCAGCGGCAACGATTGTTTCAAGCGAATTAGAGCTAGCGGCACATAAAGAAATGAATACTGCTATCTTAGATTTTAAACAAAGAGAAGCTAACCCGGCTGGCTTGCAAGATAAACTAGATGCGATTATTTTAGGCTACTCATCAACCTTTGATGAAACTGTTCCCTCAATGGCTAGAAGCATGAAAGCTAAGTTGTCTCTCAATGCACAAACAAAATATGCAAGCTACCACAGTGCTTATATTACAAACCAGCAAGAAAATTCTAGGGCGGCTTGGATTGCAAATAGTAGCCTTGATTTTGATAATTTACCTAACCTTTTTAAAACAGGCATTGTAGAAAAAGATGAACAAGGAAATGAAATTGTCAGACCAGTAAAGCCAGAAGATATTGCTCTTTATAAGTTTAATAAACTGAACGAGATGAAAAATTTAAATTTTCCTGTGAGTAATATTAATTCTTGGTCAACTAGTTTTGATAAGCAAGTCTTAGCGTCTGCCCGTGCCAACTTGTCAGATACCGTTTTAAAAAGCCCAAATGCTCATAAGATTATTAGAAGTATACAGTCAAGCAATATAGAAAATCTGCCAGAAAATTTAAAAGTACCGATATCAATATTGCAAGACGGTGACGTTTCATTAAACGATATTGCCAGACAATTACGCACTGGCCTTTCAGAAGAAATAAACTTTGAAAATAAACTTGAGGAAAACAACAATAAAAACACTGAAGCCAATGAAGAAATTTTTGTAAGTCGAGCTAACAGAGCAATGCTTGTTGGCGAAACAGAAGAATTTGAAAAAGCGATAGAATTACTAAGGCAAACAAACGATGCGGAAGCTGATAAGCTAGAACAACAATTTATAGCTGCTGGTATGCGTAGAACTGAAAGTGACCCTGATTCTAAAAACTTTTTAATCGATAAAGCTGATATGTTGACAATAGAAGACGTTGCTTCTGTCAGAGATGGATTGAGCAATGAGGACCGTATAAAATATTCTAACTTGGCTGATACATTGCAAGATAGAGAAACTAAATCAGCCGTTACAATTATGCGTGGTCTTTTTGAATTGCCTGAAGGTTATAAGCCTATTTCAGACCAAGACCCCAATTTTAAGAAAGCTATGGTGTTTAATAAATTAGTGGGTCGGTTAAATGACAGAATAGAAACCGCTAAAAGACAAGGTAAAGACATAGATGCAAGAGCGGAAGTAGATTTGCTTATTGCTGAAATAGGCGACGAATTTGATGATGCACTCACTGGTTTAACTAAGAAAACTGCGCTCAATACGCTTGAAACATATAGCTTAGATACAGAAGTAGATTTGACTGATTTAACGATTGGTTTGAATTATTTAAAAGAACTTGAAATAAAAATTTCTAATGAAGGTAAATCAGCAGGGCCATCATTTATGAAACGCTCTGCTTTAGATAAACAAGGGATGCTATCAAGAATAAAGGCTCATATTAAAGCTGTTGAAAAGGCATTAGGGCAATGAATCTATTAGAAGCTAGAAGACAATCCCACGAAACGCGAAACGCTGTAACTTATGATATTCGGTTTGGTGATGATGGCGTAGTTGTAGAGCCAGACAATACTTGGGCCAATATGTTGGCGGGGCAAAGTTTACCTTTAGATGAAGACTTTGAAACCACAGGGAATACAACAGAAGACCTGTTTGGTTTCACGGGTTCTGACGTTGTGGATACAGCTAAAGCTACGGGTCGTGCGGTTGCCGGGGGCGTACAAGACACAGCTTTAGGTGTTGTTGGCGTATTTGATGATATAGCAAATTTCTTAAATACAAACATAGAACCAACCTTAAATTTTAAAAGAAGACCTGAAGGTTATGAGCCGCCTGATGGTGAAGTAAATATGCAAGAATTAATAGACGCTGGATTGCAAGAGCTTGGAATAAAAGTTCCAGAGGGTGATAGCCCAATAGAAGCTATGGGTCGAAGCCTGGTTCAGTTTGGTGCGGGTATGGCAATAGCTCCAATTCGGGGAGTTGGGTTTGTAACCACAATGCTTAAAGGTGGTTTTGCTGATGCACTGTTTGACCCAGAAGAAGGTAACCTTTCTACGCTTTTAAAAGAGTTTGGATTAGAGGGTGCGGTACTTGATTACCTAGACAGTGCGGTTGATGATGAAGCCACAGCAGCCGAAAGGCTTACGGCTAGATTAACAAATACGTTTGAGGGCGCACTATTAGGGTTGCCCATAGAAGCTATTGTTCAGGGCTTTAAGGCTGTACGTTCTGACGAAGGTGCAGTTGAAATAATTCGTAACAAACTGACAGTTGTTAAGGATAGATTAACGCAACCGGGAGAAATGCCTACGGTTGGTAGCACTGGTGGTAACATAGGCGTTGGTGCGTACAATCCTAAACTTAACAAAAACGAAATTAACTTTTTAAAAGGTTCTGCAACAAAAAACGGAGAACTAGACTCGGCATCGTTTGACGCAGCAAAAGCTGAAGCGTTAAGAATAAAAGCTAACTACCCGCCTGGTGAAGGATGGGCCGATATTTCTATAGCTTCAAATGACAGAAAGCCGTCATTTTCAAAGGATAAAAAAGGTAATTTAAAAGTTAAATTTGCACAGCCTGTGTATGAGTTTAATAAACCCAAAAACTCTAAAGTAAAACCAGAGGTGCATCAAAGCAATATGGTTTCAACTATGGTTACCGATATAGAAAACTTAGTAACCAGAGCTAAAAATGGCGACCAAAAAGCTAAAGAAATTATTGGACAAGCTACTTGGTATCGCAATATGAGAACACGATTGCGTAAAGAGTTTGGCGGTTTAGGTGACGTATTTGCAGACTTATTAGGTGCTACATCTGCACAAACTGGCGTACAGCAAAACTATGAAAACTCATTACAAATATTAAAACGGTTTACTCGGGGTGAGTTTGATAAAGAAATAAAAGCCTACGAAGCATATGTTAAAGGCGGTGGTAAAAAAGGCCCAGCTATATTTGCAATTGATGCAGACACTGCCGATGAATTTCAACTAATAAGAAAAGCATCTGGGGAAATGTTTGGTGCAAATAGTCCGGCTGCAACTGAAGCCTTATTAGATATGTTTAGGCAAATTAAAGTTGGCTCTTCTCCTAAAACTGTCAACTTTACTGGCAATCTTATTGGATACGGTAATGACGCCACTATTGACGTTTGGGCTGCTAGATATTTAAGAAAAATTTCTGGGCGAGATAGAATACCCCCACCCGCTGAACCCGGTGTAACTGGTAAACATTTGACAGGTAGTACGCTTGATAACCCTAGAATTGGTCAAGAGTTTGCGTTTGGTCAAACTGTTTTTAAAGATGCTGTTAATAAAATAAATACTGACGGCACTATAAAAGGTTTTGATGCGTCATTAGGTGATATGGGGCCTGATGATTTACAAGCTGTAGTTTGGTTCCTAGAAAAAGAACAATGGACAAACAATGGCTGGACTTCAAAAGTTGGCGAGGGTGGTTCATTAGATTTTGAAAGCAAATTTGGGGGGTCACCAGATAGAGAACGTGCGGCTGAATTAAGAAGCATTATTAATAAAAAAGGTAGTACACCAGAACAAATAAAACTAGCTCAACAAGAGCTACAAACATTAGAGGGTGAAGCTCAACGTTTTGTTGCTGGTGTATCAAGAGAAAGACCTGACCAAGTTCCTACAAATGTAGAGCAAGCAGAACTAGCTAGCGAACTTACCGCACCTCTCCAAGCAGATAAAACTGTTATAGGTTACCAGGCTAATAACACTGTCGGTGAATTTATGGGTGATACAGAACGTTCTTTAAATTACGAAATTGTAACGCAAACAGATTTTGACCCAACTAATACTACCCGTGCGCTTGTCGAGGCCGGGCGTAAGTACGACCAAGACGCTGTATTTTTATCTAAGGTTGTAAGTAATTCTACAGAAAATGCACGGCCCGGCGTTGAAGTGTATTTCAAAAATAGACAGGGTGTAGATTACGCACAACAAGTCTCTGCTATTCTTAGAGACAAAGGGTTAGACGGTTTTACATTTATAACTGATGCTAGACAATCTGACCAAGTTAGTGTGCAAGCGGGTACAGATGAAGCCACAGCGGGTCTTACTGGTATACGATTTCAATATATTCCAGAGTTTGACGATGCGTTTAATGCCGCAAATGCTTCTACAATTTTTGAACAAAAGGCTGACGAGTTCCAAGAGGTCATGGCTGAGATAGCAAAAATTGATGGTATTACCTACGCTGATGTGGTACACTATGAAACGCAAGTGTTTAAGAACACTGACCGCTCTGGTACTGAATGGATAAACGGAGGCGTTGGATATGGCGAATACCTTGGAAGCACAGCTACAAAGACGGCTAGACAAGGGGGCAACTGATGATGATTTTGTCGTTAAACAGTTGCGTCGACAAATTGCTGCTAAGAAAAGTGGGCAGACTGCAAAGCAGTTATACGTCACGGGTTCAGTTAAAAAACAAGAAGGTAGCATGGCCCAATAGTTTTGCCGTCGCCTCTGATATAGGGGGCGTATTATGGTAAGTGGTTTAGCACAAAGCTTAAAAGCATTTTTTAAAGGTCAGATAGACGAAGCTGAAAGCAAATCATTTGGCAGTCTAACCCCTACTGATGATATTACGCCCGGCCCCGGTGGTGGGTTAATTATTAAAGGTATGGATGAGTCAGATGTTGAGGCTCTTAATGCTACACTTGAAGCGGGTGGTTTTAAAGGCGGTCTTAATCTTGGTAAAATTGGTGAAATTTTTGCTGAAAATGCAGATGACTTTAATTTAGAAACAGTCCTTACAAATATTAAAAACAACAACAAAGAACTATTTAAGCATTTACGCCGTGACAAAAAAAGTATGGAAGAACTTTTAAATCAGTCTGGTTTCCAAGATGCTGCATATAAATTGTTAAAAAGAAAGCCTGGCGAAGTATTGCCGCCTGACGATGTGCTTACTGGAATTGTTGCGTTTATCAAACTTGGGAAAGAGTTACAGCACACTGCATTAAAAGCTAGAAATAGCACTGACATAGAGGTTCGCAAGGCAGAGTTTAAAAAGCTTCAGATAATGGCAACTGTGCAATCTAACCTAGCGGCACAAGTGTCTGGAAATATTTCTGAGTTTGCTAGAGGTCTGGCGGTAGTAAGAAACGTAAGCAAGCTGCAAGATTTAAATTTAAAAGAAGTTGCAGAAGGTTTAGACCAGTGGGTTAACGAAGCTGACGAAGGAATGATTGATTATCACCTCGAAGCGTTTCTGCAAATGAATAGCCCTTTAGCTAGAGCTAAGTATGCCAAGCAAGGTTTCTTAGCAAAAACTTATGATGTTGCTATGGAAAACTACATTAATGCCCTACTAAGCTCACCAACAACGCACATTGTTAACATGGCGGGTAACGCAAGTTTTCAGTTTCTTTCCCTAGCAGAGCGTGGCCTTGCTGGAACCATAGGTAATATTAGAACACTAGGCGGTTTGCGTGGTGAGATTGGTGACCAAAGATATGTAGGCGAAGCGGCGGCTGAGATGCACGGCATGATGATGGCTCAGAAAGATGCTCTTTTGCTCATGGCTAAAACCTTTGTTACGGGCGAAGGTGGTGACCTTGTTTCTAAGATTGATTTAAAAAACAGACGGGCTTTAGGTAGTTCAGATAATGTTGCTGACGTTTATGAAGCAATGGCACAAGGTGATTTTTTCAAAGCTTCTGTTGACGCATTAGGTATAGCCACAAGGATACCGGGTCGTTTGTTAGCGTCTGAGGATGAATATTTTAAGGTCGTTTCTATGCGCCGTGTGCTTTATCGGGAAGCGCATCGAGAATCTCAAATAGCTTACACGATGGCTAGAAGAAGCGGTATTGATAGAGCGACTGCCAAACAGATGGCGCAAGATAAATACAGCGACGTTATGATTAACACTTCGGATAGTGTTAAAGAAATGATGAAAACCGAAGCTCGCAAAATGACATTTCAAGGAACGCCAGAGGGTGTGTTTGGATGGGTGGCTAAAGGTGTTAACACTCCATTTTTAAAACCAGTTGTTCCTTTCGTAAACACACCAACAAACATTGTGAAGGAAGCGTTTGACCGAACATTGAATATTTATTCAGTTTATAACGCTGTTAAAAAAGGTTCTGGTAAAGAATTAGATGACGCCCTGGCTAAACTTGCTCTAGGCAACACTATAGCTATGACCATGTTTGGTATAGCTAACGGAGACTATGGTGATGAAATTGTCATCAATGGAAGTGGCCCCCAAAATTTTAGCACAAATATGAATGTTATGGGAGCGGCTAATGTGCCGCCCTATTCTTACGGAATTAAACAAGAAGACGGCTCATATGAATACACAACCTTTAGCCGTTTAGACCCTCTCTCTGCCCTATTAATTATGGGCGCAGATTTGGCTCAATATTCTAAGTACCACGAAGAAGATATTTCGCTATTAGACCCTAAAGATTATGACACTATAGTTAAAAACTACGTTCTAGCTGTTTCTGATTACGCAACGAATATGCCTTTCTTACAAGGGGTTGCAGAGTTTCAATCTGCGGTTGGTGGACAATATCAAACAAAAGAAGATTTTATTCAGAGAATGGCTAAGTGGACGGGTCAAACAATAGGGAATGTTGGCACAAATGTTGTTGGAAATATTGACCGAGCAACCTTTGGTTTACCAAGTTACGCTGTAAATACGATAAGTGGTGGTGAATATAATTTAATTAGTCAAACAGCTTTAAGCGCACTGATGGAAAGAATGCATAACCCGTTAGCTAGCAATACAATGTTAGGAGAAGGTACAGACCCTATAACTGGTGAACTATATACAAACGCTCCCGCGTTTATGCAGGGTTTTTATATTGCAATGAATAAAGCAAAATCAAGAAACCCATATACAAGTGATGATTTGCCTGTTGGTCTAAACTTTTGGGGCAACGCAAGAACGCAAGGCAAAGGAACTTTAGGTGAATCATTAAGTCCGTTTAGAGTGCAGCAAGGTGGGTACAGTGAATTAGACCAAGAACTTATTAGATTAAGTGAAGTCGGCGCGGGTTCTATGAGCTTTCATAGCCAAAGAATTGAGCAAGTGTTGCTAAACGCTACTGAGTTTAATCAGTTTGTAAGGCTAGTAAATGATGTTGACAGCGAGGGGCGTGTCTTAGGTGAACTTGGGTTTGACCCAGATGGTACATTGCTAAACGCTTTGCAAGATGAATTAACAAACGCTGAATCCGATTACCATTTGTTACCTACAGACGAAGATAGATTTGATGCATTAAACTCAATAATTTCTAATCGGCGCAAAGGGGCTAGAAATAGATTGATAAACGAAACCCCGTCACTCCAACATTTAGGTCAAGATAATAATGAGATGGTGACACAATGATGTTAATAGTGTACAATCCGCAAATGAAAGGTTTGCCAAATGGCTACATTTAGTATTACAGACCAAACCCGTCGAGCGCAGTTTACGGCTAACGGCTCAACAACAGAGTTTAGTTTTAGTTTCCAGGTAAACAATACTTCGGAAATAAAGGTAGATGTTGACGGTACACTGAAGACTGAAAGCACCCATTACGATATAAAAACTTCGTCTAACTCTGTAGGGCTAAACACTGACGGTACTGGTAAGGTGGTGTTTAGAACTAGCCCGTCTAATCATACCCCGGCTAACACTTCAGTGGTTAGTGTGTTTAGTGACTTACCTCTAAGCAGAACGAGCGTATATACGAGCGGCGGTAATATTACAGCGGCTTCCCTAGAAAACGATTTTGATACATTGACAATGATTTTAGCTAGTCACGAAGAGCGGTTAAACAGAGCAATGGTTGCCCCGGTAAGAGATGCGGTAAGCGTAGACCTTACCCTACCTGACAAAGATGACCGTAAAGGCCGTGTGTTAGGTTTTAACGAAAGTACGGGTGTCGCACAACAAGGCCCGTTAATAGCTGATGTACAATCGTTAGCAAATATTACTGCCGACATTGCTATACTGGCAGACATAGAAGATGGCACAGATGCGACTGATGCTATTCAGTCCGTTGCGGCGATAGCTAGTAATGTGTCAACGGTGGCTGGTATTGCCAGTAACGTAACTGCTGTGGCTGGTAACGCCACGAATATAAATGCAGTTGCGGCTGATGCTACGGACATAGGTGCAGTAGCGGCAAAGGCTACACAAATAGGTTTGCTTGGTACTACTGACGCTATTGCTGATATGAATACTTTAGGCACTGCTGACATAGTTAGTGACATGAATGACTTAGCTCCCGTTGCTTCTAATATAGCCACAGTCGCCAACAACACAGCTAACATAAATACAGTGGTGGCTAACATTTCAACAATAGGTGCAAAAGCAACAGTAGACGAGGCGACTGCATTAGCGATAGCTCTAGGAGGCTAACATGGCAAATACGTTTAAACTAGTTACAAGGGATGTTGCGCCAGCTACTGCTGGAACGCCCGAAACAATCTACACTGTGCAGACAGGTAGCACGATAGTTATGTTGGGAATGACACTAGCTAACGTCCACACTTCTCAGGTCACAGCAAGTGTAACGCTTGTTACTACAACAACGCAGACAGGGCAGACGCAGAACACTACAGCACACTTGATTAAAGATGTGGCAATCCCTGCTGGCTCTACGCTTTCGCCACTTGAAGGTAAAATAAATATGAACGTTGGCGATATAATAAAAGTTGACTGTAGCGTTGCTGATAAGTTGTCGGTCACGATGTCTTATATGGAGATAACCTAGATGGGTGGATACATAGGAGCAAGGGCTGGAACTCTAAGCACTACGGTTGCTAACGTCCAAGACGTAACGGCTACTGATACTACGCCAGAAGTAACTATAATAAATAACACTCACGAAGACACTGATGGTGGGCGTGAAGGTAAACTCACGTTTAAAGGTCAGCAGTCTGGCGGTGAAGAAACTACACTAGCACAGATACAGGCTTCACATGACGGTGCATCAGACGATGAAAAAGGCGATTTGATATTCAAGACTAATGATGGTTCTGACGGTGCTAGTCCTACGGAGAGGCTACGCATAGATTCTGATGGGTCTATCATCACAGCAACACTAGGTACAGACAACGTACACTTAGGTGAAGGTGCTGGTGCAGCTATAGTTTCTGGTGGTAATGAAAATGTAGCTATTGGTAAAGACGCTCTAACTGCAAATACTACTGGTGATGCAAATACCGCTGTTGGTTTTAGTGCTTTAACAGCTAACACAACAGGTGCAAGAAATACTGCCGTTGGTCGTAAAGCGTTAGTTGCTAATACGACAGGTAATGACAATGATGCTTTTGGAAGACACGCTCTTGAAGCTAACACAACAGGAAGTCAAAACGTAGCTATAGGTCGTGCAGCATTAGCTTCGAACACAACGGCAAATGGCAATACGGCTGTCGGCTATAGCTCTCTAATAAGCAATACTACAGGAGCTTCTAATACTGCTATTGGTGAAGATTCATTACAAGCAAACACCACCGCAAGCAACAATACGGCTGTTGGTTTTGAAGCAGCAAAAACTAACACAACTGGAGCCGCAAACGTTGTTCTAGGCTCAGGTGGATTAGGAGCCAATACGACAGGTGGAAATAATGTTGCGATAGGAAATAATGCGCTTACAAGCCAAACCTCCCCAGACATTAACATTGGTATAGGCTCAGGTGCAGGGGGTGAAATAACAGTTGGCGCAGCCAATATTTGTATAGGTTATATATCAGGGCGACATGGAGTAAATCTTCAAACAGGTAATTATAATGTATTAGTTGGTCATTACACAGATACTACTGCCACTAACTCAAACTATGCAAATGCTTTTGGATACAATGTTACTGGGGATGGTGGATATACAACGATTGGTGCGGATGACGTTGACATTAGAGCGCAACATGGGGTAGCAACTTGGTCAACAGTATCAGATGAACGATACAAAAAAGACATTGTAGATTCTCAAGCTGGTTTAAGTTTGATTAATGCTTTACGTCCTAGAACCTTTAATTACAAAACGCTTGGCGAACTTCCTGAAACTTTTAGAGCTTATGAAGAAGGGTCAACTGAAGTCTTTAAATCTGACAAAACTCAGCATGGGTTTATAGCGCAAGAAGTTAAAGCAGCTATGGATGCAGATAGCGGTGTTAAAGATGGCTTTAAACTTTGGGATGATAGAGAGGATGGTTCTCAAGAAGTAGCAGAGGCAGCATTAATACCTGTCTTGGTAAAGGCACTACAAGAACTCTCAGCAAAGAACGATGCGCTAGAAGCACAAAACACAACCCAAGCAACACAAATAGCTGACCTCATAACGAGAGTAACAGCACTGGAGGCAGAGTAATGGCTGGATATTTAGGCAATATACCTGTACCCCAAAGTACCCAAGCTAGACACAGTTACACTGCTACAGCTTCTCAGACTACGTTCAATACGTCAGGCTACACTGCTGGTTTTGTCGATGTATATCTTAACGGTGTTAAGCTAATAGACGGTACAGACTTTACAGCTACCAATGGGTCAGACGTAGTTCTAACAACAGGTGCTACACTAAACGATTTACTTGAAGTCCTTATCTTCACTGCTGTTGATTTAAGCACTGCTGTAGGTGGCGGTAGATATAAGGGTGAGCGTGGCACTAACGGTCCAGCGGCTGCTGCTGGTGACATCTTCAGGGTGCATGAGCAAACGCTCAACACTAACGTAACCATT
>VMHT01047241.1_pt1 | contig 18146 bp, 29 predicted proteins | sample 4693611 | NCBI WGS metagenome assembly VMHT01 (sample SAMN12280063, study PRJNA550983) | marine metagenome | isolation source: seawater sampled from same location over 5 years 0.02-0.2 micron viral filtrate | place: USA: collected off the coast of southern California halfway between the port... ...
CTTGGGTAAATATTAATTCTAAATGGAGAGAAGGTCAACCTGTAACTAATTCACCATATGTGATATGGGATAATATATTTGCAGAGATGCCTGAGATGTTAACTGATTTAACTAAATTTTGTAGTAATTTAAAATTAGAACAAGCCGGAATGTTTAACGAATCTAAAGGTGCAGACTTATTATCAATAAGAAATACACGAGTAGGTTGGATAAAAAAAGAAAATTTAAATGATGATATGAAAGCAATATCTAATTGGATATGGTCATCTATTGCTAATTCAAATTATTGGGACTTTGATATAAGAGGTTTTGGTGAGGCGTGGCAGTATGCTGAATATGGACCTGGTTCTAAATATGATTGGCACGTTGATGTAGGGCCTAATAATAATCATAGAAAGTTAAGTTTAACAATTCAATTATCTGATAGAGATGATTATACAGGTGGTCTATTTCACCTTGAAGGTCAATCACCATTTGGTAATGAGAAATTTTTACAGAAGGGTTCTACAATAATGTTCCCTTCACATCATAGACATAAAGTTATGCCTGTCATATCAGGTATGAGAAAGTCATTAGTAATATGGGTTTCCGGACCAAAATTAAAATAGGAATATAAAATGGAAGAACAAGTAGCTAACCGAATACCACCTGGTGATAATTGGAAAATTGTAGGTTCAGATGATGTATACGATTCTTTAACTGCCACATTAAATGCAATATATTTAAAATATAATACAACAGACTTTAATGTTAATGCTAAAGACGGATTTATTTATATAGATGATGGCCGAGAGGCTCCTCCGACACCGCCAAAAATGTGGGACCTTTATGGCGAAAAATCATAACGTATAAAAATATATACCATAGTTATTACTATAAAAGGTTATAAAGGTCTTAACTAACCAAGGAGATTATACTATGGCGAAAGCACGAGTAAAGACCATCACTCAGGTCAAATCTGACCAACCCTGTCAGAATAAAAGACAAGCCCTTACGCAGATAAAAAGAATCAAATGGAACATAGATTTCCGAAGTGAGAATCAAAGACACTTTTGGAAGACTATTGATACTAATGATGTAACATTCTGTGCAGGACCAGCTGGGTGTGGTAAAACGTTTATATCAGTATATTATGCACTACAAATGTTGGCTCAAAAAAAGTTCGAGTCAATTATTCTTACCAAGCCATTAGTCGAGGCCGGCGGTGAGAAACTTGGCTTTTTACCTGGTGATGTTGATGAAAAAACAGAACCATTTATGATGTCATTTTATTACAATATGGAACAAATAGTCGGCAAACAAAGATTAGATGTTCTACGAGACGCGGGTGTAATCAAAGTTATTCCACTTGCTTATATGAGAGGTCTAACGTTGACGAATACTTGCGTTATACTTGACGAGGCACAAAATACTTTACCAATACAAATAAAAACATTTTTAACACGAATAGGTCGAGGTTCTAAATTTATTGTAAATGGTGATTTATTACAAACAGATATAGCTCACGAAAATGGATTAGAAGACTCAATCAAGAGATTGATTGGTGTACGCGGTCTTGGTATGAGTAGATTTACCAGCGAGGATATTGTAAGACATCCCATCGTTGCTGATGTCCTATCAAGATATGCTCCTGATTGGAGAGTATCACACGAATCGGCTGAAGCCACAATGTCTAATTATATAGAGAATGGACAAGCCTTTGCTGAGAAGGTTAGAGATAAAATAAATAAATATTATAATTAATAATATGAAAAAAACTACAGGAATATTAATGTATCACGATGACCACGTTCTTCTTGCTAAGAGAAGTCCAAAAGCTGTTATGCCAAATTATTGGTCTGTACCAGGAGGTCACGTTGAGCATGGTGAATCTGTAGAAGAAGCAGCTATAAGGGAGGTGTGGGAAGAAACTAAAATTCAAATCATATCTCCCTTAGAATACATAGGAGAGTTTAAACATCCTAAAGTTCCTGGTAAATTTTTTACATTATTTTCAACTGAGTTAGATGAAAGAAAAACAGCTATTATAGATGAAGAACATTCTGATTGGGGTTGGTTTTCTTATAAGGCATTACCCGCTCCTACAGCTCCAAATGTCGTAACTGCGGTAAATAGAATATGGGACTAAAACCGGATGTAACATATAACAGACCTGATAACAAGGTTATGGTAAGAACTAATGGAGACCTCATATATATCATATCCCCTTCTGATAAACAAACAGATAAAATAGTAAAAAGGATGACTACTGATTCGTGTGAATTAGTTGATTATGAGCCTTGGGAAGACGAAACCGTCATACTTACCTTCCAAATATCAGAGAATTTTGATAAAGTATTGAATTAATTCCATATTTATATTTATAACTAACCTTGGAGAACGCTATGTGTAATTGTTGTGATTGTTGCGATTGTAGTTGTGGCTGTAAGTAAATAGGAGAAACAGATGTTAAAGAAGATTATAATGGGTCTATTATTGACCTCATCTTTGTTTGCAGAGAACGAGATATGGAAATTTTTAAAGTACTCAACTGCTTATGGTAGTTTTAGTTTAAATGCACCACGATATCAAGATGACAGATTTGCTATTATTGGAGGGCTATCTTCAGGTATATTAGAAGTCGAGAGAACCGAAAGAGAATTAGAACCTGATTTTCAAACAAGTTTTGGATTAAGAAAAATTGGTAGATTTCAATATGAACCTAAAAGAGGAATAAAATCTGCAGGTAAAGGTGGTATGTGGTATGATGGTTCAGAACAGAATGCTAATGAAAGTGCTACATTCGGACCTGTTAAAGGTTGGGAGTATTTAGTTAAATGGTCTGAAGGTAGACAATGGGGTAATGAATATGTAAACCAAGAGTATTGGGTACGTTATATTGGTAAATGGGCAATGGCTAAAGTAGGTATGACAGAATTAGGCCTTGAAGACATTAGATACGTTCACGGAGATTTAAGAATACATCTTACACCCGAAGTTTTAAATGATAAATTACATTTTAGTATAGGACTAAAACATAGACAACATCCTGTATATGGATTTGATGCTATGGTTCTTGATACAACTTGGTATAAAGGTGCTTGGTGGCAGTTTGCAGAAAAGGCTTTTAATGTTGATGATAATATGTGGTATGATTCAACTATGATTGACCCGAACTCACCTACAGGTTGGAAAAAAAGAACATTATATGAGGTAGACCCTGAGACAGGTGAGATTAGAGAAGTTGAAGGTAAAGGTCCTTTTTGGAATGGTCGTGGAGAGTATTGGGGACACGATTGGTTATGGAGAGATGTTGATGGTAGAATATTTGCTTATACAGATAGAGAATACTTTATATATCACTTTCCACGAATGTTAGAAACTTATATTAATGGTAAGAAAAAAGATTTAGGATATCAAGGTGAAACATCAATCATATTAGGAATAGATTGGTATCACTATGATGAAAGTTGGTGGTTACACGCTTGGGGTAATTGGTTACCATACCATTATGGTCATACTGATTATGCTTATCACAATGCCGCACATTATGCAACTCATTTAGAAGAAGGCGGTGAACCAAGTGAATTTATGTTAATGGAACCGATGTGGCACGCTTGGAATGATTATGACCTTGGTGCTATATTTGGTGTAAAGATTAAAGATAACTTAGGCGTCTTTACAGAAGGCCGTTATCTTAATTATTGGGAAAGACCAGCTTATGATATTAAGTTTGGCATAAATTATCAGTTTGTAGGATGGTAAACATTTAATTAATAGACAACGCAAGGAGCGAATAATGAAATCAATACTAACAGGAATACTTTCTTTAGTTATCTTTTTTGGTGCTGTACCAACTGCTAATGCTTCAGATATGAACTTAGCAAATATGGAAGAAGTCAAGAAGAAGAAAAAGAAAGGCAAGAAAATAGGCGCTAAAAAAGGCAAGAAGAGTAAAAAAGGTTTTTTCTCTAAAGTCTTTGGCTCCAAATAAGGATGTAAAATGAAGAAGTTTTTATTGTTACCTTTAATGTTATTTTCAATTGGTTGGATTCAACTAAGTTGTGAAGATAGCAGAGTAGAAGAACCCTTAGTAGAAAACATTGATATGTTTGTAAATGGTGATGCAATTATAGCTCGTGAATATTACGAGAGCATAACCACATATGGCGCATCATCAGTACAAGAAGATGGTTCTATAAAAAAGATATTTGTACTACACTTCCAAAGAGAAGACGGTAGAGTCACACCTGAAAAAGAACATTATGCTCTGATTATGTATGATACTAATGGAGCAGATAATGGACAACCAATAGATGAGAAACTATATTTAGGCGGAACAGCTGTTGATTCACTTAGACCTGACCTACTCGAAACTACAAGTGGAAGGGTAACATTAGAAATTGTTGGTCTATCGGATTATACAGAATTTGGTCAAGGTGCGATTACTAAATATGAAGATGGACTTGTAGATGGTGTGGTAGATGGATATTTTTTCAACCCATACCGGAATGAAATGCAACATGGTATAATTATTTTTGAAAACTTAAAAGTAGGTTCAGACCCTGAGGCTACTTTTTATCAAGGAGTTTATTAGTGAGCGATGGTGTCAAATTAGGACAACTATTATGTGATGCTGATATAATCACAAAGAGACAATTAAGTAAAGCCTTACAAGCACAAGTCAAAGGTGCCAAAGGAACTATTGGTGAGATTCTTGTAGATATGAACTTTTGTGACTTTGATGATATTACAGATGCTTTGTTGAACTCTTCAACAGATACTAAACAACACGAAGAGAAACACGAAGAGATTCATAAAGAACCAATTCAACCTGAAGTGGTTACAGGTCTCCCACCAAATAAACCCGAACCTGTAAAAGAAAAACCTGTAGAGATATCAGAAGATAAAGTTATGGGTACAAAGTTCACAATGTCTATACAGACTATTGTTGCTTTAGTTGGTGTTATATCTGCGGGTGTTGGTGGTTACTATATGTTACTATCAGAAATAGAAGAAGCAAAAAATCTACCCGAACCACCATCAATAGAATCTATATTTGGTGATGAGTATCCATCAAGACCTGATGGTCATAATTGGCCTCGTTCATATGAACAATACAAATCACAAGTAGGTGGATTACAAGAAGATATGGATGCGGTCTATGAAATAATAGATGAGTATGAGGAGGCTATTGAAGATTTAGAAAAACTCGTTTCAAATCTACGAGTAGAAGTAGCTAAGAAGAAGGACAAGTAGGAGTTATAATATGAGAAAGTTATTAGGTTTATCATTGTTATTATCTGTTATGTTCGGGCAAGTAAATGATAAAAATTTTAAGTCAAGTGTTAATGGCGGATTAGTAGTAGCAGTATTTACATCTGAATGGCAAGAACAACCTTTTGATAAAGATATAGTTAAAGGTGTTAAAGGCTATCAAGATTGTAAAATAATTTATGTTGAAAGTGAACAGGCAAAAAAAGCCACAAAAAAATTAAGATTTAGGAACTTCCCTTCTATGGTTCTGTTCTATGATGGTTCTAAAAAAGAAACATGGAAAGCAGATATGGATGGTGAATTGGATATAGATAACAAGGACATCAAAGATGCTATAGACGATGTTTTAGCAGAGGATGTATTTTAGGAGAGATGAAATGGATAGTAACGAATTATACGATAGTTTAAAAGATTTATGGGAAGAGTTTGATTCTAATCATAATGTATTCGTAGACAAAAGCAACAAAGCAGCTGCTGGACGTGCGAGAAAAGCTATTGGTGAAATTAAAAAACTTATAACTGAATACAGAAAAGCTTCAGTTGCAGAATGTAAGTAAAAGGCTTTTCTTATGCCAGGTAAGAAATTATATACAGGTCACGAAGATAAAGTAATAGACCAAAAACATTATATTAATTCTAAATTAGTAGAGATTATAGAATACAGACAATCACGAAAGTGGTATATTAGTATTGCTGTGGTCTCTTTGTTTTCTATTATATTAGGACTTATGATATTTTTTATGGCTCAAGGCAAAGATGTGACGAGTGGTTGGAAGGAAATCCTACTGCTTATGTTAGGTGGCTTTGTAGGTTCCTTCGCAAAAGTCATTGACTTTTGGTTTAACAATCAAGAGAACGATAATAAACTATTAGAACACGCGGATGATTAATTATGGATATAGCCACTATAGCCGGACATTTAGCGTTTGGACTAATAGCCTTTTCTTTTTTAGTCAAGGACATCTTGTGGTTACGAGTTGTATCTATATTAGCGAGTCTATTCTCAGTATTATATAATTTCTACATACCTGTTGACCCGATGTGGTTAGCAATCAATTGGAACATAGTTTTTGTTCTTGTAAACATATATCATATATCAGTAATATTTTATGAAAAACGTCCTGTAAAAATGGATGATAAGAACGAAGAGTTATATCAAACACTATTTAAAGATTTATCGCCTGTTGAATATTTAAAAATAAGTAAAGTTGCAGAATGGAAAACTTTTAAATCAGGTAAAGCCCTCACACGACAATCACATCTTGTATGTGACTTAATTCTAATTTATAATGGAACCGTAGATGTTGCAGTAGATGGTAAAAAAGTAGCACAATTAAAAGATGGCGAGTTTGTAGGTGAGATGTCCTTTCTTACTGAAAAATCAGCAACAGCCGATTGTATAGCTAAACACGATACTGAATGTTTAGTTTGGAAACAAAGAGAATTTAAAGATTTATTAAAACGTAATCCTTCCCTATACTTTACTATACAATCATTATTAAGTGCCCAAGTATCAAGTAACTTAGTAAAAGCAAGTGAATAATCAAAAGTATACAATAGTTAACAAATTGTTACACTTGTTCAATCCTGTTACATCTTAATAAATACTTTAACACTTACTCTAAATTCACATATTACACAACTTAAATTTTTTTTTATTTATTTTTCAAAATTAGGTGGGTTTAGTACGGTTTTTGTACTATATAGTGTATAAGACAGAAATCATAAGGATAAAGTCTATAATAAACATAGGAGAACTGAAATGTTCACGAATCTAATTAAAAAATTAAAAAGTCGCAGAGGAAATTCATTAGCTGAATTTGCTGTGACTACTGCAATGATGGCAACACTCGCTACAACTGCTGCACCTAAGTTTGGTCAAGTAGGCGCTGGTGCGAAGGAAAAGAAAACTATATCTAATATAGATAAGATTCTAACCGTTGCTAACAACTTTTATAATCAAACATTATCTGAAGAAGGTAAAGGAAGATTTCCAGGACAGGCTAAGTATGATGTCGCTGTTGGTGGAATTGATTTAACCGACGGCCAACTTACAGATGAAGCACTTGAAGCATATATAGAAACTATACTTGAAGATAAAGTATCATATGATTCTGCTTTAGGTGAGTTTGTATATGTATTCTCAGCATCATCTGATGATGAAGATGCGCTACAAGGCGAATGGATGAATGATGAAACATCTGTTGGGTTTAATTCAGGTGGAGCACTTGATTTCAAAAAAGACTTTGGTAATAATGGTATGCAGTCTCCTTTTCAGGATGGTTCATATGCCTACTTAGTAATACCAGGTAGTGGTTCAGGTACAGATGCTCAAGCACCTGTTATGGTCGTAATCGACACAGAAAATCCTTCAAAACTACATAAAACATTAGTACCGTAAATAATTAAGTTTACGTAAATATGAAAGAAGCAAAATGAAGAAACTAAATAACAAAAACGGATTCACTTTAATAGAGTTAATTATGGTAATGATTATTTTAGGTATCTTAGCTGCGGTAGCTATCCCACGATATATGGATACTATTGTTAGTGCTGAGGTCGCATCTGAAGATGCAGTTATTACTAATATTGAAGCCGCACTTGAAAACTATGCAATACATAAATTGATTGATAGTGGTAGAAGTGTTTGGCCCGATAATCCTTTTGACGCATTAAAGCAAGTCCCACAATCTTATACAGAGGATGGCACAAACGCTGACTCAGACCAAGAATGGACTTTTGTAGATGGTGTTCCTGCTTACATTACTCATCAACGTTCCGATAATTCAAGATTTAAATGGGAATATGATGCGGGTGTTAACACAGGTACAGACGCAGATACAACAGGCTTTTTAGGTTCGAGAGAAAGTTTGTCCAATGATTAGGAACGGGTTTACGATGATTGAGCTAATTATGGTAATGGTGATAATTGGCATATTAGCTGCAGTATCTATTCCACGTTTCGCAGGTATAGTAAGACAATCCGAAGCCGCATCTGAACAAGGTGTTCTCATCAGTATGGTGTCGGCTTTGGACACTTACTCTCACGAAAGATTTATTGAAGACGGCGTATTGAGTTGGCCTTCAAATCCTTTCGATGCTCTAAATAAAGTTCCACCCTCTTATGATAAGTCGAATACAACTTTGATGAGAGAGATGACCGATAGTGATTGGGTATATACAGGTAATGGTGACGAATATCCAAAACATATTGTTCATAGAAGGAAGGAAGATAGTTTAGCTATTTGGCCTTACAATCCATTAACAGGTGAGATAGGATACGACAATCCACCTTATAAGCCATCAGGTACTTTATATAGACCTGATTTACAAGGACAATAAAATGATACAAGCCTTAAAGAAAGGTTTTACAGAAAAGATGGAAGAGGGTTTTACCCTAATAGAGTTAGTAATGGTAATGATTATACTTGGTATATTATCTGCGGTCGCTGCACCTAAGATGACTAAGGTTTTAAATCAAGCAACGGTTAGAGCTGAGAAGACAACCGTAGATATGATATGGGCCGGTTGTGAATCTTATGCAAGTGATAAAGTTATCGAAGAAGGAACAGAAGCTTGGCCATATAATCCATTAACAACATTTGGAAGAACAAGAAATCTAAAAATTAATTTAGAACTTGGAGTACCTGATGAAGATAATGAATGGCAATTTAGTTTAATAGATGCAGGAGAACCGGCTATATTTCATCACCGACCTGATGATGAGATTTACTATTATACTTATGATTCTACTAACTTTGAGTTAGCAGAAGAACCTGTAAGATACGTAGCACCTTAATATGACAATAAACAATGATACTTTTAAAGAACTATTTGTAATATTTGGAATAGTATTAGCAATAGGATACGTTGTATTCGCACCGAGTGAAGATGAACTTTCAACAACTAAAGTTCCCTCGATGGAAGAATTTGATGACCATCCAATAGTTGCTTGGTTAGCATATGATAGTAAAGGCGGGCCGTGTGTACGTGTTAGATATGATGTTCACAGAGATAAAACTAAATTATATATGTTTGATGTAAATGGTAAATTAGTTCATCAAACTCCTTTATCTTTGAGTCCATTTAAAGATGGTAGACGAAGAACAGAAACATATGTTTGGAAACTATACAGAACAGAATGGTCTTCAGAAATAGAATCAGGTTACTACACAATAGTAGTAGGTACTGAATATGACAAAAGAGGGTTAGGTACTGAAGTAGAAGTACTATGACCTGGTCAGTATTAGTTATAATCTGTTTAGGAGTTTGTCTTATATGGGAACTTGATGAAAGACAAACTATGAAAAAGTATAAAAAGAAAAAACGAATTGAACAGAGACAAAAATGAAATACTTACCTTTGTTATTAGTAAGTGTTATGTTAGGACAAGATGACGATATTGATTTGGATACCGTCAATCTTGATTTAGATGCACTTTGGGAAAATACGGTATGGGAAGAAATACAAGATGTTACAGATTTGTATTTTGAAGTAGAAATGGTCACACCTGTAGCAGGCGTTCGTGGTGCTGAAGCTGAAGATGAGGCTTTAGCACTTTTATATTATAGAAAGTCAATGAAAGGTCTCACCTTATTAGATTTACAAAAAGCCTATGGTAAACTAATAAATAAAAGAGAAAAAATTACAAATCCTAAAAAGTTAAAGAAAATAGATGATTTACTTTTACAATTAAAGTCACGTATCAAATCCTCATAAATTTCTAACACAAAATCGTAATCTTTTTTATCATTTAAAAAAAGTAATTTGTATTTATATTTGAACCCATTAAGTTACTTCAAAGGAGAATACAATGAAGTCTATACTGAGTATAATACTAATGGGCTCGTTGATGGCCCAAAACTCGGAAGAGATTCAACACCCCATCCCAACAATACCTTTTGTGTTAAAATATGAAGATGTTTCTGATTACTTGGAATTTAATAACCTCCCAGGTAGAATAGAAGTAGAATTCTTTATAAACGAAGAAGGCAAAGTTACACACCCTGAGATAACCGATTCTTTCAATGTACGTCTAAATGACGTGGTCCTTGATAAAGTACGTCAAACTCAATATACACCTGCTATCCAAGATGGTAGACCAATCCAAGTAAAATTTAAATTACCTATACTTTTTAAATAACTTGAGTCTTAAAGGGAAGTCTTAAAAAACTTCCCTTTTTTACTTGCTCCTAATATATATTTATATGTATATTCTTGTATGATGAAAGAGACTTTAAGAATGGTTTTGTTGATTTTTGTTTTAATAACAAACAATGCAGGTTTCTCTAATCTTAAAAAAAATAAAAAAAAAGTAAAAAAAGACTTGACTTGTATTACATTTAATGTTTATATTTAGGTGTTATGAGAGATAAGAATAGGAGACTTAATGTTTGACCCGAAAAAATTAATTAATAAATACTCGGTTGGTAATGGTAATCGCCAATCAAGTTTTTGGCTTGATGAGAATTGGGACTCAACTTCTGTATTTGATGATACAGAGGATAAGCCAAAAAAGAAAGGTAAAGACTTAGTTGCACTTGCTGGTTACAAAAGAGCCATCGGTAACTTTGTTCGTATTGTTACTCAACAAAATATCCCCGTGAGATACTCAAATAAAGATGACTCTTATACTGATGGTAAACAAGTCACTCTTTCAGGAAGTATCTCAGCAAAAAACTTTGACTCTCACGTAGGTCTTGCACTTCACGAGGGTTCTCACATTATCAAATCTGATTTTGACTTTCTAAAAGATGCTCTTCATTCGATTGGAGATTATGAGGCGAAGGGTAAAATCAAGAACTTATGTAATTATATTGAGGACAGAAGGATTGATTGGTTTATGTACACTACTGCTCCTGGTTACAAAGGTTACTATGACGCTCTCTATGACAAGTATTTCAATTCAAAAATCATAGATAAGGCTCTCAGAGAAAATGTTTGGTCTGAGCCGAATTGGGAAAATTATATGAATCACTTAATCAACTTTACGAATCCTAATCGTAATCTTGATTGTCTTCCTGGTCTACGTAAGATTTACAAAATGATTGGTTTCAGTAAAATTTCAAGACTAACTTCAACATCTGACGCCTTTAATTTGGCTCGTGAAATTTATGACGAAATTGATTCTCTGATTCCTAAGACTCCTGCTCCTCAAGATGGTGACGGTGACGGTGACGGAGAAGGTCAAAGTCAAGAACAGGATTCACAAAGTTCAAGTGATGGTAATGGTGGTACTGAGGTTGATACAGGAGATGCTCAAATGACTCCTGAAGAAAATGATAATCCACTTTCTCCTGCTCAGCAAAAACAACTTGAGAAGGCGATTCAAAAACAACAGGACTTCAATAGTGGTGACGTTAGAAAAACTAATCTAAGTAAGCGTGACTCAAAAGCCTTAAACACCGTTGATGAGGCTAAAGTTGACATTCACGAGGGTATCGGTAAAGAACTTCCAAAGAAATGGTCTTGGAATGATGATGGTACTCCTGGCAAAGGTACTCGTGTTGTTGTGATGAACAACTTTACAAGACAGGCTGTTGCTGATGGTCTTGTTCCTTGTGCTAGGGATTGGAGCTATCATACTGAACAATCTCAAGAGATTATCAATTCCGGTCTTAGGCTCGGTACTATTCTCGGTCGTAAACTTAAAGTTCGTAATGAGGATTCTTCACTCAAGACTACAAGACTTGATTCAGGTCGTATTGATAGAAGGCTTATCTCTGAGTTAGGTTTCAACAATGACAAGGTCTTTTCAAGTACTTTTGTTGAGAAATTTTCTGATGCCTTTGTTCACGTGAGTATTGATGCTTCAGGTTCTATGCAAGGTTCTAAGTGGGATAACACTCTTAAATCAACCGTTGCTCTTGTCAAAGCATTTTCAATGATTGATGGTATTGATTGTGTTGTGACTTTCAGGTCTACTACTAATGACAGGGTTTATCAAGAACATATGCCTTTTGTATTAGTAGCTTATGATTCACGTAAGGATTCAATTAAGAAGGTTCAAACTCTTTGGAATATGTTGACTCCAGGTGGTACTACTCCTGAAGGACTTTGTTTTGAAACTTTGATGAAGTCAATTATTAGAGATTCTAAAGGTAAGGAAAGTTACTTTATCAATTATTCAGATGGTATGCCGATGTTCAATAATAAAGAAATGGACTATTACAATGACAACGCTGTTAAACATACAAGAAGTCAAGTTAAAATTATGATGAACAATGGTATTAAAGTTCTTTCTTATTTTATCAGTGGTAGATATGAAAGTAATACTGAAGCGAAGGATTTCAAAACAATGTATGGTTCTGATTCTCAAACGGTTGATGTAACTTCAGTTGTTCCTCTTGCAAGGACAATCAATAAGAGGTTCGTTACTAAGTAATGATTAGAAAATGGTTTCATAACAGGAAGTATAAAAAACAACCAATGTGTCCTTGTGGATGGAGAATGATTCCGTCCACTCGGATTCATTTTGATTATTATTGGAAATGTTCATGGGCCGAATGTACTTGGGAAGCATTTAGTAATTCAGGTAGAATTAAATTTTGGAGAAGTTAAAAAAAATTGAAAAAAATGCTTGACACCAATAGGTTTTTAGTGTTATATTTATATGTTATTCAAGAGATAAAAAAAAGGAGTTATTAAATGAATAAAGAAAATCTAATCGTAAAAGTTGAAAAAAGAGGTAATCGCTTCTTAGCGTTTGACGCTAAAGGACGTGATTTCACTTCTGAGATTTCAACAGGAATTCGTAAAAAGGCTTACGAAACAGGACAAGCTCTTAGCCAAGTTGAGGCTAACAAAGTCGTGTTTGGTAAGGTAGTCAAATTTGTTTGGAAGAAAGTTCCGATGTCCGAGTTTGACTCACTATCAAATATTCCGGTTCGTGATGAGCCCGTTGAAGTACCCTCTGACCAGGCCGATGTAATGAACTTCATCGCTAATAGTTACTCACTCAAGCCTCAAGGTCTTGTAATGAAGGAACTAAAGTGGAAGTATCTCATTAGGTCTGCTGTTCGTGGTCGTAACATTATGATGACCGGTCCCGCCGGTTGTGGTAAAACAATGGCCGCTAAGTCACTTGTCAATTCACTTGACAGGCCTGACTTCTACTTCAATCTTGGTGCCACTCAAGACCCAAGAGCCACTCTTATTGGTAATACTCACTTTGACAAGGAAAAAGGTACTTATTTCTCTGAAGCATTATTTGTCAAAGCTATACAGACTCCCGATGCCGTGATTCTGTTAGACGAGTTGACAAGGGCTCATCCGGACGCTTGGAATATTTTGATGACCGTTCTTGACCAAGGTCAAAGATATTTGAGATTGGATGAGGCGGAAGGTCAAGCGACAATCAAAGTTGCCGAAGGTGTTACTTTCGTTGCTACTGCTAACATTGGTAATGAATACACAGCGACTCGTACTCTTGATAAGGCGTTAATGGACAGATTCATTGTTGTTGAAATGGACGTTTTGGATTCTGATGAGGAGTTTGGTCTTCTCAAGTATATGTTTCCTAATGTTAGTGAAGATGGCTTGAAGGATGTTGCTGAGATAGCTCACTTGACAAGGGTTGAGTCAAATAGTGAAAATGGTCGTTTTGAATCAGGTGTGTCAACGAGAACTTCTGTTGAGATAGCTGGTCTTCTTTATGACGGGTTCTCACTTGAGGAGTCGGCTGAGGTATGTATTTACCCTCAGTACTCTTCTGATGGTGGTCCTGACTCTGAGAGAACTTTTGTAAAACAACTTGTTCAAAAGTTCGTCGGTAGTGATTCAGAAGGTAATCTTTTCAATGAAGAAGGTGCCGAGTTAGAGGAAGAGGACTAAGGATAGGAACTAATAAATGGGGGGTCTAATTGGCCCCCCTTATTTAAGGAGTAAATATGAAAGTAAAAAAAATACAAAAAGTTGCTAAATCAATCAAACTATTTGGAACACAAATTCCTACTGAAAAAAAAAGTTTGTTATCTGAAGAAATTTTTGATATTTATATAAAGAACATAGTACAGGCTTTAAGAGAAGGGAAAAAGCCTCAAACAATGATTGAAAGATTATATGTCCTTATTGATAAACATAAAAAGATACACAATTTGTCCTAACGTAATAACGTTGGGACGTCCGACAGGGTGCTGGTTTTCCTCCTTTCTTCCAGCACCCTATTTTTATATAGGAGAATACAATGGGTAAACAAGTAAAAAAACATGGTTATAGCTGTAAATTAGATAGAGTCGTAGATGGAGATACCTGCGATGCTATGGTTGATTTAGGATTTAATGTATGGCATAAGGTAAGAATTAGATTTTATGGTGTGGATACGTGGGAATCAAGAACAAAGGATTTGGAAGAAAAAGCCAAAGGTTTAGAAGCAAAGGCGTATGTAAAAGACCTTTTAGAAAATTCAGACGATGGTAAATTCAGTATCATATCACATGGTGTTGGTAAATATGGCCGTGTACTTGGCGAGTTATTCGTTAAGGGACACGAGAAATCAGTTAATGAATTGCTGAAAGAAAATGGTCACGCTTACGAATATCATGGTGAGAAGAAAAAAATATTTGGAAGTTAAATAGGAGAAAAAGGTGAGTGAACTTCAAGAGTCTGTGGTGCGGAGCCAAACGATTCTAATGTTTACACGAAATCAAGGAAAAGCTCAAATAATAAAACGAGTTATGAAACGATTTTTAAAATGCATTAAAGGATAAATTTATTATGGTTATATTAGGCATACCATTTATGATGTCATACAATCAATCTGCCTGCTTATTAGTTGATGGTGAAATTGTAGGTTGGACAGAAGAAGAGAGATTAACAAGAAATAAACACAGCATAGTTTTACGTAAAGAAGGCCCTCCATCTATATTATTTCCATATGAATCAATTCAATGGTTATTACAATCTAATGGATATACTATGGACTCTGTTGATTGCGTTGCAGTAGGTCACTCGGATATGTTTGAAGTTAGTCGATATATGAGAAGTTTAGAATATCACGAATATTTTAAATATGACTTACCATATAGAACGGAAAATAAATGGGATGATTTAAGTCCGTTGGGTACACAAAAAGGATGGAGATGGGAAGGGTGGAATGACGCACACTTTCGAGCTATATCAAATAATTATATGTCTACTATTAGTAACGTTTCAATGTTATCTCCTTTAGTATATGATGTATCTAAAATTAGATGGTATGACCATCACGAATGCCATATCGCCTCTACCGTTATACCTTCAGGATTTGATGAATGTAATTATTATGTGGCTGATGGTGCTGGAGGACAAAGTGCTGGTAGAATAGGACATTGGGATGGTGAACGATTCAATCAAGCAGGATATATGCACAATGCAGGAACGTTAGGTGGGTTTTATTCTCACGTAACCACTGCATTAGGATTTATGAAACACTCTGAAGAAGGTAAAACTATGGGTCTTGCTTGTTGGGGTGAACGTGATGAAAAATTATTACCTAAATTTTTTCAGCAAAATGCTGACGGGTTTGTTCAACCAAAATCTGATGCCTATAAAATGTATCTTGAAGACGACAATCCTTGGATAATGGATGAGGCAAGAAAGGTAGATGCTAACGAACCTGGAGAATATCCAATGTCTGAAGTAGCTCGAAATTTATCTGCTACAGGACAATCATACTTAGAAGAAATTATTGCATATAACATAGAGCATTTGAATTATACTTATAATCAAAGTGATAACTTAGCCTTAGCAGGTGGTACTTTTTTAAATTGCACATCTAATGGTAAGTTAGCACAAAATACATCAGGTGGTGTTTACATACAACCAGCAGCACACGATTCGGGAACTGCCTTAGGGGCAGCAATATTGGCTCATAAACAATTGACCAATAAGTGGCCAACAATTAATCAAACTACTGCCTATTATGGTAGAGATTTTACATCAAGTTATATTGAATCTTTTTTATCTGATGAAAAAAGTAAGCATTTGCAAATTAGTTATAAATCATATTCTTATGATGAGATTTCTAAACATCTTGCAAACTTTATTAATGATGATAAAGTTGTAGGTTATTTTCAAGGTAAATCTGAAGTAGGTCCAAGAGCATTATGCCATCGTAGTATATTAGCTAATCCTACTAAAAAAGAAAATCTACAAAGGGTCAATAAAATTAAAAGAAGAGAATGGTGGAGACCTTTAGCTCCAACTATGATGGAAGATTTTGTTTATAAAATAACTGATACAAAACATCCAAGTCCATTTATGTTAATGGCGTGTCAAGTTAAACCTGAGTGGCGTAAAAAGATACCTGCTGTGGTACACGTAGATAATAGTTGCAGACCACAAACGGTAAATAGTGAACAAAATAAAATAATATATGACGCTTTAGACCATTTCAGAAAAAAACCAAAAGGAGTTCCTGTATTTATGAACACATCGTTTAATATAGGAGAACCACTCGTAGATTCACCTGAAGATGCTCTAAAAACATATATGAATTCAGATATAGACATTTTAATACTTGAAAACTTTATAATTACAAAGGAAACAAATGGAAAAAAATAAAAGAAAAATAGGTCATTTATTAAAAGGCCCGAAACGTATGGAAGGCGAATCATTTGAAAAATATAAAATTCGTAGAAGAGCAGAAGAACAAATGGTAAAACAATATCTAAGAGGTACATTGGTAGGAGTAGATAATGGCAAAACCAAAAAGTAGTTTAATTAGTAATTCGGGAAAAGAAACTAAATCTCGTAAAAAAACACGACAGGGCCAAGGTCGTGGCACGAAATTTAGTACACGAGTTGGTTCAAAAAGATTCAAGAAAAAATATAGAGGTCAAGGTAAAGCGTAGTGGCATTTAAAAGCTATAAACAATTAAATAGTAATAAACGCTTGTATGACGTTTACCCTAATATTAGTGAAGAGTTACACCCTAAATACAATACTATTTGGCAAACAATGAAATGGAGAGAGTCTTCACTACCTTTAGAATATCATAGGACAGAAATGAAAAAAACACGTTATAAATTAATAAAAGATTACTTTTCAGTAGATGGCGCTTTGTATAAAGATACAATAGTAGTTTGTGAAGAAGAAAGCGTACAGAAAAAAGGTAATGTCAAAGTTACAGACTTATCGGGTAAACCATTTTGGATACCGATACGTAGTATGTCAAAATGTCAATAAAGAAAGTTTAGTACACTTCTTGTATATTATATACTAAATAGTCGCTCACGAAGAGGACTATGTTAGTTCAATAAGAATAACAAGGAGTAAACAATGAACGTAGTATTAAAAAATCGTAACAATTTCTTAACACCATTTGATAGATTATTTGATGAATTGATTGAAACATCTTTTCCTCAGGTATCAGAAACCGTAGGTGTTAAGCCTTTCTCAACCACATCCTATCCTAAAGTAAATGTATATGAATACGATGATAAAATAGGAGTAATAGCAGAAATACCTGGTCTAAGTAAAAAAGACATTGGTGTAGAAGTTGAAGATGGTGTAATGACTATTAGTGGTAATAAACATCACGGTATCTTTGATGAATCTAAAGCTACTATTTTACGTAAAGAGCTAAAACATTCTTCTTTTAGTAGAAGTTTTACATTAGGCTCTGAACTTGATGGAGACTTAATTAAGGCTAATTTTAAAGATGGTCTCCTCTCTGTAGAAATCCCCAAAATTAAACCTGTCGAGCCAAAGGTTACACAAGTAAAAATCTCCTAAATGAAATTAATCTCCCTAGGAGATGACAGGTATCTATTGAGAGGTACGGTATCGGCTCATACCCATTTTTCTACTGAAGAGTTGAAGAAGCAGTATCGAGCCGATATTGTTTTACAGAAGGGTGATAAATTTTATTTATGTGAAAAAATTATAGAAGCTGAATTTGATTAATATC
>VMHT01056673.1_pt1 | contig 18134 bp, 22 predicted proteins | sample 4693611 | NCBI WGS metagenome assembly VMHT01 (sample SAMN12280063, study PRJNA550983) | marine metagenome | isolation source: seawater sampled from same location over 5 years 0.02-0.2 micron viral filtrate | place: USA: collected off the coast of southern California halfway between the port... ...
TCTTCCATGTTAATTTAATTAGTTCCGTATTTAATGTAAAATATTACCATAGTGATAAAAGAGCCACTATAAAGGCTTAATACCTCGCTATAGTATTTAGGTATCAAAAACAATAGAAGAAGCGTTAGAAACGCTAAAACCATTGTATACGCACATAATTGAGTTAATGTAAAGCTGAAGAACTGAACTTGTGTTCCAAGCTCCATCTTAGCATCTAAGTAAGTTGGTTTGTGTAAATCTTGCATTGTTAGTTGTTTTAAAAAGGGGAGATTGCTCTCCCCATTGTTATTTATTTGTTGTTGATTTTATTTAAGTGTTTTTCTATTGTTGACCATCTAACAGCTTTCTTAATTGCCTCTCCGTTTAAAACTATTAAAAAACCATCTCTTAATACTCTAACTTCTACAAAGTCATTTGGTCTGTCAGTCAATTCGATTTCTGCTATCTCTCCGTTTATACAAAATGGCATAACATGTGAAGCAAAGTTTGTTGGGTCTGTAAATCTAAAGTTGTTGTTTGTTGTCATTGTTTTGTTTTTTAGTTTGTTAATTATGGTGTAAATATACAACGCTTTTTTTAATTGTGCAAACTTTTTAACAAAAAAAGTGTATTTTTTTTAGTTTACTAGAGTAAAATAGTGTTAAAGTTTTTTAATTAAAGGCATAAAAAAAGAGGATATTCGCTAAAATATCCCCCTCAAACAAACTAAAAAATTAATTAATAACATTAGTTCACTAACCAAAAACTGTGCGAATATATCAAATTTATAGTTGCATCATAACATTAATTGGAGTTTTTCCGTTGTTTAATATAACTCCACATGCGATAGCTGGTTTTTTTCCAGCTTTAGCGTAAGCCATAGCATAAGACTTAAAGTCAATCCCACAACCCACTTGCATACCATAAATTCTGTAATTAGCACCCACATAGTTCTCTATATAACATTGAGTGTGCAAGTGTCCTTGAACAGTATTCATCATATCAGCTCTACATTTAGTCCTGGCTGTTCCAGCTTCTCCATGTATATACTGAACATCATTTAAAACATATCTCTCTAAAAAATCCCATTGTGGTACTTCTAAAACTTCCTTATAACTTTTTATCCATTTACTAGGTATTGATGAAGTTTGTCCTTTACGGAATATCATTCTATCATGATTTCCTATAATAACTTTAGCGACTGGAAAAGCTTTATACCATTTAGCTATTTTACTGATAGCTAGTTCTAGTTCATCTGCACCACCTAAACCATCAGCGTTAGTTTCGTGATAGCTAGAATAGTGATTATCTATAATATCCCCTATGAATATTACATCAGTACATTTATAATGATAATATGTATTAATACAAAATTCTAAATATCCATCTAAACAAAAAGGCTCATGTAAATCACCTATTACTAGTACATTACTATCTTCACCTTTTTGCTTTTTATAGTGTCTGTATTTATCAATTAGACTCCATTCATCTGGCTTTAGTCTATACCTTTTTTGGTCTTTCATTTAGTTTTAATTTTCTCTAAACCTCTTGATCCGAAGTAAGCTCCAATCGTTATAGTCAAGATTGCAGTTATTGTGCTTTTCCATTCATCATCTACTACAAAATCTATAACTCCAGCATCAATAAATATTAACAAGGTAGTAGAAACAACTAGCCAAGCTAATACCAATGGCCTAATGTTACGAGGAAGCCAACTAGATTGTGAATTGTCTGACTCCCATCTTTTAGTAACTTCTTGCTCTATCAAAGCTTCTTGTTCTTGGATAATCTTTTGAAGCTCGTTTTTTAGTTGTAACTTCTCCTCTTGACTGGTTATAACCTCATCAATTATCTTATCAGCTTTAGGTAGTAAGTTGCTTAGTATGTTTGTTAGTATAGCCATATAGCATCAGTTTTATTATCGTTATCACAATGTATAAAATTCCCTTTTTTAGATATACCAATTCTAGTAAAACCAGCTTTAATCAATCCAGTAATTATCTTTTGCCTTGTAATACTATCTGAACAAGCAATATCAACAGCCATACCTTTTAGATGACTACTATTTTTAGAGCTATTTTTTAAAGAGTTGTTTTTCTCAACACTTCTCCATGTACTTGTCAATTTAAATGGAGTGTTAGCGTATCCCCTAGCTTTATCTAACATTTCTAAAAAAGAAGCATCCATCTTGTCATAGCAATTAATACCATCACAATGAAATTCCTCTATTTTAAAATATTTCATTTAATAATACATTTACAATGACCTAAACAAATCTTTCCAAAACTTAACTTAAATAATAATGTACAAATAATCTTTTTCATTTTTTTTGTTTTATAAATTCTAATATTATGTCTATTTTTTTCTTAATTTCTTCCATATTTTCTGCAGCTCTTTCGTGATGTTTCGAGAATTGGTTACGAACTTCATACAACGAAAAAACAAGAAATCTATATAAAGCATACAAACTACCCAACAATAACACTAATGACAATCCATAACTTTCTATCAATTTTAATATTTCTTCCATTATCTTCCTTGACTATTATAAGGCTTTTTATATTGTGAGCCTCCTTTTGTTCTACTTTTATTCTTTGAGTGCAACCCTTTTCTTTTAACTTTTGTTTTTCTAAAAAAACTATTTATAATTTTCTTCGCCATCTATACTAAATTTATCTGTCCAGTTTTAATTACTGGCTTACCCCCTCCACTACTATCTAAAATCCTTATGAGTAAGCTATAAGTTCCTTTTTGATTTAATACATCAAACTGCATTGTCATATTAGCTGTATTTAATCCTTGACTTACCTTTGCAGTATTTGCTGTTATAGCATTTGCTTGAGCTGTTGTAATTCCTACTTTTGCACTATTAGCCGTTATTTCATTTGATTGGCTAGTAGTAATACCAACTTTAGCTGTGTTAGCTGTTATAGCATTAGATTGAGCTGTTGTTAAAGTATCAATGTCATTAGATACATACCTTCTAATTTCTTCTATATCTTCTTGTATCTGTTGAATTATATAAACAAGTCCAGCGTTAAAAAGTAGATGTGTTTCATTATTTATATATTCTTTATTATTGAAAGCATCTTGTAAAATAGATTCTTTACTTGCATCAATAGTCTTACTGTCTGCACTAGAGCCAGTTTTTCTATTATAAAGTTCTTCAGATTTTTTATTTGCTAAAGCCATTTATTTTCTATTTTTTCTATAATGTATATATTTGTCTAGTGTGTATATAATACCTAAAATTAAACCTATAATCTGCAATATTTGCTCTACATTACTCAGACTTATTCCAATACTTAAAGTATTAATAGCTAAAACATCTATGTTATCTTTAATAAAATTCATTATCTTGGATCAAAAGAAATTAATAATTCAACCGAGCCAGTAAAAACATCTGCTCCGTCGGTAGATATTTGCTTTCTAAAAGTAGCAAATACACAAGTACCACTTGCTAAATCGTGATTAGGATTGCTGTTAGTAAAATAATTTAAAGTAGCATCATTTAAACCTAAAAAAGTCTGCGACTCAATAAGAGTAACTGTTTGACTAGTATTACTATTTACAGCTATAGGTAATTCAAATAAAAAAATTTTACACCCTCTACCAAAACCAGCGTTAGTATTAAAAGTATATTTAATATTCTCTATTTTTGCACCATTTGTAGGTGTTATAAAAGAATTATGTAAACTAGCAAAGTCTGCATCTACACTATCTCCATCAGATAATGTTGTGCCTAAATTTTCCATAAATACAGCTGGAAGTTCATCATCTCTTAAATTGTCGTTAAGATGTGTAGTTTTTCTATTTACAATCGGAATATTAACTGTAGTATATTTTCTAAATAGATTGGAATATTTATCTGCTTGTTTTTGGATAACTATACTACCTTCAGGAATAGGTGTATCAAATGTAGTAGAACTAAAAGTGATTCTATTTACTGAAGTATTTAAGTCTGCTGTCAATGTAATTTGGTATTGTCTACCAGTTCCTTTGTTTATAATAAAAACAACATCTCCACTTTTAGCCATTGTCATAGGTACAGCAAAGACTGAAATAGTCGATAAAGTACCTGATACTGTCTCAGAAATAGTAGCTAATACATCATTATTTAGGTATTGTTGTAAACTCATTAGTAACTGTTTGTATTAAAATTAGAACTATTTTCTAAACTTTGAGCAGTTGTTGTATCTGTTAATGTTGGTGATGATGTGTTTATTTCGTACCATTCGCCTTTCCAAGTATCTTGATTGGCTACAAAAGAGCATTGATAAGGGATATAAAACTTAGAGTCTATAGTAATTCCATTGTTAAACTTATAACCATTTGTACCATCATTTTGAGATAGTATTTTTAATGATCCATTAAATATCTTAGCCCCATCATTTTGTCCTTCCATTATTTCGTTAAGTAATAACACGCCTATTTTTTTACCACTACCAGAACCGTAAGCTACCCAGCTTTGGTTAGTTCCATCATCAAAAGTAGTTCCATTAGCACTAGACTCTATTCTTCCTTGAGCTGCTGCACTTGGTCCACTACCAACAAAAACTTCTCCAACATCATAAGAAATACCATTTGAAATATTTTGAGATGTAATAAATACTTGTTGGCTTGTTGATTCTCCATTTATATAAGCTTGTATTAATTGATCTGCTGAGTTTTCAGGTGGTGAATAAATAAAGAATTTCGCTTGATCTGTAGCGTTAGTTATTTCTGTACCAGTCAAGGGGTCAGCACTTCCGTAGTTATGAAATACTCTGGCATAAAATTCAATAAATAAGTCACCAGCAAAAGGTAATTCTTCTGATTCAAATTCTAATAAAAATTGACTAGCTAGTGGTGGAAAGTTAGGATTTGGATTATAAAAACCATTTATAAAAGTATATGGCACTCCATAATTAGGAGAGTTTCCAAAAAAATCATTAGTAGTCCAAGTTGCTAGTCCTCCATTAGTATAAGAAGAACGACAGTATTGAGTTGATGATGTACCTACTAATTTTAATCTATGATAAAATAAAATAGATACATTACCAGTAACTAAAGCATCTAACTCAGTAGCTGTACCATTAAAAGCTCTATTAAATGTTCTTTTTACTTTAATAGTTTGTCCTGATAATTGAGCAACAGAGCCTAAGTCATAAGAGATAATGTCATTAGTCGCATCATTTATAGCGTAAATAGTAGCTCCACTTGGATTAGAAGGGTTTATAACAAATCCATCAGAATTAGTATAATAACCTTGCCAAGCAACAAGAGCATTATCAGGAGCTGTAGTATTAGTAGTCCCTCCATCATTTGTTAACTCTAAAGGTATCAAGTCATAACTCTTAAACATTTCATAAGTTAACTTAGCCTCTTTTAAAATACCTAATTGATCGAAGTCATTACCAGCTAACCTCTGTATGTTTGTTCCATCTTCTGTCTTGTTTAAAGTTTCTGAGCCAGTCGTGTCAGGTGTATATGTCCCTCCGTTGTTACCTTTTTTATATGTTCTAAAAAACTGATTTGAGCTATTCATTTGCTCGTATGTGTTGACTTGAATTAAAGTCCAAATACCATTGGACAGAAATAGTCTAGCTCCGAAAAGCTTACAGATGTCATCTAAGAGCTTAAATGCAGTCTTTGGCTGTCTTACGCCATTGTCATCAATAGGTGCATAAGCAGAAGCTTTAAATCGGCATAAATTTAAGGGATCATTACCAACAGCTCTAGTAATTGTTGAATTAGTCCAGTCAACGATAGTTTTAATATATATATCATTTGTGTCCCAGTTGTTATCTGTATCTACATCAGTAGTTAAAGAGTTATATATATATCTATATGGACTATAAGAAACAGCAAAATTGTAAGCTACTTCTTCATTAAAAGGTATATTATCTAAAGCACCTAGTCCACAAATTGCCGTTAGAGTTACTTTTCTAGGAAGTGATATATCATCTTCTGCATTTATATCATTTAATAAATTACCTACCCAAAACAAAGAATAAGAAGAATCATTTGCACCTGATTCAATTTTCAGTTGCCATCTTTTATAGTCAGAAGTTCTTATTGAGTCAACAATACTATTAATGTTAGTTTGATTACCACCTCCTGAACTATCAGTTATAAAAAAACTAAAATCGCATTTAGAAGGTATTAGTCCAGTAAATCTATTGTCATCTTCTGTTTCATAAGTTAATACAAAACCATCTTCAGAATTTTCAACATCTGTATATAGTGTTGATGTAGAGCTTAGAGTGTCAATGATAGTAACTCTATAAAAAGTATTTCTATCACTTGTAAACTCAGTCTGTATTCTATTATCTATCGCCATTAGTAGCCTCTAGTTCTTGTTCTGTTGTTTCTTGCTCTTGTTGAACTCAATAAAATATCTTGTCCACTAATTGAGCCAAAGACTTCTATGCTTCCGTTTCCTTGTCCTATCATTGATTTTAGCTTGTCAAGTGGTGCTATGACTTCTGGTTTAGCCATTGATGTTCCAGGTCCTTCTCCTACCATAGCAATAGTAGGTCCAGTAGCTAATCCTCCATTGGCTAGTCCTGGTATTCCTAAACCTCCTAAAAACTTACCAAGTCCACCTCCTAACTCAGAAAAACTACCCAAACCAATAGCAGATAATAAAACTTTCATAGCCAACATAGCAGCAACTTGAGCCATCATAGCTTTGAACGCTTGTTTTGAGCCTTCTACAAAAGTTTTGAAAAAACCATCTGAACTTTGTAAGGCTTGAGCAAATGTACTTTGTATCATATTACCGAACTGTCCGAAAGTATTACTTAATTTATCTGTAAATAATTGTAAACTATGAAATCTATTAGCGACTTCTTCAGTATCAAAAGCTAAATCTTCTAACGCTTCTTCTTCTCCAATTTCTCCAAGTTCTATAGCATCTAATTCATTAGATATTTCTTCAAATGATTTAGAAACTTTTATATTTACTCCTTTTTCTGTTTCTATAGATAAATTTTGAATTGATTTTGTTAATTTATCAACAGCTTTTTTATTAGCATCTATTTCTTTTGTGGAGTCTTTAAGGTTTTTTTCTTGCTTTTCAAGTCCTTCTGCTACAGCATCAATAGCATTAAAATATAATTGATACTTAGGATTTATTGCAGATAAAGCACCTAAAACTACTTTTGCTATAAACTTTCCAACTTTACCCATTTTTAAAGCTAATCTAATAAAGTTTTCTGTATCCAATATAGCAAACCCCATTATTGAAACTAAACCAGCTACGGCTGTAGCTAGTAATACAAATGGATTTGTAGCCATAAAAATAGTCAACAGTCTAAGATTCTTTATTAATCCACCTATAGCCATTGACAATTTTCCTACAATAAACAGAGCTGGTCCTATTACAGCAGCATATCCAGCAAATGAAACTAAAGTTCTTCTTTGTTCACTCGTTAAGTTTTGTAAAAATGTGGTTATCTGTTCTACTTTTGCTCTAAATGGCTCTAAGTTTTCCATTATGATAGCACCAAATTCCTCAGACAAATCAGATAAAACCATTTGTAAAGCTTGGAAAGGTCCTAAACCAGCAAGTCTAGCTGCTTCAGCAGCACCTCCGTATTGTTTTTCTAATTCATCAAGAATAATAGTTTGTGCTTCTGCTAATCTACCCGACTCAGCTAAAGATTTTATTACTTCTTTTTGTGATGTGCTAAATTGAATACCACTTCTACTTAATGCTGATAAATTAGCAACTGGGTCATTCAAAGCTTTTCCTAATTGAATACTAGCAGACTTTAAATCTCCATCTAATCTAGTAGCTAAGTTCAAAGCTGCGATTTGTGTTCTTTCAAATTGCTCTCCAGCTATATTAGTAAAGGTTAAAAGTTGTGCAGTAGCATCTTTCAAAATAACTTCATCACCAAATAGAGTTTTACCTTGTAAGTCAGAAGCCATCTTTTGAAGTTGTTGAGATGTAAATCCAGCAGCTTGTCCAGTAGAATTTAAACCAGCCTCAATTTGTGCAATAGCTTTTTGCTGTGTGTCAAAGGCTTTAACACTAGCAGCGCCCATAGCTAAAATTGGTAATGTCAAATTACGAGTTAGATTTTGGCCAGTCTTTTGTAAGTTTCTACCAAACTTCTTCATAGATGAAGATGCTTTCCTCAAACCAGTCATAAACTGTTTATCGTTAAGACTTAATTTTATACTAAGAGTTTTTTGAGCCATCTTTTTTGTTTAGCAATTCGTATTTTTTATTAATATATATCGCTTTTTGTCGTTGTTTCTTTGCATCAGTTTTTCTTTTCTTTTTCTCCCAATCGAACTTTACTAACTTTTGAGGCGTTAGATTCTGTCCTTTTTTAGTGTGTGGCTGTAAATACACACAAGCTAACCACCTTACTCGTTCCCATTCAAACCTTTGCTCTATTTCTAGTCTGTCGTTTATGCCTCTTTGTGTACATAAAAACTCGTGAAATGTCATACTCCAAAAGTCTTTAGGTAACAACCCAAGTCCATAAGCAACAGCCTCTAACTTATCCCAAGTTATTTCTTCGCTTTCGCCACTTTCTTTGTGGCTTTGTCGTTTCCCTCCGTTTCAAATTTAGCAGAAAACTGAGTAGAAAATATCTCTAATACTTTATTCAAAGCATCAAAATCATCATCTAGCATATCTGCTACATCATCAACTGTTAAAGAACATTCTTGCCCACTTACTCGAGAGCCGTCTTTTATTCCGTTAAGAATTAAATAACAAGCATCATCTAAGCTTATTCCCTCTCCTAGCTTATCTAAGTCAGCTAAACTTCTTCCAGTATCTTTGCAGAACATTCTTAAAGAGTTCATTCCAAATCTTACTGGATAATCTTTTCCGTTTATTAAAATTACTTCGTACATATTTTGTTGGTTTTAAATTTGCTAGTTGAGGGGAGAGCCGAAGCTCAATCCCCAACCAACAAAAAGTAATTATTATATAGTATTCTGTGTCAAAGTTGAATTTCCTTCTATTGTAATACTATAGGTGGGAGCATCTTCCGTACCTCCTGAAATTTCAAGAGAAGTTATGAAGCCATTACCAGTATAAGTATAATCTCCAGTAGATGTACTAGCTAAAGTAAATGTGAAAGTTACAGATGTTCTAGCCATCATTTGTGTAAATAATTCATCTACTTCAGTTATTGTAGTTGGACTAGAAGGATTAAAATCCATCAAACCATCAGCCGAAAGACTAAAAGATTTTTGTCCACCTATTAAATCTCTAAATCCAGCAGAATCTTTGTTAGAGATGTCTATAGTATCAGCATTTATACTAATACTACAATTTTGAGAATGCATCAGTTTAAATTCATCAGCAGCTCCGTTCGCTTGTTGTACCTTTAATATAAGGTTACTACCATTTTGAATCGCCATTGTTTTTTATTTTTAAAATTTATAATTAGCTAATATCTAAATCTTTTGAAGTTTCCTTCTTTTTAGATTTCTTTTCAGTTGTCGTACTTAAAGCATCAGCATGAAATAAAACATTTCTCACTTTTCTTACAACTTCATAAGTTTCCCCTTTTTTGTATTTAATACCTCGAAACTCATAATCTTTTTTTACTTTAATTTTATACATATCTATCTATTTATGTTAAATCTATAATCTTGAGCCAAACCATATAATCCAACTGTACCAGCAGAATCATCATAAAGCTCGTTCTGGTCTTGATAAAATATCTTATCAACTACTACTCCGTTATATGTACCACTTGTATAATCTAAAGCAGTTCTAACTAAACCAGCTAGAGTAGTCATATCCTTATAGCTATTATGATATATGCTTATTTGCACTCTTACATAGTCATATGTGCTTACTCCATTCTTTGTGTTGTTTGGCTCATCAGCAAACATCTGATAAGTAATATAAGGGAGCTTTACATTTTTAGGAAAATTGTATCTGCTAGGAAATATTCTAGTGTTAGAATCAGTAGTCAATAGATTGCTTATTGTTGCATTATTGCTTAATATATTATATATGACTTTACCTACTTCCATTATCTAAATTTTTTTACAAATCGTTTTTCTATAATAGTTTTAAGCTTACTAATTACACTATCCATAACTTGTTGACCTTTTGAACTAGCTGTCTTTTCTAACATTCTTAAAGGTGGTGCATTATAAAAGCCGTACTCATGAAAGTAAAAATAAAAACCAGTCTTATCTCTTGCTGAAAATTTACCAGTTACTCTAGGTCCTATAAATACACTTGGCTTTAATCCTCCTTTTGTTTTACCATTTATAATAGCAACAGACTTTACAAGTTGTCCAGTTTTTTTTTCTTCTGCACCAGCTCTAGTTGGTTTTATATCAGTCTTTATATTACTTCTTAATTCACTTCTCAAAGGTGTAGCAGACTTTCGCAAAGCACTTCTTAAAGTAGCCCTTAACTTAGTATCTGAACTAGGAAATAATCTATCTAAATCTTTTATGATTTGTTTTAGTTCTTTTTCATCTATTTGTGCTGATACTATCATTAGTCAACTTCTATTTTATGAGATTCTAAAATCTTTTTCCATTCCTCTTTGTCTAAGTACATCTCTATCTTAGTTTCTTTAGTTGATAAAACTTGGATAGGATTTACAACGCCATAGCTCAACACTTTATCATCCTCATCTAATATTATCCAATAAGTATCAACATTAGGGTTTTTTATTTTATCCATTTCTTTCATTATACTGATCCTCCATCTGTTATTGTCCATCCTTTACTAACTAATGTAGTTCTAGCTGCTTCAGCCTCACCTCCACCAGTAAACTGTGAAGTTCCGAAGTTTATGCTTACACCACTATTGACATTCTGAGCAGACCAGCCTATAAGTGTAGCATCATAGTTACTTGTAGATAATCCAGAGCCACTACCAAAGAAAGTCAATTGATTACCAGTTAAAGCCGTTACATTCCATAAAGCTAAAGATTGGTCAAATGCCGTAGCACCAGAGAACATAGTTATAGCCGTAGTCAAACTATTTACATTCCACATTGATATATCTTGATTAAATGCAGTATTTACTCCAAACATTGAAGAAGTATTTGTGACAGAAGACAAGTCCCATTTAGACAAACTTTTGTTAAACGGACAATCTTCAAAAATACTTGATAAGTCTGTTGCCTTGCTTATATTCCAATTATTGCAATCTTGATTGAATTGGCTACCGTGAAAGAAATCACTAAAATTAGTTATATTGCTAACATCCCAATTATCAACTACTCCGTTAAAGTTTGTGTCTTGGAAAGTGTCACTAGCATCAGTTGTATTAAATTGTAAATTATCAGTAGCACTAGAAGTTAAATTAGTACAATCCTTAAAAGCTGCAGAATCTTGTATAATCAAAGGCCCATAAGATTTAATATCTAAAATTTTCAATGTGTCAATTCTTCCAAAATTCCAAGCTCCAGTATCAATAGTAGTATTAATCCCACTAAAGACTCCTTTTATTTTGATAGTATATGTCCCAGCACTTCCGTAAGTATGTAAGCCATTTGCATCGTTATAAGCTGTTATTGTGTTGGTGTTACCATCGCCCCAATCTACAGTAAAGTCATAAGTCCCTGATAATCTTGTTGGTAGTCCGTACTGAGTAGCTGTTGAGCTTCCAGTGCTAGTATTATTTGTATTGATTGTATATTCAAAGAAAGTATTAATCTCAGTTAAATCTATAACATCATTTTGTTCTAGTTTTAAAAGCATTGCATCTTTTCTTCCTATTTCTTGAATACTTTTTATTGAATAGTTAGTTGTACCGTTACTTATAAAGTATTGTGGTGAAGTGCCTATATCAGTTCTGAATCTAATTAGACATTCTATTGTTTCATCATTTATCAAAGCATCAGCATCAAAAGAGGTTTTACCACCTTTAAAGTCAAAGTTGCCTAATATAGTGACAAATGTCTTTGTAGAAACATCTCTCTCTCCGTATTCGTTAGTCGTAAATACTTGTTTATAGAGCTTTAGTTTTCTATCTAGTTTGCCTATTATCATAGTTCAAGCAAACGATAAGGAGTTAATAAGTGATTAACCATTAAAGGAACTTCATTAACTTGAGTACCCATTACAACATCTTGTCGGTTTTCATAGTATCTTCCTACTATTATATATATAGCTTGTATTATTGGTGCTGGTATATCACTTGCAGAAGCTCCCACGATAAACTCAACCTCAACAGCGTTAGGCCTCTCGTATGTATTAGGAAAGTCCCCATCTTCAGATTGATATATTCTTCCAGGCCTTATCTTGGTGTCTACATCATAATTTGATGTTGCTAAAGTTTGTAAAGCATTACTTTCATCATAATACTTTATATGTGTAACACTAGCAACCTCTCCTATTTGTAAATCAATATAAGGAGGAAACTCATCATGAAATAAGTTGAAAGTCTGTGTTATTAATCTTCTTCTTGTAAATTCTTCAACCATACTTGTAGCAACATTAATCAACGAAGTGATATAAGTATTATCATCATCATAGTCTGAGTCTATCCTTAGAAATGACTTAGCTTCTGCTAAAGATATGGGAGTAGTTGTTGGAGCTGTTTTTAAAACTAGCTTACCATAAGGCACATAGTCAGACTGTCTTAATGCATTAAAATTATAGCTGTAGTATTCCATTTAAAAAAAAATTAATGGAGGGGCGATTAAACCCCTCCGTTAAAATAAACAAATTAAGCGTTATCTATTTTCACAGCAGCCGTATCATTTTGTACCATATCACCATCCACAAGGCTAGTCAATACATATCTAGGCTCACCAGTTCCAGCTCCACTAAATATATCGTAGATGACATCTAAACCACCAAATTGACATATATGAACTTTACTAGCATCTAATAACATATAATTAGTACCTGATCCACTACCACCACCAACATTAGATGATGTAAATGCGAAATAGCCTAAGAAAGACTTGTCAACATTATCATAAGCTGGAGATACTGAAGATACTTGAGCTAATTGTTTAGCCTCAGCTAAAGCACCTGAGTCTAATAACCAAGCCATTCTAGCACCTTGCAAGTTAACTCCGTTGCCTAATAGCGTAGACTCCATATTTAAAAGCTCTGCAATAGTTGGTGCAGCACCAGCAACAGACTGAGTAGCAGCATCTAAGAATATAGATTCAGGCGCATTAGTAATATCACTATCACCTAATAAAGCTAGTTCTAATGTAGAAGCTACAGATGCAGCCATATTTCTGCGCAAAGCAGCCTCAATAGAAGCGTTTTGAGCAATAGCTTCAGCAGAAACATTTACAATTGAAATAAGTTTCTTTGGCTCTAATGTTACGCTTGTCGCAGTACCATTAGCATTAGGAGCAGTTCCACCAGTTTCAGCAACAAAACCAGAGTTGATTGAGCTAAACACGGGAAATTTTTGGTTTGCGACACCTGAGTAAAAATTTGCTCCAGCTGATGATAACACGAGATTTGCCTCAAGTTGATCAGTCCAAGCCATAACCTCAGTAGCAGCTCCTGGAGTAGTACCAACAGCAGCTCTTGTCAATACTGAAGCTGGTATACCTATACCTTTGAATGATTGTCCAGTATAACGAGCCTCTGAACGAGCCTCAGCATCCATTTCCTTGACTAATCCCTCAAGTCTACCATTAGCAGCTTGTTTCATAGCATCAGCAAAAGAATAATTTCTGATTTCACTTGGAGTGTTTTCTGTTAATTCTTTAACAGCTTTAGTAGCTTGAAGTTTCTCAAAAGACTCAGCTCTTTGAGCCATTCCGTTTAACTCCTCTACTTTTGAATTTAAAGAATCAAAGTTGCTTTGCTCATCAGAAGTCATATCTCTACCTTCAGCAGAGTTAACTAGACTTTCCATCTTTTCGATAACCTCAGCTCTTTCTTCTTTATAAAGTTTTGATGTTTTCATTTTATAGAAAATTAATATTAATATTTATTTTTTAAGATTTTCAAACGCATTTCATTGAGGCTGCGTTTTTTTAAATCTTCATTATCTTTTTTAGCCTCTATATTTTCTTCTTTTGATTTCCATTCTTCTAGCGAGCGTAAAGCGACAGCACTACTAGCTTGATTGTATGCTGGATAAGTTACTGAGCTTACATCGTACAATTGAGAAACCTTGTCAATAGTTCTTATGTTCATTCCGTCTTTTATTTCCCACGAATCTTCTTCAACAGTAAAAGCAAAGCTAGATTGGTTGATAGTACCATTCTTTAATAATTCCATTAAATCTCTAGCTGTTGATGTGTTAGGCATATCAGCTTCGTATCTTAAACCTTTCTCATCAACAGAAAGTCTTAGAGTTCCATTAGTAGTTCTAGCTAAAGGCATACCATCGTGATTAATTAGGAATCTTACATCATCCTCTAATCTACCTTCAAAAGCGTTAGGAGCTATAAACTCTCTAAAACCTCCTAAGTCATTGGACATAGAGTTAAAGACAGCTCCGTAACCTACAACAGTTGGCTTATCGCCATCCATTCTAAGCTCTAAGTCTTGAACATTAAAAGTCCTTACTTCTTTATTAGGATTAGTTCTAACCTCAGACTTTTCTTCATCATCGTGACTAGGATAGTGGTCTGCTTCATCCATCTCTTTGTCTTGTTCATCAATCATTTCTACATCATCAACATTTTTACCGTAGTAAATTATTATTGAATCATCTGTTTCCTCAATCTTCTGAATGTGTCTTAAATCGTGCTTTTTCATAAATCTATTATTTTCTTCCATTTCTTTTTTAACTGGATGATTGTCAGGTAATAAGTCTGTGTCGTGCTTACCACCTTGAAATCTACCTTTTTTTAGAGCAAATAAAAATGAGTTTACTCTTGCTAAACCCCAACTCTCAGGAGTCATATTTGGCCTAACCGAGCCTGGATTTGTATTATAAGCTCCTACTCCTCTATCAAAAACGTTTTCAAGTTCAGCGTAAGTAGTACGCCCATTCCAAGCTAAATCAAGCTCTTTTATTTCTTCATTATGTTTTTCAACTTTATTTTCTAAAGCCTTTTTAATTTTAGCTGTAACTTGGTTTTCTTCTTTCTTACCCTCTAGCTTTTTAGTTAGTTCTAAAATTACATCTTTCATCCCTTGCTCTCCTAGTGTTCCAATCGTACCCCATTTAATCTGAGCAACTACACCTCCAACATTGGAAAGGTTTGGCTCGGTATCTCCTTTGAATTGTTTACCATCTTCAAAATGTCTTTTTATCCAAGCTTCTCTCTCTTTTATCCATTCTCTAATGGCTTCTGTATCTTGTCCATCTCTTGCTCTACCCCATAAGATAAAAGCATCATTGCCTCTTATGTTACCACCAGCTTTCCAAATCTCTGGAGTTTGTTCTTTTATATTTTTAGCAAAGTCATAGTCGAACTGTGGCTCATCACTATTTCTCAAACTAATTTTTTTATCATCCCCTTTGTTTGGGAAGTCTGTTTGTCTTTCCTCATCATCTTCCAACTGAGCATAACAGACAGCTAGTCTTTGAGAGTTGTCATCATACTCTTTCATAAACTCATCAGACATACATCTCTCGATGAACTCCTCGTTTGTTTCATCTGTTTGTTTAGTCGGTATCGGCATTGTCTTCTTCTTCTATGTCACCAATTGGCGCAAAATTTAACGGCATAAACAACTGGTCGCCTTCAGGCCCAACTCTATTTAAGTCTTCCATTCTTCTTATTTCATTGATAGATAAAGCACCGATTGAAGCCATCTCTCGATAGTATTGCGCCCTACTAGAACTATCACCTCTTAATAGTCCTTTAGCATCAATTTTAATTGTAAATAAACCAAACTCGCTATCTCTAAAAAGCTTTCTATTTAGCTCTTGCTCTATCATTACCATATAAGGCATTAATGTAAATCTTACAAAGTCAATAGACAAAGCTTCTATACTAGAATAGTTTGCAGCTTTTTCTAAATGTCCAATCAAAGATAAAGGAACTTTAAAAGCTCTCGCTACTTCTTCAATCTGAAATCTTCTAGTTTCTAAAAGTTGATACTTGTTAGCATCTATATTTGTTTGCTCGAATGTCATACCTTCTTCAAGAATAGCTGTCTTACCAGCTACAAAAGAGCCAGAATAGTTTTGATTCCAAGAGTTTTTTAATCTTGCTACGGCCTCTTTACTTAGTTTACCAGGATGTTTAATGACTCCACCAACTTGAGCAGAGTTGCCTAAATAACTATTTGCAGTATCATTTGCAGCTATTGAAGTTGCTATTGTAGTGTTCTGTGCTTTTAATACGCTTATCCCCTCATATCCATTAAAAGATAAATTGAAAAAGTGTAACATATCTTCTTTCATTACACCAATCTCATAATCTTTGATGTCGTAAAAAATTTGTCCTTCGTGCTTTACTACCTTAACATCTTGAGGATTTACTGGTATCAAAGCCAAAGGTCTTGCCGAGCTATCTCGTTCTATATAAAAATAAGCATTCCCTTCAAGCAATAAGTTAGTCATTAAAGTATCAAGGAATGTATAAGGTGTCATGTACTCGTTAGGATTACGAGCTAAAAGTCGGTAGATTGGATGACTTATATCTGTAATTTTATCTTCGTCAACCTCAACTTTATAAACTTTTATAGGTAGACTTGCGATTGATTCGCTAATAACTCTAACACATGCAAAGACTGCACTAAATGTTAATGATGTATCTCTATTAACGGCTGTCCTATTGGCTGCACCTTGCCCACCAAAGATAGCTCTTAAAAAATTATCACCTCGTTTTTCAGAACGAAGGAAGTCGAATAGTCCCATAAAATAGTAATTACATTTACAAAGATAAGAGAAAAGTCAAAAGTCAAATCCAAATAATATCGTTGTTATCATAGGTAGATGAGTCGCTAGAATCGTTATTCATATAACATCCTAGAGCCATAACAAGAGCCACCATTCCATCAATCTTTTCTGAGCTTTTAGATTTATCCATTTTAATATTACCAGCTGGGTCTGACTTCATAGCTAAATTAGAACACATCCACCTCAAAACTTTATTGCCTCCGTGATTTATTTGTTTCCCTAGTACGAGCTTCTCAAGTTCTTTAGTAGGACTTGACAAACTACCAAAGCCTTGTCCGAAAGGCTCACATGGTAAACCATCCTCAGATAAATCTATTATTAATTGGCTTGAGTTCCAACGATCGTAAGCAATAGACTTAATGTTTACAACCTCAGCAACCTCTTTTATTTTTTTCTTTATGTAGTTGTAATCGGTGACATCACCATCTGTAAGTTCCATAAGTCCTTCTTTACCCCAACCAATATAGTCAACTTGATCTCGTCTTGAACGAATAAAAGCGTTATCCTTTGGAGCAAAAAAGTAAGGAATTACAGTAAACCTATCATCTTCAGGAATCAAAATACAAAATGCGCTAATATCTCTAACCGAAGCTAAATCTAATCCAGCGTAAGCTGTCATCCCTTTGTAATCTTCTAACTTGATTGGAGCTTTATTACACTCCATCCATTGAGCATCTGATAGCCACTTACTAGCTGATGACATCCATTGATTAAGATGTAACATTCTCATTGTATTTTCTGCACTCGGCATTTTAATAGCTTTCTCTTGTTCACGCTTTAGATAATCCATTTTTATAATACCACTAGCAAGTCCAGGATTAGCAATTTTTAAAGCTTCCTCGCTAGTCCAATCTACATCTAAAGGACAAGCATACTTGACATAATAAAAACTAGAATCTTTAATTATACCCTCAGATACTTTCCTTCCGTATTCCTCTGTTTTGTAGCATATAGACTCACGATTATATCCAGCCGTTGTTATTGCTATAGTCAAAGGTTGCCTCCTACTACCAACCGAAGTAGTCAAGGCATCCCATAGGCTTGAGTCTTTCTGAACGAAGAATTCATCCATACAAATAAAACTAGCGTTATATCCAAACTTAGAACTTGCCTCAGAACTAATAGCCTTGAATGCTGAGTTGCTTTTCTCGTGGATTATAGAGTTCTTAAATACTTTTAGATTCTTGTTTAGTTGATTGTCAGCTCTAACCATTCCACTAGCTACATCAAATATAATACCAGCTTGTTGTCTATCACCAGCAGCAATGTAACATTCAGCAGATGGCTCGTTGTCGGCTATTAACATATACAAAGCAATAGCACTTATAAGAGTAGACTTTCCGTTTTTTCTAGGCAGACAAATATAAGCCGTTCTAAATCTTCTTAG
>VMHT01036741.1_pt1 | contig 18132 bp, 36 predicted proteins | sample 4693611 | NCBI WGS metagenome assembly VMHT01 (sample SAMN12280063, study PRJNA550983) | marine metagenome | isolation source: seawater sampled from same location over 5 years 0.02-0.2 micron viral filtrate | place: USA: collected off the coast of southern California halfway between the port... ...
GTTATACATTGATTGACAACTAGCGTCCCAATCAGTAGTACAACAATAATCATCTACATCTATTACCCAAGCATAACATCCATCATTTAACCAATATGGCACTCCTGGGCCTCCATAACATCCTGCATCATAAAAACAAGCAGAAGAATCTGCTACATTTGCTGTTGGGTCATAATTATAAGCATTAGGATCTGTACAACCTATAACTGGTAATATACATGTTCCATTATCTGTATTAGCTAAAGCATCGTAATTTAAAGCTGTTGAGTCTATACATCCAAAGATAACAGGCACACATGAACCATTATCTACATTAGCATTAGGGTCATAATTAAACGATGTAGGATCCATACACCCATATACAAATGGTATACAAGAACCGTCATCATCTGTTGCATTTGGGTCATAATTAATTGATTGAGGGTTAGTACATCCAGCTATTTCGTCTTCATCACATATACCATCACCGTCAGTATCGCTAATACACTCACCATTACAGTCTATATAAGCTACAGAAGGATAAATACATCCATTGTTAATAGTTGCTGTTAAATCATAGTTGCAAGCAATAGGGTCTGTGCATCCAATATAGTAACAAGAACCATCATCTGTGTTAGCATTAGGATTATAGTTATCTGCATTAGGGTCCATACAACCTGTTATAATTGATTGACATGAGCCATCGTCAGTATTTGCTAATGGGTCATAATTAAAAGCTAAATCATTAGTACATCCATAAATTACAGGAATACAACTTCCGTCATCTGTGTTTGCTAATGGATTATAATTAAATGCTGTAGAGTCCATGCATCCAAATACTTTTGGTACACATAAGTCTCCACAAAATGGTAAATCATCATATTTTTCATAGAACGGTGATTCAAAAGGCTGTAAAGCTCCTGCACCATTATTAGCAAAAGGATTAGCTCCTTCATGCATTAATACTACTCCATCTGCATTAGTTAGCTTAAATGAATTCTGCCACGTTTGAAATTCTATTTCTTGTGGTGTTTGCTGGAATGATTTATTTTCAAAATAAAATACTTCTACAGGTATATCTGTTTGTAATGTTAAAGGGAATGTTTGACTATAACCTGCTTGAGGGCCCATTGTGAATGTTCCTAATGAAACACCTCCTTGAGCAACTCCTATATAACAATTACCCCATCCATCTGCCGCTGCATCTCCTATCCATAATTCATAATCACAAGTAGGATATATTTCCATCATTGTAGCATTAGGATTGTAGTTATAAGCATTAGTGTCTATACATCCATATATATGAGGTGTTAAACAAGTGCCATCATCTATAGTTGCTGTAGGATCAAATTCTTGAAAGTTTGGGTCCATACACCCTAGAACAACAGAACTATTATTACAAGCAGTTCCAAATATTGCTCCTGAATAAGCTACATAATCAAAGTCAAGATTTGGAGCAACATCCGTTAATACCCATAAAGTATCGTCATCGCAATCTGTTATAACAACATTTCCAGGTTGACTACTACCTACTAGTCCATCACCATAAGTATCATTTATTATAAATTCAAACCCCAAAGTATCTACACATAATGTATAATTATATGTATTTCCTATATCTGAATAATCATAATCCCCTTGAGGTGATTGTGCTACAATACCTCCATCTGATAAAGATATAACCTGCCATGATGTTTCAGCAGGCCAATTATCTAATGTTATTGATACTGTTATTTCTCTATCTTCAGGATCACAAGCATCTCCTGTTGAACCACAAGAACCATTATCATAATTAGCCCAAGGATTATAAGATACAGAATTAGAATCTGTACATCCTGGTATACAAGCTACAGGAGTGTGAGCTAATGTATCAGAAAAAGTACCATCTGTAAATTCTAGTTGTATATAATACTCTACTGACCAGTTAGGAGGCATTTGTCCGTTTCCTGCTATAAAACCAAAGTTAGGTACTGGTGCAGGATTAAAGTTAAAAGGCCCTAGTCCGTCTTCATTCCATAATACAATATTAGCTACATCACAAGTAGGGTTGTTACCTACATATGTCCACTCCCAAACTATCTGTGTCCATTCACCATTATTAATACATACATCATAAGAATTAGATGTAGCAATACCTCCACATGGAGGATATATACAAGATGATTGATTGCTAATTGTAGCTAAAGGATCAAAATTAGTAGCCGCAGGATCCATACATCCTATTACTGGAGGAGCACATGGGTTGATGTTTACTAATGTGTCTAATACTGAAAAAGGACCTGTCAAAGGATCAAAGTTTAATATTAATCCTTGACAATCGTTCATTATTTTAAAGTACACAGGGTCTAGTTGTCCACTTGATAATGATTGCCACCCGTCTCCAAATGAATCATATAAAGAAACTAAATAGTCACCAGAGTTACAGTTTATTAATGTATCTAATAATTCATAGGGAACTGTAGATTCATGATAAAGTAAAGTGTCTCCATTACTATTTGATACAAATGTAAATTCAGACTCTCCTGGTGCCCAGTAATCATACTGTACTTTAAAGTTAACCCAACTATCTTGAGCTGACAAGAATGTTGGTAGTAATAACAGTATTAGTAAAATTTTCTTCATAATTGTATACCGCAATTTAATAATAAGAATTTAAATTCTTTCCCTGGATTCCAATACAGTTCTATAACTGTTATAAGTCCAATTCTAAGAGTAAACTCTACTTTGTTTTTTTTATTTCCTTTTCTCCAGCTATTTATCCAATTTACTTTTTTCATTTTTTAAAATTATTTATTAATAAATCTATAGCTAACAACTCCTATAGCAACTCCACCGAGTGTGTGTACCCACCATTTCTCGAACCACTTTTTTTTTTGAGGGAAAGAATAAGATGATATTCCATCGACTTGCATATAAGGATTACTATTCGTAATAGCTACAATAGATTCCTTTGGTTTAAACAATCCATTGCGTTTTTCTGTTAAAGTAACTCCTAAACGATTAGGAAACTCTAATTTATTTACACTTAATCCTGTGTTAGCTACACCAATATCCATATGATAGTGAGTGTCTTCTACATGTACTGTAGTATCAAACTCGCACTCACTAATATACATAGGGATTTTTATAGTATCAACAACCAACCTTTCCGTAACTATCACACTAGATTTAACATCTTTTACTTTAAGCTCTAAATCTTCAATATAAGATAACAAACTGTCTTGTGCAAATTTTAAATCTTCTGCGGTTACTTCTATAGTGTTGTTGTAGTTAACGGTTGTACCGTTTTTGCTTTTGTATTTTTTTACAATATGTTTATATTCTTTTAGCTCTGCTATTTTTTTTAAATCTCTACTATGTTGATTACAACTTTTAAGATATAAAAAACACATCACTATAACGACTAGCATTAAAATTAATGAAAGATATTTTTTTATAATACTAATCATAGTAGTTTATTCATCTTCTGAAGGAGATACAGTTGACCATTCTGATGTAGCTAATATAGCCATACATTCATTATGAGTGTATTGAGCTACTGGAACAATAGTCCCATCAGCTATAAATGTTGGTTCACTATCCCATTTTAAAAGAAATTGTGTAACAGGGTCTAATAAATTTTTTCTTATAGTGTTTTGAGAATCTTCATTTACTTGTGAAAAATCAACCTTATCAAGATCTGCTATATTTATTATTGAGTATGTTAAAGCCATTATCTTAAATATTATGATGGAACATTTGTATTAATATCACTACGTGTCATATTTGTCATTGTCATATTTAAACTTCCTTCAGCATCTGCTATTGTAGAATAAGAATCTTGACCGCTTGGATCTCCCATTCTCCACCAATGAATTAAATTACTAGCAAAAGATTCTGCTGATAAGTCTGTTGGTTCTCCGCTATTATAAAGAGCGGTAATTTCACTACCACTTAATTCTTTATCCCATACAGAACACTCATCAAGTCTTCCGTTAAAATTAAATGTAGTTCCATTATCTCTACCTATTGTAAAAGCACTTGCTCCAGCACTAAAATCCGTAGAATCATCAATAGTCTTAGAGTCTAATAATACTGCGTTTCTATACCATCTACTTGCAGTACTTCTATCTACTGCAAAAGTCCACATTTCCCAAGCACCTACTGCGACAGTACCTGAAGATATATCACTCCATGCAGTACTCACCCATCTCATTCTGTCATTAGACCCATTAATAAATATTTTCCAATCAGTAGTGGCATCTGAGAACATTATATACTCATCAGCTCCACTGTCCGCTATACGATACACCCAAAAGTTAATTGAAAAGTCTCCTGTACCTATAGAAGGCACAGAGCTAGATGTTAAAAAATCATCTGATCCATCAAACTCTACAGAGTATAGATTAGAATAAGCAGCAGGCGCACTCTTAACCGCACCTATTGCGTTAGATATACCTATTGATATACTCATACTCTACCAGTTTGCTATTATGTTCGATGCACCTGCTACGTTAAAAACTTTTTTAACATGTACTGGAAAGAATCCTACAGCTACAGCAGTATAAGTAACTATATCGTCTCCAGCTGTTAAAACTTTCAAATTTCCAGTAGTACCAATATATAATATACAACCTTCTGTTGAATCTCTATATATAGAGTAGTTTTCTTCATCAGCCATTATGTTAGCACTAAGTGTTAGTACGGTAGCACTATCAACAGCGGTTACTGTCGCTATAGTTCCATCAGTAGAGTTATATACAATATCTCCAACTCCAACTAAATTAGTTGTAGTAAATAAACCTGCGCTATCTTCTAACTTGTTTGATGTTGTAGCTGTAGCAGCACTAGATACGGTAAGTTTAGCTGGATCGGGAATCCCTATCGTGTCGCTTTTTACTACAGCTAGTGCTCTTTGAACTTGTAATTTTTGATTTGCCATTTTTTACTTCTTTGTTGATTTTCCGTTTGAACCGTTACGTCCTCTATTTTTACTTTTATTTTCTTTTACAAAATCTCCGTCTTTAGTTTGAGATGCATCACACTCATCTCCTACTTCTAGACCTAACATCCTCCTTGCGGCAGCATGTTTTCTTCTATATTCTTTTCTTCCTGGCTCCTTATTTCTTTTTCTCTCATAAGCCCTGTGCTTTTCAGCAGCCTCTGGGTTTTCAGCGTAATATCTAGACGTTTTTGATCTTCCCATTGTTAAAAGGTAGTTTTACATTCATTTTTTCTTGTCTCTTATCACAGCCGCAATCGACACCGATTACACCTGAAAACCAATCGACAAATCTTTTGATTCCAGTTTTTTTAGTAATAAAAGCAATTACATCTCCTAGACCTCTAAAATCTTTCATAAAAATACATTGTCTTTTACAAAGATAGCACAATTTTTGTTTATATTTGTTATATGGCTAGACCAGTAAAGAGAGAGAATCTTCAAATGTCAGTAAAGAAGGCTCAAAGAAGGGAGCCGCCTCATGATTACTTAAAGTTTTTTAAGGTTGCAAGGTATTGGGCTAAAAGAAAATATAACCTTTCAGGAGCTGAGGTAGATATGCTTTTGTTTCTTAGGTCAGAACATATATTTGCAAGGGCAGCCTTCGATGAGTATATGAATATATTTAGCTGGGACACCCGTATCTTCGAAAGACTATTAAGAAATGGATGGATATCAAAATGGCGAGAAGCTTACAAAACTAGACACGCATTGTATGAATTATCATTTAAAGCTAAAAGATTAGTCTCTGATATATATAAAAAGTGTAATGGAGAAGATGACTACTCAGTTATAGCTGATAAAAACCCATGCTTCAACAGAAGAAACGCTAATTATATGGATAAGGTATACTCATCCCAGATGATAAAAATTAATGAAATAAATCGTCAAGCAAGATTAAAACCTGTAAAAATTAGACCTCCTCATCGTGGGGGATAATAACCATTATATCAGCCTCCCTTGTCATAGTCATCTCAAGACCATTTATAATCTGTTCAAATGAACGAGCCTTATCGTAATACACATCGTCACCTACATTAATACCAGACACCTCATCACCAATACTTACCACTGTAGCTCTATGAGCCCTCATCTTATTAGTCTCCTCCTCTGAATACTCAAGACCAGACGGAGCTACCTCCGCCTTTTTACACTTCTCTATAATTATATACTTACCTACTGCTTTCATCTTCCCTTACATTTGTTATTATTGCTGATGTCATTAATATAGTCGTAGCTACAGATGTAGCGTTTAGTAAAGCATTGATAGTAACCTTAGTAGGGTCTATTATACCCATCTCTATCATATTACCAGATTTTCTTGTTTTTGGATCGTATCCAATCCCTGCACCCAACTCACCAGATTCAATAAGTTTTTTTGGATTCTCACCAGCGTTTGTTATTATTTGCTTAAATGGATACATTAATGCCTTGTCCATAATAATTTGAGCTGTTAACTCATCACCTTCGTCTTGAACAGGCATATTTTGTACCTCATCCATAAGTGCTATACCTCCTCCAGGAAGTATACCCATCTCAAGAGCAGCTCTAGTTGCTAATACAGCATCATCTACCCTATCTTTCTTTTCCTTCTGCTCAATAGATGTCTTACCACCTACATGAATAGTAGCAACCTTTCCAGATAACATAGCTAACCTTTCCTTTAAAAACTCTTGTGCCTCCTCACTGCTATCTTCTTTTAACCCTTCTTTTATATCGTGTATACGTTCTTTTGTACGCTCATTTACATCATCCGTATCATGTATTATAGATGTACCATCTTTCTCTATTATAACTCTATCCGCACTACCTAAGTCAGCTACACTTACTAGACCCCAGTCAGAACCAGTCTTCTCAGATATATATCTAGCACCAACCACCGCAGCTAAATCTTCCATCATCTCCTCTCTTCTATATCCAAAGTTTGGAGGTAATACTTGTGCAGCTTTTATCTTACCTTTAGCTACGTTGTTATTTAATGTCGCTGCAAAATCCATAGAAGCCTCGCCTATAATAAGTAAAGACCTATTTTCTCTTACAACAGTCTCCATAATACCCATTATAGCCTTGAATGAAGGTATCTCTAAATCTGTAATTAAAATATAAGGATTATCTAGCTCTGCGATTTGTTTCTGCTGATTAGTTAAGTGAAACCTAGACATAAAGCCTCTATCGAAATGTATACCATTCGTTACCGTAGAATATTTCTTTGTAGTCTTACTCTCACTTACAGTAACTATACCATCCTTACCAACAGAATTATAGGCATCTCCAATCATCTTTCCTAAGAACTCATCGTTGTTTGCAGATACCGTAGCTACCTCATACAGTTTATTACCCTCAACCTTTATACTTGATTCCTCTAACTTATTTGCTATCTTTTCAGCAATAGCAGTCATATGACGAGTAACCTCTACCCTATTATTATGACTTTTTATATGAGCATCAGCCTCTGTAACCATAGCCTCAGCTAATACAATCGCTGTAGTTGTTCCGTCCCCTGCTGAAGTCGCTGTCTTTTCAGCGGCTTCGCGCATCATAATTACAGCTAAGTTTTCTACAGGATCATACAGGTTTATACTCTTTGCAACAGTCACCCCGTCCTTTGTCGTGGTTATACCGCCCACATGCATCTCCGACTCTATAAGAACCGTTCGACCCATCGGTCCCATTGTAGACCCAACTGAATCCTTCATTTTTTGAATACCTGACTGAAGCTTCTCTCTCCCAGTCTCTTCGAAGTGTATTTTCTTTACTACCATTTTTAAATAAATTAGATTGGAACCATTCTGATAATTCACCTACGCAATCAACTACTACTACTTTAAATCGAAAAGGGTGGTCTGCTATATACCACCGAACTCTCCAAGTCTCTTCATCTCTGTTACGAACAAGTATCTTATCACCTGGCTTGTGTTTCATTACCGCTAAAGTAATAATAATTTTGTTATTACAAAAAAAAAGCTGCCTAAATTAGACAGCCTTGATTTTAATATCTCTTAATTCTCATACCTATACTCTTCTACTGAGAAACTTATCATATTACTCTCTATCTCTAGACTGACAACTTCCCATACATCTTCTTTATAAACACCGAATCCAAGTCTTATAAAATCTTCATCATCAATAATAAAGTATGGTGATTTTCCATCAAGTAAGCTTTTCATATTATAGTTACCATAAAAAACTACTTGAACTTCTTGGTAAGATGGCTTTAATATATCCAAGTTGTTTTGTTCTAGATAAGTACTACATTTTCTTATAATAAACTCTCTTAATTGACAGTCGTTCCAAGATGCATCACTATATCTATAAGAATATTCTATAGCTGGTTTACTTGTTCTATACTTTTTTCTGTCTTGTGCTGTAGATGTAAATACTACTAATGTTACTAATACTAATACTAAATTTTTCATAATTCACTTGTTTTTAAATTGTTTTCTAAAGCTAACTTACAAAATATATTTTAGTATTCCAAATAAAAAGCAAAAAAAAAGCTACCCATTACGGATAGCCTTTATTTATAGTAGTCTTAATTACTTATCTATTACTAGCTTCTTTTATCTTTGTAAAAGCATTATTTTTAAAAGATGAACTTTCAGCCTCTTGTTGTAGTTGCTTTGTTCTATACTCATCAGTCCTGTCTTGTTTCATGTACATCTTCGTTAATTCCTCTTTTCTTCTTTTTTTGTCGTATTGCTCGTATTTTTTATCTTGGTCAACTCTTCTTCCAACTCCTCCTGGTGTGTATTTAGCTGTAGGATCGCCAAGTTCAGGGTTATAAGTACCTTTTTTCTTTTCTTTACGAATATTTTTTGCTGCAACTCTTTGCTCTATTTTAGCTAATTTTTGACCTTTTTTTGAGCTTGCAAATTCTATATCCGCTGCTTGGTCTTTACGTAATTGTGGTTTACCACCTTTATATAAACTCTGAGTTCCTCTTCTAACGAATGTTTTTGAAAAAGGTCCTGTTCCTTTTTCTACTTGATAAGAGGCTAGAGATCCTGCATCTTTTGGTGCCTTACCTCTTATGTCCCTCTTAGCTTCCTTCATATAGGCTTTTATTTGCTTTTTCTTATCTCCGTTTGCCATTATCTTTTATTATTATTTGTTAATACTGTTGCTATTTTTGGTTCTTTTCTTGTTGTGGTTGTAGTAGTTCTTCTTGTTTTAATCATAACTTTTTACTTCCATACCGTAGCCTGGATTGTTTTTAACTTCACCGTTCATATCTATTGCCTTTTGCCCTGCCTGAGCTTTACCTGTAGCAGTGTAAGGATATTTTTTTGTCATCTTCTTGCCACTATCTGGGCATGTATATGTTACTGTCGGCATATCTTTGTTTTATATTACAAATATACTACTTTTTATTTAAAAGAAAAGGAGCCAGATAACTGACCCCTTTATATCGCTGACGCTAGAAAACAAGTGAGAGAGCACGTCAGCTTAATATTTTCCTTGTCTACTTTTTGGTGAACTTTGTGTGGAACCTCCCTTTCCTGCCCACAATTTTTTACATGCCCAGTATCTTGCAGTAAGCTTCGATGTTGCACTGGAACATTTATGTCTAGCCCTGAAAGATTTTCGTGCCGCAGAAGAATAGTTATGACCATACCCCTTAGCACCAAAGTGTATTAACTTCTCTGTACCACCCTCACAGGCCTTTACCATCTTTTTCTTTCCTGCCCTGTCGCTTGGTCTAACAACATTGCACTTCATCTTACTCTTATTAGCCACGTACCTTTGCTTTTTCTGTGTTACTTACAACTGTTATACCTTTTCTTTGTTCTCGTTTCTTTTTTCTCGCTGTCTTTCTGAGCTCTCTTTTACTAAGTCTCTTCGCTTTAGATAATGGTAGACATCTATCTGGATTCTTTGTGTCCTTACTAGTACCGCACTCACCCTTTATAGATCCATCCGTACCAATTCGAACCCACTTTTGGTCTCTCCATTTCTTTAACTCACCCATTACTTCTTCTTCTTACTTCCTTTTGCGTAATTAGGGTCCTTACAATATTTACTTGCCGCCATATTAGCATACGCAGAAGGATACGTATCAAATGTACGCTTTGCCCAGGCTATACCTGAAGGACAAATCTTATTCTTTCTCTTCGTTAATTTACTCACTTCTTTTTCTTTGGTGTGTGTCCCCACCCTTTGTTTTTCAACGTAAGGTGTTCCTTCATTGTTGTTACCGTACGAACCTCACCGTTTGGCCCGTACATTTTATGCGGTTTAAATTTCTTTGCTTTCATGGTGCTAATATACTAATTATTTATTACATACACAACCACCCTCACCATGATTGAATTCTAGTTTTGTGCTGTTGTGCTGAAAAAATGTCCCCACAACGCGTATTAAATTTTATTACTTGTTTTTATTTTTTTTTATTTTTTTTATAGCCATTTTACAGCATTACAGCACTAATTTTCATTTATCCCTTGTAACTTAGGAGTTTTGAAATTTTATTAACAGCATATTAACAGCATTTTGCAGCATTCCAACAGCACTTTTTTGTGTTTTTTGTAAAAACTTGTCCTTCTTTTATAAAGATACGAAACTTTTTTTGAACCAAAAATTAAAATTACACCTTTTTTGTGTCGATTTGTGCTGTTAAAATGTCGGTAGTATGCTCTTGCGGAGTGTGGAGATTATATATAAAAAAATAGAGTCGTGCGCGCGATAGAAAACCGATTTTTTTTGACTAGGGGGGTCATGATTTTGATTATTTTTTCTCAGATTTTTTAGCTTTTGTATTGACTGTCAGTTAGTTACGTTAAGAAATGTTTTGTAATGTTTTGATGGTTAGTTAGTTGCATCGTTATGATTCGTAACGCAACGCATCGCATACGCATCGTGTGTGTACGTCACGCATACGCATACGCCTGATCACGTGCGCCTGGACACGCCCAGGTACGCGCGAGGCTAATCTATTTTCAGGTTTTTTTTGTGTAAGCCTTATCAGACTTGGAGTTATGACTACCCAACATCTTCATGAATCAAAACAAATGTGGAATATTAAAAGGGAAATGAAATGCTATAACCTAGTAATGATAAGGGATTGAATCAAAATGCAATGATATTTAATGGGGTTAAATGCAATTATCTTATTTAGAATGAATATAAATAGAGTTCTGAATACCCTATAAAACCTAGGAAATAAAATTTTCTTTAACATTTTTTGTTAATAAATTAGGATTTATCAAAAGTATTCCCTTATCTTTGGAGTGTAGCAAACGAGCTACTGAATACATTGACATATAAGCGAATAAATTACGGAATAAGTAGTCCGACCTTCTAGAGGTGCTAATCTAAAGATTCCGATTTTAAGACCAAGGGAAGTAATTTTATTCGTGGAACGAAACTTGAAAAAGAGTTAGAGAGGTTGAAGGTAATATATATCTCTTGAGTGAAGCTTAAATCCGAAAAGGAGCTGAGATGCCGAAAGGTAACAGTGGGCGAGGTTGAAATCCTCTGAGACAATCAAACACCATTGAACATTATGATGTTATGTAGAGCGATACTACCAATGGTGGCTAACCAAAAACAAACAACATGACAAAGGAAGATTGCAGAATAGTAATACTATGTTTATTACTAACAGTATTTTGTGTAATCAATGCGATTGCATTTCATTCAATAGGAATAGGAGTATTTTTTAATGTAATGGGATTAATTTCTTTATTACCAATATTACCAATTTTAAAAAGCAAGTAAAATGAGAAAAGAGAGAGTTATTAGAATCGAAGGAAGAATGGAAATCATAGGAATTTTCATCAATGAAGTATTAGTACAAACTTTAAAAAGAAGAATATTATGAAAAGAGATAGAAAAAATTTAAACACCTTTTATGTAGGTGCATTTGGATATATATTGACTTTTGTATGTATAATGGTATGTAAACCATCAGTTGAAGATATGTTTGATAATACTATTTACAATCAAGAATGGAATAATCATACACTACAAGAGATGTCAATGATAGGAGTATTTTTTGGATTAATTGGTCTTTATGGATTCGTTAATCTTTTGTTTAACATTGCTAAAGAAAAAAGAGATTTAAAATGAATTTAAAAGAAGAAATGATTGAGATGATTACTAAGGCAGTAAAGCATACTCACAACGAACAAGATTTAAAAGATTTGAATGAAATGTCAAAAAAAGAAGTAACTACAATTTTTGAGGAATTATTTGTAGGTAGGTATTCAGAACATAGAGTATTTGCTATTGAAGAAATTGATTGGAAGGAGTTTACAGATTTTGTTAATGATGGAAATGTTGAAAAGATTGATGGGTTGTATTCAACTCAATGTAGTGTATGGAAAAACAGATTAACATTTGAAGAGTTACTACAGTATGTGATTAAAGAGTATTTAGTATAAACCTAAAATAAAATAAAAGTTATGAATAGATATGGTAATCAATTTGGAGTTCACTCACCAAACAAAACGAATGAAGTGATTAATATTTTAAACGATAAAACTGACATTGAATTTAAGGATGGAAGTTTTCATAATGATTTATGCGATTCAGTTTATAATGAAGAACATAATCTTAAAATTTTTATACCTAATTCTGAAGTAGATGATGTAGATAATGAAGAGTTTAATACGTTCTTGATATCTGAATTGGATGGTAATGAACAATTTTTAGAAACTACCAATATCAATAAGGTAATTGAATTCGTAAACAAAAAATAAAATAATTATGACAGTAAAAATTGAACAATGGAGTAACTATAAACTTTATACCATACACAATTGGTATATTAATGACGAATTGTTTTTATACAAAAATCACCCTACAGATGAATTTAATCCTAAAGAAGAAATCTTTAAAAGATTTGATAAAGCAAACAATAAATTAAGATATTGTAATGGAAGTCATTATAAGTTTGTAGATGAGAATTTACATAGAGAATACATAGAGTGGTATGACTCTTTATCAAAGAGTGAAAAGCTAGATATGTATTATGGTAATGGAATAGTAGATTAATTATAAACCTAAAATAAAATAAAAGTTATGAAGAAAGAAAAATTATTGCACGTACACTTATCAGATTCAATGGGGAATCTGAAAACATTAATCTGTACTACAGATGAGAATGGAATCTACTACTCAATGTATGGAGGAATTGGTTCATCGGGAATGGGATTCGCAGTAAGCAATATCCAATTCTACACAATCATTGATGGTAATATCAAATGGTTAAAGTACGCATCTTTACCAATAGACACTAAACTTGGTGAAACAAAAGAAGAGTTTAAAGAGAGAGTAATTAATATGCTAAACAACTCTACGGATAAAGTAGTGAAAGTGGTACAAAAACCTCAATTTGCGTAGAGGATTAGGAATCCAGAGTTTCTGGAAATTTTTTATAAACTAAAATAAAATAGATATGGGAAATATGAGTTATTGCAGATTTGAAAATACTGCACGAGATTTAGAAGATTGTTTAGATGCGATTATGGATGGAGAGTTTAGTGATATGTCTGACCGAGAGGCAGATGGATTACAACAACTACTCTTCCTTGCAAAACAAATCAATGCGTATGAAAGTAACATTGAAGATGCTATTCACAATCACGAATATGAAGATTAATTATAAACCAAAATAAAATAGATATGCCAAATCATGTATATAGTGTTATATCCCTTGACACACTAACAAAAGAGCAAGGGGAGATTTTAAAGAAGATAGAAGAGGCAGAAGGGTTATGTAGATACTACAAGCCAATGCCTAAAGAACTAGAGAACACAACTTCACCTAGTGATGAACCTAATTGGTACGATTGGTGTATCGAAAATTGGGGGACTAAATGGGGATGTTATGAAGTAGAGATAAATTCTGGTCTGATCAGGTTTACATCTGCGTGGAGTCCCATTGGAAGTAATATTATAGAGATGTTCGCCAAAGACTTTCCAAACTTTGTGTACAGTTGGGAAGAGGAACAAGAATATGGTTCAGAAATACAGTATTCTAATGGAGAGTTAGTTGAAGAAAACAGTTATGATTCACCACAATGGGATGTAATAGAAGACTCGGAAATAAGGTATGAAGATGGGACAATAGTTGCCTATGAACTTACAAGATTATGTGAGCCACATCCTAACTATGATGATGGTGTAGGATACTACGCAGATTTCTCTAGAGATTTTCTAGGAAGAACATTAGAAGAAGTTGAACATAATTTTCCAAATAAACTAAAAAAATAGAACAGATGAAAGTAAAGATTCAAAAAAGAGTAGTCTATCATAAGATAGCAGAGGTAGAAATAGAAATAGACGAAGATGACTACGACCATTGGAAACTAGATAATGGTAAGTATGCAAGTATACAAGACTTTCTGATTGAGAACGAAGACTTGTATATAGATAAGATAAATGATAAGATGAGTAAAGCATCTTATGAATTTGGTTTTGGATTAGGATATGGTATGGAAGATAGGAGTGAAGAATCGGAAGAAAGGTATGAGGTTGTAGGTAAGAAATATGGTGGTCACTTATAAAAAATAGAACAGATGGAAAGTAATAAAGAAAAATATTATGAAGCCACAATTAAGTGGTCAGATAATGGGAATATAGAAGATGATAAAATATTAAAGATAGGAGATATTGGTGAAGATGATGATGATATATTTTTTTATTTAGAATCAGAGGAAGAACTTGAATCTTTTAAAAACATTGGTCATCACGAATGGACAATAATAGAAGTAACAGAAATTATTAATTATAAAAAATAGAACAGATGGGAGTAATGAAACAAATTGAAGAAGCTAGAGAGTTTCTAAAAAGTAAGGGTTACTATGTAGATAACCTATGGACAATAGATGATGTGCAATCACAATACGAATGCACCGATGAAGAAGCATATACAATATTAGATAGAACATTACAACACGAATGGACTATAGAAAATATATTTGATATGATAGATGAATCGGCAGAAACTTATGAACTAAAACGTAAAGAACAATGAAAATACTAGTAGGATGCGAAGAAAGTCAAGCCGTAACACAAGAATTACGGAAGCTTAATCACGAAGCATTTTCGTGCGATATTCTCGAATGTAGTGGAGGATTTCCAGAGTGGCACATTCAAGGCGATATTATAGAACAATTAGACAAGGGATGGGATATTCTAATAGCCTTCCCTCCTTGTACACACCTTGCTGTAAGTGGCGCTCGGCACTTTCCACAAAAGATTGCCGATGGTAGGCAACAACAAGGTATAGACTTTTTTATGGCTATGATTAATGCACCCATTCCAAAAATCGCAGTAGAAAATCCGATTGGAATAATGAGTACAAAATATCGGAAACCTGATCAGATAATCCACCCTTGGATGTTTGGAGATAAGGCAAGTAAGTCAACGTGTTTATGGTTGAAAGGACTACCTCTACTACTACCAACTGAGATTGTAGATAAGGGAGAATTTTTTGAGTGGGTAGACAAGAATGGTAAAAAGAAAAGACAAGCCAAGTGGTATATGGATGCGTTAAAGAAGGCTAAAACAAATGCCGAACGTAGCACATTAAGAAGTAAAACATTTCAAGGAATAGCCAAGGCAATGGCTACTCAATGGACAACGTAAATAGATTATGTTGTGGTGTTGTATATTAGTATTAATTAAATAAAACGTAAAATGAGAGAAAGAGCAATAAAAATAATATTAAGTTTAACGGATAAATACACAAGAGAAGAACTAGAAAGTATAGAAGATACTGTAGAGTTGGTAGCTTTGAGTTATGATATTAAAAAAGTATTAAATAAATAGAACTATGGATGTAATGAAATTTAGACCGAATGAAAAGTATTACTGTACAGTAAAGTATGGTGGATTTGTATCAAATGGTGGTTCATATTCCACCTATACAAAGTATTTTAAATCAGAAAATCACTATTTAAATTGGTGCGATTTTATGATGAGTAATTATGGTGCGAAAGTATTAGAGATTAAACACCATTCAGAATTAAAAATAAATAAAAAGAGAGAGTTATGAAATTAAAATTGTTAGAGTTATTTAGTGGTAGTCGTTCAATTGGAAAAATTGCAGACGAGAAAAATTGGGACGTATTCTCAGTAGATAATGTTGCTTACCCAAATACAAATTGGGTAGGCGATATTCAAGATTGGGACTATCGCATAAATGAAATGCAAGTAGGAGAATTAGAAGAAGAGTATGTCCCTTCGTTTATCTGGGCGTCACCACCATGCACTAGTTTTAGTGTCGCGAGTATAGGTAGACATTGGGTTAAAGGTCATACTTTTTTACCTAAAACTGAACAAGCTGAATTGGGTGTAAAAATATTTGAGAAGACTTTAGAGATAATTAAATACTATTTAGAGTTGAATCCTGATCTCGTGTGGTTTATAGAAAATCCTAGGGGGAAGATGAGAAAAGCACCCCATTGGGAAACAATACCACACACTAGGCATACTGTTATGTACTGTCGATATGGTAAGGAAGAAAAGAGGATGAAGCCAACTGACTTGTGGACTAATGCAGAAGGATTCGTTGCAAAAACTTGTAAGAGTTATAAGTATGATAAAGATGGAAATATTATTAACAGACATTGTCATCACGAATCTGCACAAAGAGGTAGTGCAACGGGTACTCAAGGGTTAAAAGGTAATCATGAGAGAAGTAAGATACCAAAAGAATTATCACAATACGTTATTGAAATTTTTGAAAAAAATATAAAAAAAATATAGTTATGAACAATATAACATTAAAATTGTTATTATCTTTGAATTTAAATGATACGAGAGCAAAGAGTAGAGATTGTAGGCGCATAATATTATCGGCACAATGTGGATTAGATTCTACGACTATGAAGATAGGGTTAGGTGGATTGACAAGTGCATTGGAAGTAATGCAAGAGGTTTATCCAGAGCAAGTATTAAATTAAAATGAAAAAGTTAAAGACAATAATATTAAGGGAGAAAATGAAGGCGAACCCTAACCAAAATTACATTAGGTTCCTTCAACAAATCTTAGATTTATTAATTAAAAAAAGAGAGAGAAATGGGAAAACTATTAAAGAACAGTAGAGGAGAGTACAATTATCATTTCAATTGGATTGACGAGAATGGTCATTCTTGTGGGTTTAATAATGTGTGGGCTCCAAACAAGCGCGAGGCAGTTAAACTTGCTAAAAAAAGAGAGAGTAAGGCGCACTCTTTTATTTGGGATGAAAAATCTCAAAAGTATATCGATGTAGTCGATGGTACTGAAGGTTCTCATAGACATACGGGTATGTATGTAGATGTAAAATCTATGAGAAGGGCAGATGCAGAGCTCAGGTCTGCTATGGATAAGTTAGGTCACATGATGACTTGTTAATTATTAAACTATAAAAGTTATGATTAGATTTAAATTAAAAACAGTGTTGATTGCAATAGTAATTTGGTCAATAGTTATCTTTGGAAGTCAAGCATTAGGTATATTAGTAGCAAAATTATTTTTAAATTAAATAATATGGAGATATTTGAAATAAATGGCAAGTATTTTACTTGCAAAGATTTAGCAGAGTTACAAGAAACAATTTCATTTGTAAAAACACATAGGATAAATGATACTCCTTCTTTGGATGTTCAAAGAGAGTTGGACCAGGTTATAATTACTGATGATTATGGTAATGAGATTAGTGTAGACTTTGATATAGAGTTAACAAAAGAAAAGGTTAGTTTAGGTGAAGATGTTTTATATCATCACATAAATTATATAAAAATATTTGGTGTTTATCTAGAGGATACTCAGTTGAGTGATCAGCTTAAAAAACGTATACGAGAAGAAGTAGAGGATGTAGCTATTTATTACGATGAAATAATGAACAAATAAAATGAAAACTTTAAAAAAGATACTTGATTCAATAATTATAAACGTAACTATATGTTTGTTTATGATGTATATAGTGTTAGGTGTAATCGTAATACATTTTTTTGCATTAACATTTGGTATGCTTATTAGTAATTTTTTTAAAAAAAATAAATATAATGGAATCATACATAGAAAGAAAAGAACGATTAAAAAAAGAAGCAGAAGAATCTAAATTAATTAAGGAGTTAAAAACAAACCTTAAAAGAAAAGTAAGGTCAGACATAACAGAGAGTGGCTTAAATTCTGTAAGGTATAAGTTAGATTTTATAAGGGAAAATCCAAACAGTAA
>VMHT01001574.1_pt1 | contig 18129 bp, 14 predicted proteins | sample 4693611 | NCBI WGS metagenome assembly VMHT01 (sample SAMN12280063, study PRJNA550983) | marine metagenome | isolation source: seawater sampled from same location over 5 years 0.02-0.2 micron viral filtrate | place: USA: collected off the coast of southern California halfway between the port... ...
AAAGTATTTGTTTGTTTTTTTCTATGTACCAATATTGTATTGTCTATTATACCATTAGTACTTGAATTATTCATATCGACGTTGTATGTAAGCATAATTTTTTGCCCATCCAAACTTTCTAACACAAAAATTTTATTAAAGAGAATTACATAAGACGTTTTTATCTTATTAGTAACTTCTTCAACACCATCATTAGTGGTAAATGTACAATATAATCTGTTGTTCATAAATAACCGGAATTTCCGGTTATAAATACAAAATTTAACTCAAAGCACCATAATGTTTTCCTACCTTTACTTTAATAGGAAATTTCTCACTAAGCATGTTTTCTAAATCTAATAGTGTTTGTTTACCATCCTGTTTTGACACATCAAATATAAATGCATCATATATGTAAAGAACTAATCTTGTTTGTTTGTCTTTTAAATAATCCTGTATAACCTGTATCTTACGAATGTTGGTTTCTGTTTCTGTAGCTTGGATATAATAGTTAAATAACTTTTGAGCGTGTATTTTAGGATGATCGTCTTTTTTTATGCGGTATGATCCTACATCTATATATCCATCTTTATTAAATGCTTCCCAAATTATGTCAATAAAATTTTGTGTTTTACGAAAAAACTCATGGTGTAAGTTTTTCTTATCTATACCACCATATATTTGTCTAAATGTAAGTGTTTTACTTTCTTTATATTGTTCGGGTGTTATATCTTTAGTATTAAAATATATTTGAGCAAGTGTATTATGTACATTACCATCAAAAGAAAAACCCACAATATCGCCTATCAGTCGTGGGTGATAACCATCATAATCCATTTCTACAAAAAAGTCGTTGTCTGGTTCAAAACTATCTCGCTCTCCATTGTCGTGTTTTAGACCTACAAAATTTATTCCATTAAAATTATTTACAGGACGACCCGTTGTAGTGTATGGGTTATACCATCCGTATATATGATCTTCTTTTATTGAGTATTTTTTATTTTTTGTAGTAAAGTATGTGTCAAATTTATCGTTTATTTTTAATCCATTTTGTTCTAATTTTTGTAGAACAGGTAATAAGATATTATTGACATACTCGTTAGTTTTTCCTGGAGTATCACCGATTATATCATTGTATTTGTTATTACAACGCTCTAGGTGCTTACCAATAGGTATCATTTTATTCACTTTGGTTTGCGGGAATTTACGGTAATACCATATGTGTGCTTGTGTTGTATGTTTGTCTAAGGGGGGTATTGTATGTTGTATATCCGTATAAGATAGTTGTGGGGCCGCATGTAAGCTGCTTTTCTTGTCTAAAACCCTAAAATTATAATCTTTGAGTAAATTTAAAATCTCGTCTATATTCCAATTGATACATTCTAAGTGGTTGGTTGGTATGATGTAACCTGTATTGTTTATATTCAGGTATATTGCGATGATTTCCGCAAGTATAGGGTGTGTATTATCATTACCTTGAATAAATTCAAGATACATTGTTGACTCAAATTTTGATTTGAGTTTATCTAATTGGTCTTTTGTTTCAATAAGGTAGAACATACCTTAGGAATGTACGAAAAATATTTCTAATAGCCACCTCCTCCACCACCAGAAGGAACACTAGGAGCAGAAGGAGTACTTGGGGCAGAAGGAGTTGGTGATGATTTACCTGATTGAATTACAGAAACTTGACCCCCAAAACTATCTGTTCCCATTACTGCATTATTTTGTCGTTGTAAAGCAATAGTTCTATCTTTGGCCTGATTAATTAACTGCTCGTTTGTAAATAATCTTTTATGTGGTTTAGTAGAATGAAAGGGTCCTTCCATAAACCCCTTTTCTGGATGTCTATGAAAATAACCTTCATAAATCATCATTTCAGTTCCTGTATCTATAGATAATACTTCTATAAAGTTTCTGGTGTGTAAAGGCTCATACTCAGTTAAATTACTAAAAAATACATCTAAAAAGGGATATTCATTTAGTAATAATTTTATATTAATATCATTTGTCTTACTTACAGGATTTTTAGGTGTTTCTAATAATACCCATTTTATTTGTCCTATAACATGTAAATTATAATCATAATCATCTGTTTTACCATTTAATTTATCAAATGTTTTTTTATTTATTTCAAAATAATTATATTGATCATTTACTCTTTTACAAAAATATCTAGTAAAATATCCTCTTTCATAATCTTTATTTGTTGGTTGGGGTTTATTAACAGGGATAACTAATTTTTTAGCTAATTCATCATATATAGGTCTTTTTAATCTTCTATAAGTTGAATTATTTTTACTTCTACCAAAAGAAACATTTAAGTCTTGACGTTTAAGTAGTTCTTCTCCTGGGTTTTGGGGATTATTACCAGCAAAAAATGTACCATCACTAAGTTCCATATATTTACCTTTATATGGTTGGTTAGTAGAAGCTATTACAAACTCATTTCCAGTTGTTTCTAAAATGCTTACTTTTGATTTTGGTATATATCTTGCCATTTTATCTTAATTCATATGTTCTAGTAACTGTATATAACCCAGAACTAGCTTGAGTTACTTTTTCATCTACTTTTATAAATCCACTTACAGTTACACTAACGCCATCACTTACACCAGCTGCTCGTAGTAATTTGCTTTTAGCATTCAATCCTGCTACACTTCTTGCTTTTTGTAAATTAGGAGAAACATCATCTCCTATATATTTAGTTCCATTACCTCTTAATGCTTCAATTTTATCTTGTTCATTTGGTGGTTTTTCTTCTTCATTTTCATTACCCATTGATGCATCTCCTTCTGTGACAGTTGCCCCTGGGAAGAATTCTGAAATAGAAGTTAACTCGAAATCTTTAAAATCATCTTCAATTATTTCATCTTCTATTATTGGTGGAGCTATTGTATTATCTTGTTGAGATTCTTGTATTGCTTTTACAGTTTCTTCATATTGTTTTCTTTCTCCTTCTGTGTATTTTAATATTAATTTTTTTCTTTCTTCTTCTCCTAAATCTAATAACATTAATTGCCCATTTATATCTGTGGTCCAATCTTGTCCTGAGGTTATTTTTTGTGATTCACCCATTACTACAAAAGCAATATCATCTGCCTGATATCCTTTAGGTAGTTTTTCTTTTTCTACCTTAAATACATTTCCTATAACTATACCACTAGTACCATCCATTTGGGCATTAAATTTTAAGGGAATAACAGCTGATTTTCTAGAAGGAACTAATGGGTATCTTTTTCCTGTTTTTGGATCTCTTTGTAATAAAGAAGTTAATTGTTTTTGAATAGAAGATGCTAAACTAGTAGCTTGAGAAAAAGTTTTATCATCTATAGAATTTTTTCCATTATCATCAAATTCTCCTATTAATAATTTTGCCTGGTAAACTGCTAGATCTACTATGTTTTTTTCATAATTTTCTAAATCTTGTTTATAAGCTTCTAAAAAATCTTTATTTTTACCATCTGATGTTTTAGTTTTTGTTATTTCTACATTTGTAGTAAATCTACTTTTTATACCTTTTGAAAAATTTCTAAATGTAACTTGATCTAAATCACTAACACTAGTAGGTGCTTGGGCTGCTATTCCTATAGTTGCTGTTAAACTGCTAGGAATTGTAGTGTTAAAATTAAAATCTCTAACTATTGATTTATTACTTTGGATTTTAAATTCAAATAAATCTTCTGGTTTAATATTAGGTGGATCTACTTGAAGATCTATTACTCTTACTTTATTGGGACTATTTAATTCTGTCTGGAGAATAAAATTATGATTACCTACACATGCTTTATTAACATCTTCCCATATTCTTTTAAAATAATCAAAAAGATTAAAATTTTCTTTAGGTTCATCATTACTATAAGCCATTTGTTCATATACTTTTAGTAAATGATCTGCATTTAGCATTATTTTACCAATTTCATTAAGGGGTTCTCCCGTATCTTCTGATTTTGAATTTTGAGATGGGAGTAAACATATAGTAGGATCAAAACTGTTGTTTAATATATCTTCTACATCTAGTTGTTTTTCTAAGTCGTTTTTAATTTCGTTAATTTTTATATCTCTAACTCTCTTATTTCTATTATCAACCTTACTATATTTTTTAGATGGAAACTTATAAAGGACATATCTTAAATATTCTTCTTTATTTTTATTATTTATTTGGGTGTAAGTTAATTGTACTAAAGGATCATCTGGTTTATCTGGATTAGCTAAAGGAAATACAACTCTATTTATCATATCACAGAAATGATCCCATCTTATATAGGTTTTACCACTTTTATTAGTTTTTTCCAATAAACCAAAAAAAACTTTTCGAGATCCTAATTTATCACTTTTAAAAATAAAATACTTATCAATTTTATCAAAATATTCTCTTAATAAATCTGAAGACTTTGTGTAATTGTATGCTTGTTTATAAGGTGCTGCTTGACTATTTCCTGGATTATTTGATTCATTTAATTTTCTTAATTTAGATAATGCATCTACATTTTCAGAATTTACTAAAAAATTATTTATTAAATCATTTCGTTGTAAAAAAGAAAGAGCGCTAGCACCATTTCCTATATTTAAAGTACTTTTTAATGTAGATATTCCAAGTATTCCCTCTAATAAAAACATCATATTATCTATTTGGACTTGTTTTTCTTCTACTAACTTATAAAAACCCTCATCTCTAGATTTTAAACCTTCTAAAACTTCACCCATAGCTATAATTTCAGTGGTGCAATTATATCCCCCATCGGGTCTTGAAGTAAATTCGAAATTTTTACAAAAACCTATAAAACCATCATAATTACCACTACTGTCTTTTATATTTTGTAATATTAATGAATTTAATTCATTAATTGTTTTAGTTTCATCAAACCAATCATTTTCTATACCATAACGTTTGCTATCTATTAGTCCTAAATTATTAATAAAGGGTGACCATTGCCATTCTAATAGAATAGGAAAACCTGGTCTCATGTAAAGTAATTCTAAAACTTCTAATTGTCGTCTATTATGACAAACAAAATTTACTTTTGCTTCACGAAGTGAACCATAAGCTGTTTTTGTTCTAATATCAGCATCTACAATACCAGGCATAGGAACAATACCAAAACCATCTTTAGCGTCTGAACGGGTGGCAGAACCACCATATGCTGGGTTTGGGTTTCTACCCGCTGTTGTAAAGCCTGCTCTTGGCTTATTGTCTGGACCTAAAACTCCTCCTTCTAAAATATAATTTTTAGCTAATCTCTCATCTCTCCCATCTTCTCCTTCTTCTAAAAATTCATTACTTATAACATTTACACCTGAAGCCATTCTAATAACACATTGTTTATTTACCGTATTTGTGTAAAAAGCTCCTGCGGCTATATTTATTTTAGTAGAACTACCATTTTCTCCTTGTATTTCTACTCTGGGTCTACCTAATCTATGTTTAAATTTAGTAGGATTATTTCCTTGTTCTATTATCGCTTCCCTTATTCGAAGCTGTTTAAAAACAAAATCTTTAAAGGTTTCTTTAAATATGGACATAACTACTTATTTAATTGTTCAAAAGATTTTAATATACTACCAATTCTATTAGGGTCGGGAATCCTAATTTGTAAACCTGGCATTAAATTAAAACTATCTCTTCTAATAACATCAGGATTTGCTGTAGCAATAATCCACCATAAATCCACATCTTTATAAAATTGATCTGCTATTAAATCTAATCTATCACCAACTAATGTAGTAGCATATATATCATCTACTGATAAAGGTATTTTAGGATATTTTAAATAGTTAAAGACTCTTTTATTATTATCTCCTATTTTTCTTGATATATAGTTTAATCTACTCGTCATGTTATTTTATTTTTGCAACAGCATTATCTAGATCTGGTGCTATATCTTCAGAATTCCATAATTTTCTTCCAGGAGAGTTAGCTATAGTACTATTTTTATGTGGAACAATAAATGGAGAACGTATACCTTTTTGTGGTAAGAAATCATGTATTGGTTGATAATTAATATTTACATTTAAAACATGAGGTAAAACAAATAAACCACTAGTTGCTCCACCTTCAGGTGCATCTAATGTTATTTCCCAAGGATAATTTTTATCCCAAGATATATTTGCACTTTTTATAACACCTGGTAATTGGTGAAAATAAGCACCTATAGTTAATCTCATAAATGGGGTCATCATTCTGTTTGATGTACTATTATATTCAGGTGCTGTATTTGATAGTAAGAAGTTTAATTTTCTATATAAAGGTTTCATTTCACGAGCTGATTGAGCTGCTATTTTAAAATCAAAACTTATATCTCTATTAAAACTATTATATGTATAAAAACTTTCTGCCCTACCATTGTAACTAAATTCATTATAATTGGCTGAAAAATTATCACTTAAACTATCTAAAAATGCTCTAAATACCATTGTATCTGATTTATTAGGGTTAAGTGGATCTACAGCTTCAATTCTAAAACGTATTAAATCTCGTACAGCGTTATCATCAAAATCCATATCCGCTCTAAAAACATCTAAAGCATTTATTAAATCTACAGTAGTGTTTCCATTATTAGGATCACCGCCTGGATTACCTAAATTGACTCTTTCTTCTCTATGGTAAGATTTACCATCGCTTCTTGTTTTAAAATAATTATCTCTAGGTATCTTTTTTAAAGTAGCTAAATAGTTTCTTACTCTAGATTTACCATTTAAAATATGAGAGTCAAATTTTGTATGTTGGTTTCGAGTTGTATCAAAATTTTTATCTCTTTTAGCTAAATTATCAAAATCATTTTCTTCATTTTCAGTATTTCCTAGGGTAAAGTATACTATATTATCTATAGTAGGGATAAATTCACTTTCTATAGGACCTTTTACTTCATTTATATTACCATCGTATCTTTCTAATCCTTCTATATTAGTATTACCATATTTATATATTTTAGTTTTTCCAATACCGTATGTTGAACCAGGACCCCCACTATATGAATATAATTCTTTATTAGGATTGCCAAAATTTTTCTGTAGAAGTTGGCCTACTTTTGAGCTTTTTAATTTATCACCTATTTTAGCTATTTTTTCACCTAAAGCTGATCTTTTTTTATCTTGAGCAGGTACTTTTCCTGCGGGGTCTGTTGATATATGATTATCGTAAAGGTATAATAATTTATTTGTGTTATCACCCTGTTTATAGTTTTCTAAAAATCTTTCTTCATCTTTATATCCATCTTTAGCAAAAGGACCTAAACCTTGTCTATTAACGTGTAAACCTGTACCTTGCCCTACTACTTGGGCTAAAGTATTTACACCAAGATTATATGTTCTATGGTTAGCTGGAGAACCTAATATTCCTCCTACAGAAGGTTCACTTATTTTTGGATTTGATTTTTGTAATCCTATTTGTTTTGCTATAAAGGTAATACCTCTATTTGATACTAAAAATTTACCTATTCGGGCAGTATCTTGAAGTAATCGTTCAGTGTGCATTAATGCACCACCTCTTATAAACCCACCAGTAATAGCATTAAAACGTGTTGTTCCACCTAAATTTATACCACCTTTAATAAAAGGTTCGTTACTAAACCCCTGACCAGGTCTGTCGTATGCAGTGCCTTTTCCATAGGTTAAGTCTGAAGCTGCATCCGATGCTAGATCTCCCGCAGCTAAGTCTGATTTTAGGTTTCTTAAAGCCATTAATTAAAATTTAGCCTGGTAAATTATCTAAATATTGGTTAGGTGTACCACCATCGTTTCTATCTTGAAATGGTGAATTTGATGAACCACCAGGTACTTGTTTTAAAGAATCAATATGTTTTTGTGATGCTGCTTCTTGTGGTAATTGAAATTGTGGACCTTGTGCACCATCTAAATCTTGAAAGTCTGATTTGTTTGGTGATGGAGTATATGTTAACCCAGTATTTGTACTTTTTACATTTTTAGTTAACAAATCTACTAAATGATCCCCTGTTGTACTCTGAAATGGAGACTGTGATTGACCACTATCAGTAAAATACCCTCCATCACTAGGTGGGTTTTGTCCTACTACATTTCCTTCTCTACCTGTTTGGTTTCTATCAAATAATGATTTTTTGTCTTTTAAACTCATAATATTTGTGTTTTATTATACATATAAATTAAGCAAATTTAGATTCATATCTTGCTGTGCTTTGGTATCTTCCTCCATTTGATGTTGTACTATTAGCACTAAATGAATCATATTTTGTTGAAACATTAACTTGGGCTTTAGACATTGCTGAAGCCATTTTATCATAGTCGATTTCTGCTCCTCCACCCCCACCACCTAAAAGATTAGTTCCAGCTACAACACTATCTTGATTATTAAGCATGATTGCACCTTTATTTTTAGTAATAAGCATATTATTACCATATCCTACATCATCTCCTTTTCCAAACCTATTAATAGCCCCCATCATCGCCGCTACTGCTGCTAAAGAAATTCCTACCCCTATGGGTCCTAATGGAGCATTTCCTTTAAATATTGCTCCTATGGCACTTATTATTTGGAGTTTTTTAAGTAATAATAAAGCACCTACAGCCATCATTATTTTACCTCCAAATGTTCCTAAACCTTCAGCAATCAAACCTACAATATAAGTTATGGGTTCAAATGCTGCTGCTATATCAATAGCTAATCCTTTTACTTGTTCTAATACTTTTGCAAATTTTTCTTGTGTATCTAATGCTTTTAATTGTTGAACTGATTGTTCATTTCCACTTGCGATAGCATCTTGTAATAATTTTTCCCTATTTTCTTCTGTTATTAATGAATTAGCTAATTCATCTGCTGTCATACCAACAGATTTAGCTATTGCTTCTTGTTGTATAGCATTCATAGAAGTAAAATCATTAAAATCACCTACATTTTCTGCTATTTCTGCTGTAAGTGTTTCATAATCTCCTGTTAAAGCTGCTAATCTTGCTCTTTCTAAATTAAGTTGTTTACCTGTTAGCAATTCAGCTTCTAATTCTGCATTTATACTAGATTCAAAATCTAATAACGCTTTACCTGAAGCTGCTACTTGTTCTAATTCAAAACCTAATGCTTTTGCTTGTGTTACTGCTCTTGCTATTGCTTCAGGATTAGCTCCTAATTGAGCTCTAAGTTGTCCTGAAACTTTATTAGAAGCTTCTAAAACTCCTTTTAGACTAATTTGTGCTCCTGTTTGGGCATTTACTGCATTTACGGCATCTTCTTGGGTTTTTAAAGATTCATCAAATGTCATTCCTAATCTAGCAGCATCTCCTGATAATTGTGATATTGCTTCTCCTGACATTAATTGTGCATCTAATGCTGATGTAGCCCCAACTAGTATATCTTTATTAAATACGGCTGCTGTTTGATATTCTTTATTAAGAGCTGTGTTTGCTTTTAATATAGCTTCTGTTGTTACCCTTAAATCATTAGCAGAAAATGCTGCTGCTGATAATTCAGCTCTTATAAGACGTGATTCGGTGTTACTAGTTCCTAATTCTTTTGATATACCAACTACAGATTTATTAGCTGCTAAAATAGCTTTACCAAAACCTATTAAAAAAGCTTGACCTACTTTTGCAGATCCTGCTACGTCTTTAAGGTTTCCTTTTAATATAGCAGACGCTGTGCCTGACTTATCTATTTTATCTAACTGGTCTCCTAAAGAATCTGATAGTTCTTCTACTAATCCTTTTTGTTTTTGTCTAAGTCTATTTTGTTCTTTTAAAGCTTCAAGATTTCTTTTTTCTTCACCAAATTGTCCTAAAAGTTGTTTTTTAAGTTCTTTTTTCTGTTCAACTGATAGTCCATTTTCTTGATTTATTTTTTGAAGAGTTAATCTAGCTTTTACTCTAAGTTCATCTATTTTTTTATCTAAGTCTGCTTGAACATTTACACCTTTATTAATTTTAAGTTGTAGGGCTATATTTTGTTCTAACCCTCCAGATATTTTTTTAATAGCTCCTACTATATCTCTTTCATAAGATTTAGCTATTTTTTGTCCTATGGTATCTACACCTTGTAATGAGTCTGCTACTTCTTCAAAGGCATTTGATATATTAGCAGCTATAGATTTAAAAGCATTATCTAAAACTCCAGCTATTTCTGCCTGTTCATTTAGTAGTTCGTTACCTTTTTTTATTTCGTCGTTAGTAGCCATAATGTAGTATTATTCATTAATAAATATAAAAAAAGAAAAGGTATCTATGATACCTTTACTTAATAGTTATATGTTGAAGATGGGTTTATATTAGGTCTACTAATACTGTTTGGGTTATTAGCATTTCCTTTTTTTGATTTTTCTATTTCTTCATTTTGTTTTTTATTATATTCATTTATCTTTTGAATATGATATCTTCTCATCCAAATAGGCATATTATAGACTTCTGAGTGTAGGAATCCACCACCGCCATGGTACACTAGGTCATGTATTTGGGTAAAGACTTGGTTTCTATAACTCGGTGTCAGGCCAAAAAAAGTTAAGACTAATGGGTACTGGTATTGTAACGAAGTCCCCATTTTTATCTTCGTATTCATAAGTTAAATCAACATCTGGTTGTACTTCAGATATATGATTTCTTAATTCTCTAGCATCTCTAGCTAACAATTCATTATCAATAAATTCTCTAATAGTTTTTGTTTCAGAATTACCATCTATAGAAGTAATTACATATTTCATCCTAGTAGATACATTTGATGATGATTCTTTATTTAACCTTTTTAAACCTTTCATTTCAGCTGCTATAGCTTTTTCATCACCATGAGTTAAAAGTTTAAAAGTAACTTCCTTTTTTGATGTTGGTAATGTAAAGAAAAATTTATTTTCATTATTAGATATTAGAGATTCATCAATTGATTTGTCTTCTACATCTGTTAAGTCTATTGTGTGACTTTGTCCATTATACTCAAATTCATAATCTTTTCCATAACCTAAAATACGAGCAGCAATTAATATTGCATTTTTATCTCCTAATAATAAATCATCATAATTAATAGGAGTAACTATAAGTGATTGTAATAATTTATCAATTACAGTTCCATTTTCTATTAAATTAGCATTAGTTAAGATATCTTCTTCTCTAGCAGTCATATACTTCATTGTAATGACTCCTTTAGATAATGGAGATTCTTTTGGATAAAGTAAACCTTTTGAGGGTAATGTAACTTCCTCTGTGGGAAATTGGTGTTGTTGTTCCATAACGTTATTATTTTATTTAAAACTAGTTCGGATATACATATATGTAGGAAAAAAGAAAGCGCCAAAAAGGCGCTTTTTCTTTATAAAAATTATTACTATTAGTAATTTAAGATGGCGTAATCCATTACTATAGTCATTGAAATATTTGCTGGTTGGTCTGAAGTCCAGTCCATATCACCAAATGTAGCATTTTGACAATAAGCACCTTTTAATATCCATTCCTCAACTATATCACCTACAGGTCCTAATGTATTAATTCTAATATCTTTTTTATAGAAATCAGAATAACCATCTCTACCTGTTACTGATTCATGTGATAATCTTACCCACTCCATTACTGCTTGAGCACCTGAAGGTGTAATTGGGTCATATAGATCACATGTAATATTTTCCCAGTTTGCTTTCCCTTTAATTTTTCTTTTCACGTTGATGTGATCAAGAACTACTTCACCAAAAGAAATAGTTGGTCTTTGTATTTTCTTAATAAGGTATGCTGGGATTCCATCAATAAACATTATAAACCTATTTTGTACTTTAGGTTCAAATGCTGTGAACATAGTTTCGTTAGTATCTAATATTGCCATCTTTTTATTTAATTTATTGTTCTGTTATAAATATAATTCTTTTTAACTTTTATGAATCAAATGTTGCTCCTGTTGGTAGTACATTGAAATCTAGTATAATAAATTCAGCTGTTTTAGTTGGTTGTAAGAAAATCGCTCCTACTAACTGATTTCTATCGATTTCAGCCGCTGTGTTATTATTTTCATCCATTTGTACTCTAAAGGCATATAATCCTTGTCTTTGTTGTACTGACTCTAAATATGGGTTTACTATATTTAGGAATCTATTTCTAGTAGCTACTGTATTTTGTTCAAATACTAGGAATCTTGAAGAGCTTGCAATAAATTTCTTAAGTGCTATTAATAATCTTCTAACATTAATTCTATCAAGCGCTGAAGCTTTTTCTTGTAATGTTTTCTGACCCCAAATACAAACTCCAGTTGCTGGGAATGTAGCAATTGGGTTAATTTTAGCATCATATAATTTATCTCTTTCAGATTGATTTAATCTTGTTTTAGCTTCTAATACATTTCCTAATACACCTCTGTTTAGACCTGCTGGTGCGAACCATTCTGCAGCAATTGCATCTGAAGCTGCTATAGCTCCTGGTACTATTACTGATGGTGGCACTAATACTGGTTTATTTATTGAAGTATCTAATACTTTAACCCATGGATAGTAAACTGCAGCATAATTAGTATCTAAACCACTTACTTCGTTTACTGCTGAATTTACTGAAGTGTTGTATTGAGCTAAATCCATTACATAAAACGTATCTCCTCTTGTTTCTACCATATCAATTGCAGCATCTGTTACTGAAGAGTGTCTTTGTTTAATTACACCTGGTAAAGCTAACATATTAATATCGTATTCGTCTTGGTTTGAAAGTATAGTTAGTGCTTTTTTATAAGCTTTTGTACCAGCTTTAGTTGAATTTTCTAAATCAAATCCATATAAATTAGTACCATTTGTATAGCTAGAATGTAATGTACTTTCATTTCCTATAAATTTAACTCTGTGAGTTGGTATACCATCTGTTCCTCCTTGGAATGGTACTGAGAATTTTAACTGATCAGCTGTTGGTCCATTTACTCCTGTTGGATCCAAAGTAGTTCCTAATGAACCAGTAAATAAACTTGAACTTGCGTGACCATTAAAGTTTTCAACATTAAATGCTCCAGCACAGTTATTTTCTTCTGTAGCAGGTAATGGTTTTAAGAAGTTTTTATTGTCATACGATTTATCTTTAAATTGCCATCCTAAATATCCTCTTGAACTATAATCATTATTTGTTGATGTTGTTCTTTGTACTCCTTCGTAAGATGCTGAAGGGAATATTGCTGTAAAAGAATTTGTACTACCATTTACTATACTACCACTAAATACTGTTGAAGCATTTATAGGATCAACTATAGCAGCAAATCCTTTAGGTGATAATTTAGGTGATGTAGCTCTAGCATCTACTGCTGTGTCTACTTCTATTCTAATATATTCTGAAATATTTGGATAATTTCCTTCTAATTCTACTTTTCCTAATGTTTCATTATATTGTGGATATCTATCTCCAATTTTTCTTGAAATATAGTTTGGTGAATCTGGATCTAAGTTACAATTATTATATTGTTCTAATACTAATGGATTTTTATCTGTATCTTCGTATCTTCTCAAAATTACAGAGAAAGTAGAATATTGTGGAATACCATCTATATCTGCTGGTTCTCTTAGATTAGCAATAGAAACTTTAAATTTAGTATTCATTTCTCTACCATGTGATAATGTATGAATTCTAAATAGGTTTTTACTACCTAATGCTTTACCCGATTGGATAAATGGTGTTGAAGCATATGAATACTTTTCAGTTGTACCTGCTAATCCATTATAAGTTATAGTATCTCCTTGAGTTACTAATTGAATTATTACACCATCATCTATAGAACTTGATGTACTTGTTAAATCTTGAGTTATACCATGATTACTAAATTGTGTTCCTGATGTATCTGATAATAATGTAGTTATTTTATTCTTAAATTCTAATTCAGCATATCCTGGGGTTCCTGCGTAAGCATTGACTGCTGTTTTACTATTGTTTGGCGTATCACCTAATAATTTAACCCAATATTTATTACTTGTTGGGGTAAGTGAAGCGTCAAAATTCTTTGTTGTTATTCCTGAACCTGATAATCTTATTTGTATTGTACCATTTACTGAACCTGATGTAATATAAGAAGAACCAGTAACACCATTTATAGTTCCGGTTGCACCAAAATCTAATGGATCAGAAGAATTAGTTAAAAGAGAATTTTTTAAATCTGGTTGTGCATTTGTATTTTTAGAAGGATAAATAGTTCCTAAAATTAATCCTTTATTTGAACCTGAAGGAAAAGCAGCTAACGCTACTACTTCATTAGTACCTGCTGTATAAGTAGCTCCACCGCCACCTAATACTCTAGTTACAGTAACAGATCCTGCGCTTCTTAAATATTCTCTAACTGTTTGTGGAACGAATGTTTCAGGACTTAAAGGTCCGAATTTTCTTTCGTATTCTGCGAAACTAGTTACTACAGTTGGTACAAAAGCTGGTCCTTCTACTGTAGGTCCAACAATTGCAGCACCTATTGCGCCAATTCCTGCTGGTAAAAATGAAAGGTCGTTTTCTCTTGTAAAAACACCTGGTGAAATAATTTGTTCTGCCATCTTATATTTTATTTTATAAAGTTATATCCTTGGTTGGTTCTCGTATAAATATGAAAAAGAATCGCAAACCACGACCAAATAATCGATTAAATTATAATTTAACCGTTAATAAATATAATTGGCTTTTTAAAAACTACTCCGCTGGTGTAAACGTGCCTGTTTCTATATCAAGAGAACCTCTACCATACTTATCTGATAGTTTTTGAGCTAGTTCTTTTTCTTCGTTTTCGATTTTTTTAACTTCATCTTTTAGTAGACTTTCTTGTTCATCTAATTTAATTCTAGATAAATTGATTCTACCAAATTGTGTAATTATATTATCTAATCTTGTTTGAAAACTTTTTAAATTATCTATCTCTTCTTGAGTAAATTTTTGTGGTTCGTTTTTAATTTTTTCAGGTGATGGAATTTTTTCTTCTGCCATAACTTATTATATTTGTGTTAAATTAATTAATCGGATATACATATATGTAAGAAGTAAAAACCTAAATTTTTATTTTACCTCCTACTATTTTATATTTTCCTGATTTCATTCCTATAAAAGGTGTAGTTGCAACAGCGGCTGTAGTATAATCTACTGTTAAAAAAACTTCAGCTATAGCTATACCATTTGCATCTGGGTCAATTGTTACTTGCAACCCATCTACAACAGTAGGAGTTAAAGAAGTTGAATATGAGGTACCTGTTTGGGTTGAAAAAGATGTACCAAATTGTAATGTATCTGATTGTAAGGCTGTACCTGATGAATTCTTTATGATACATTCTGATGTACATTCTGATGCTTTTCCTGATGTTTTTGCTCTTACTGATAATTGTATACTATTAATTGTTGCTCCACTATAATCTGAACTATTAGCTAAAAAAACTGTAAAGTTAGAAGTTGTATTTGTTTGATTAACAAGTGTTCCATCATCATTATCATTAATCCTACTTACTAAGTTAGGTCCACTTTGATCAAATCCTGTATCACCTGAAGGATTATCTGGTCTTATAATAACTGTTGGCATTATTGATTTTTAAGTTTATTTACTTCAACAACAAGTTCGTCTATTTTTTCTTTTAAAAGTTTTATTGTTAAAACTTCTTCAATTTCATCATTTTTAAGAAATTTTTCTTCAGTACTATATGAACCTGAAGTTATTGTTTCTGTTATTGTTTTTATATCTGCCATTTTATCTTGCTGTTACTGTTATATTTAATAATCCTCGTGCATTTTTAGCATCTGTGGCTGATTCAGATCCTACACCTACAAATATCATTGTTCCTTTATCTAGGTCAGCTGTATAAGTTAAATCATTTGTTTTATAATTAGCTGCCGAAAATGTAGTTTGTGCTACTGCTACTTTTGTTAAAGTAATAACTGTGTTTGATGCATTAGATCTATTTGCAGTATAAAGTGCTAGGGTAAAATCATCTCCGTTTCCTAACGCAGGTCTTAATGAACATTGTATTTCTACTGCTGATATATCAAAAGGTAATATATGACCCCAATTCATATCATCTTCAGCTATAGTAAAACTACTAACACTTGATATTGTTCCTCCTGTTGCTTGTGGATCATTCCAGTTATTTGGTTGATTTCCTAAAGTATTACCAAAATAAAGTGAATTTTGAACGAATGGATTATCATTAATATAGATAGTTTCATTTCTTAAAATATGTTTAGTTCCTCTAAATGCTGAACCTGTTATAGGACCTTCTACTTCTAAACTTGTACCCTGAGAAGTATCTCCTACTAAAGCACTGAATGAACCTGTAAGTCCTGTTATAGTGCTACTTGAACTTATATCACCTGTTACTGTTAGTTTACCTGTACTAGGATTGTGTTTTAATCTTGCATTAGTTTCTACTGTTTGAGTTCCACTAGCTCCGTTTAATAGACTTACAAAAAACTCGTCGTTATCTGTAGTTGCTACAGCTGTTACTCTACTTGCAATAGTTGCATTTGCTACTGTTGAGTCTGCTAATGCTACACCATTTACAGTTAAACTACCAAAAGATCCAGCTCCACTTGCACTTATAGCGCCTGAAGATGTTATGTCACCTTGTACCATTAAATGTGGAGGTATACCATCATTACCTGATGTACCTGATATTAATACTTGGCCTGAATTTGTATTAGGTCCTGGGGTTTCATTTGGTGCAAGAATAATTTTACCTGATGCTCCTTGGTTTGCTATTATAGTATCACCACTTGTATTATTAATAGTTAAATCACCGGTGTTACTTGAAATTGTACCATCTGAACCATCATGTTTTATATTTAATTTACCTGTATGTCCTGATACTAAGGCACCAAAAGTTAAAGGTATATTTTCTGTTATTTGTGCTGAACCATCTGTTACATCAAGTGTAGGGCTAGTAAATGTTAAAGCCTCTATATCACCACTTGCACTTATATTACCAGAGGCTGTTAGGTTAGTTAAAACATGAACACCATGAGAACCACTTAAATTTAAACTATTATCATCATAATATGTTGTTATATGAGCTACACCCGCAGTATTGTGTCCTAGTTTTAGTAAAGGAGTTGTAACACCTGAATTTGAATTAAAAATATTATGATTTACAGTACCATTTATTCTTGAATTAATTTGTGCATATACACCTAAATTAAAATAATATGTTGATGCTCTATATGCCGAAAATAAAGAGTCTGTTGTTGAGTTATCATTATTAATAACTAAAAGTTTATTTTCAACTTGTACTGGATTACCTATAGCTGCTCTTGCAAATGAACCAGTTCCACTTGAACTTATATTACCTGAGGCTGTTATTGGGTGGTTAAATGTTATAGTAGAATTTTGGAATAAAGCAGCTTTTGTAGAGGTATGTGCATATATTTCTACTCTACCTGCCGTACTAGTTCCTGATTGTCTTCCTATTTCAATTACATCAGCATTTGCAGTACCTAAAAGTAATTGTGCTGATGGGTTGATAGTTAAACTATCACTTGCACCAATTGTACTTATTGTTCTATCACCACTAAAATTTAAATCACCCCCTAAAAAGTTAGTACCAGTTCCACTTGAACTTATATTACCTGAGGCTGTTATATTACCTGTTACATTAATACCTTCTGCTGTTGTTGCGAGTTTAGTTACATTATTATGTCGTAAAGAAAAAGCTCCACCATCAACACCACTAGCATATATTTTAGTACCAGCAGCATTTCTAAAATGAAGGTTTGTAGCGTCAATCCTTAGGTTACCAGTACCAGTATCTTGAATATAGCTATTACTACCATCGTGGTATATTTTTAAATCATCACTATCACCAAAAGAAGCGGTAGCATTATCATTAAACCTAGCGGGTTTAGCAAAAACAGTTTTTACAAGACCACCATCTAATTTTATGTAAGTAGTAATACTACCTGCACCATCATCACTTTGTAAAAGTAAATCATGATCTGCTTCGTTAACTTGGATTTTTAAATTACCAGTATCTGTTTTTAAAATCGCATTACCACCAGGATTATCTAATCTTATAGTACCGTCAACTCGTAATTGATTATTACTTGCATCCCATAACATATATCTATCAGCAGTGTCACCATAAAACTTAACATCATGGCCCGCGTCGTCAACACCTACTGTTAATGGACCTATTAACTCTTGAGAACCAGTTAGTTTAAGACTACCAGTCATGTTATGAACATCGTCTAATGTATCTCCAAATTTAGTTGAGCCACTTTCAAAAAGTATTGAAGCTGAAA
>VMHT01096665.1_pt1 | contig 18127 bp, 23 predicted proteins | sample 4693611 | NCBI WGS metagenome assembly VMHT01 (sample SAMN12280063, study PRJNA550983) | marine metagenome | isolation source: seawater sampled from same location over 5 years 0.02-0.2 micron viral filtrate | place: USA: collected off the coast of southern California halfway between the port... ...
AGCCACCTGTGCCATACTCAATTACATTACCAACGATAGTGCCGACGAGGGGCTTACGAGCAACAACGATAGGCTCATGGGCAGGTTTGAGGGTTGTACCCCAACCTTTCCATTCCTCACCACCGCCATTCTTTGCTACATTGTAGGACTTCGGAAAGCCGCTTGAGTACACCCACATAATTTGGTCACGGATTTCAAACCCTGCATCCTCGATGTTGATAGCCATACGATGATAGGTGCGTGAACCAGCAAACGAAAGAAGGTGGCCTCCGTGTTTCAACACACGCAGTGCCTCTCTCCATATCTCAACGGAGGGGATATTATAATCCCATTTATTGCCCCGTAGTTTGATACCGTATGGCGGGTCAGTGACGATTGAATCAACTGTATTATCGGCCATTGATTTCATTTTTTCTAAGCAATCTCCGTTCAATATCATACTATAGTTTCAACTCCTTTGTCCTTTCATTCTTCATCACTTACGGTTATAGGAATCAAACTTCAAAGCGTTGCGAATGGTTTCCAATTGGTATCGTAGTTGCTTGTTCTCTTCTTGTAGTCCACGAATGAAGCCAATGAAGTTCTCGATACCAATGTCCGTAGCAGTTTCTACCTTAGTAGGTGTAACCTTTCTTCGCTTCTTACCATCAGTGTGCATCCATATCCTTGCCGCTATTGCTTTCTCGCTACGCTTCAACTGTTGAATCATGTCCTCCATGCTTCGCTCGTCTTTTATCATGCGCTTGAGTAGCCGGTCTTCTTCGACACTCCACTTCTTGTTGTTGCGTGTCAAGCCGCTTTGCTTCTCATTCAATTGAATGATAGGTTGCTTCTTGTTACTGTATCGTTGCATACAAGCATGGGGTGTGCGGTTTAGTTGCGCCCCGATTCGTCTGTACCCTACACCTTCTTTGCGTAGTCGCAACAGTGTAGTCGTGTCTTCTTCTGTCCATTTTCCTCTATTCATTTTCATTCTTCATCACCTGTGTATGCGTATTCTTCATCGCCATGTCCGAGAACATCGTCTGCATGGAACTCAACTCTCGTGATGATTTCATCACCATCTGCCGGTTCATGTTCTTCAAACTCATCTAATGCCCTTCGTACCACTTCGACTACCTGCTTCTCGTTTAGTTTGGGTCGCATAGTAGTAGCGCACAGTGCTGTGTAGTTCTCCATCGTTATCTCGCCTTCAATCATTTCTTCTATCGTTTTATTTTTCATTCTTCTTCACCTTCTGTGTGTGTGTCAAGTATTGCCGCCCTGCTTGGTAGCACATACTTAGGACTGTTATCATCAAGGGATGAGAAGAACTCCCACCCTCGTGTTGTACTCCGCACCATATCACCTGTATCGGTGATGTGTTGGCATCGAATAGATTCGGTTACTTGATACCATGTGGTATCGGGGATTCGTTGGAGTATAATGTATCGGTCTGCGCCTATGATTAGTCTCATGTTTATGCCTCCAAGTATTCTTCGTAGATGTATTCGTCTGTTTCAATTCGTATTTTCAATTCACTCATTTCAATTCCTCCGGTAGATGTAGTATGTTATACCATTGAAAGTAATTTCATTCTCTTCATGGTCGTATTGAGCAAGGAAATGCCCTCGCCCATCACTTGATACTGCGTCTTCAACAAAGGCATCGAAGTCTTTTATCATACGCTTGTAAGAATCGTTGTTGTCTTCGCATCTATCTGCGAGTGCTTCAAAGACTTCTTCATCAACGCCAGTGTGTGCGGATAAGAACGATGGAGTGAAAGCCCACACCATCTCTTCGATGTCTTCACGCACTGCTTCGTCAGCCTCTTCGTCTGTGAGAACGAGGTAGTCTTCGCTGTCGAAGTCGGACTGTGCCTCATCGTAGTCCGGTCTGTTATCACCTTCTGCTAAGTAGTGGGCGAGAACAATCGCCTGTAATTCGTACTCGTTTGTCAAGTGGTCGTACCACTGCTGTTTGACCTGCTCATCGGAGACTATCATCATTCATCATCACCTCGTGTGGGTAGCACCATGTCATAGGTGTCATCATCAATGCTCGCCAAGAAGTCATTAACATCCATGTCCATACTCTCCGCTTGCTTGGTCGCATTCTTCAATGCCTCTTCGCTGAACTCAATAGCCTTCGGGTCACGCACTAAAAGAAAGTCTTCGATGGTGATAAGCCCCGCTTTGACTCCATCAAGGTGAGCCGCCCATACTGATTCATGACAGTAGCCTTCTTCATCAACGAATGAAGGTAAAGATTTGACTCCCCACTTGTCACCCAAAGTAGCATCGGCGTGAGCATAGAGTCGCAGTGCCGCAACCCATGACATAGGTACGCTGAACTTATCAGCGATATACTCAAACGACTTAATCCAAAACAGTGCATCGAATGTATCAACTATACTTGCCTTCATGTACGCTTCACTCCATAGTGCATGTAAGGGTGTGTCAACCTGCGCTCTCCGTGAGAGTAAATCTCTTGCCTCGCTGTTAAACGAATAGGCGGTAGAAAAATCGGCGGGCCAATCAAGTGTAGCCTTACTCAAATTACTGTGTAAGTCAGCCAGTCCATCAGTGATGTATGAGTAACTCATTCTCCCACCCACCTTGTTGAGTCCATCGTAATGAGTAAGTCGTTGTTGTTCACGAAGTCCATGAGTTCTTTCACCAAAGGTTTGTCAAGGTTCAAGTCAAGCACGAAGTGTGTGCCTTGCGTATGATTACCACCTTCACCATCAATGAGAAGTTGCACGCCATCAGTGTATTGCACTACGCCCACGCCACGAATGTACACCGTTGAGTCGGAGGCAAATGACATATGTGTTGCATCCTGTTTCATCAACCATTGAGTCATCTCATGCGGTACTTTGAACTTATGTGCAAAGCCATACTCTCTATTCTGTTCTTCACCATACCCTTGTATGTGGAGAATCTTGTCTCCGGCATTGACCCTTACCTGTAAGACAGGGCCATCTTCTACATCGTGCTGTGCTATCCATTCATCGTTCATTTTTATCATAGTTCTCAATCCTCTATTCCTTTATTGTTTATATATCATTTCTTTTGGTTGTCCTTTTTCTTGTTGAAGTCAGCAGGTAAGTCTCCCGCATCTATCATCGCCTTGATGAGTGCGTTGGCTATACCTACACGCTCATCCATTTCTCCACCATCAAGCACAGCCTTGACTACTGCTCGCTTGGCTTCGACTACTGCGTTGAACTTCTCATCTATTGTTCCCGCTACCGTGAGGTACACTGCTTGTACCGAGTCACTGTCTTGACCGATACGATACACACGGTCTTCGGCTTGTTCCTCCCATGCGGGAACCCACTCTCTCTCAACGAACAGAACAGTGTCAGCCTTCGTGAGAGTGATACCCTCCTTCGCCGCTACTGTGCTACACAGCATGACATCTACCTGCCCTGCTTGAAACGCTTGGACTCTTTGCTGTCGTGCCTCGGCAGTGACACCACCTGCGATGACAGCGACTCTCGGAACATTCTCCTTGAGTGATGTCAGTCCACTGTGTATCTTCTTGAGAACATCCTTATGATGTGCGAAGACTACAATTGATTTACCTGTGATGTTAATGTATTCAGTGATGTAGTCCACTGCCGATGCCGCCTTCATCTTACCACACTCGTGCCGTAAGTCTGTCAACATATTAAGAACAAATCCCTTTGGCATAGTGTGTGCTTCTTGGTGATGATTCCACTCATCAATCCATGAAGCATGTAGCGCATTGTAGTCAATAAGTTCTCGCTTACTTGGCTTGACTGTGTGGAGTGTGCGTTGCTTGTCGGGTAGTTCAGTCAGCACCTCACTCTTGAGTCTGCGAATACAGAAGTCACGAGTGCGCTCGTGTAACTCACCACTGTTGCTTGAGCCGGAGTAATCCCAACCCCAACCATTGTTATGGGCATCACAGTATCGTTGACCGTAGTTGTAGAAGGAGTTGAACTCATTGGGTCGGACAAGGTTCAGTGTAGTGAAGAACTCAACAGGTCTGTTGGTGATGGCTGTGCCACTCAAGCACAGTGCCGCATGACTTTGCTTGGCTACCTCAAGGGTTGCCTCGGTTCGCTTGGCCTTACTGTTCTTGAGGTAGTGGCTCTCGTCACACACCACGATGTTGATGTCCATGTCAAGCAGTTGATTCATTCGACCATTCATAATGTCATAGTTACACACGATGATGTCGGCAGGTTCGATGTCACCTTTGCTTCGACCCTCGACTATACTCACGCTTAGGTTGGGTAGCCAAGCCTCGGCCTCCTTCGCCCAATTGTATTTGACATTGGCAGGGCATACTACCAGCGCAGGTAACTTGTCTTGATTCAATGCGATGTAAGCGAGGGCTTGGATTGTCTTACCAATCCCCATGTCATCACCAATGAGACAACGACCACCTGCCAGTTGAGCGAACTGCACTCCGACATATTGGAATGGATATAACTCTCGCCCTTCGGGAAAGTGTTTGGATAACTCATCACGCATCTCACTCACGAGTAGAGAGTCATCCAATCGGGATGCACTACTGATAGCGATTCGCTTTGCTCGTTCCTCCATGACTGTGTGAACTTCGGGGATGACTTCGATGACTGATGCCAGCGCAGTTGCTTGAGTAAGTTCTAACTTACGCAACCTATCAATGAGAGGTGCGGCCTCGGTGAGTGCCACACTCCATGTCTTGTTGTCGGGATTGTACTTGCGACCTTGAGTGGACTTGACCTCACCCATGATGCGAGAGCGAATGTCCGGCTCACTGATGTAAGGCCATTGGAGTATGACTGATGAGCCACGCAGGGTAGCAGTAGTCTCGGTCACTCGGTTGGTCTTTACTATCGGAGTGAAAGTATTCTCCCCTCGCAGTGACGCCAGTGTCTCATCAAAGAATGCACCCTCCTTCTCCAATGCCTCTACTGCTTTGTTGAGAACCTCGTCGTTGTTGGCGAGAGTCCACTGCTTTGTCGCACCACTGAACTTCACTTGAGGGAAAGACAGTGATGCTTTCAGTGCCGCATTGAACGCAGGGTTGTAGTGATAGGTCAGTCCGATGCGAGTCGTCTTTGATTCCTTACCCCACTTGTTTTTCCATACATCATCCACGAGTGATACTGATACACGCACCGAGCGTGGTGGTTCCCATGAAGAAACATAAGACTGAATGTATTCTTTGGCAGTAGCCTCATCACATTCTCTTGCATACATGACAGCCTCGATAACCATGTCATCGAAAACATTCTTGCGAGAGAGTAGTGTCTTGTTAAGAACACTGTCGCCATTCGATTCACGGACATACCTATCGGCTCGTCGCTGTGCCATCTGTTCATACTTACGCTTGGCTGTCTCGCCCTGCTTCTTCATGCTAAGTAAGAAAGAACTTACTTGTCCTTTCTGTTCAATCAGTCCAGCATCAGTGAGGATGGATGGCAGTTGCGTGTTGCGATACTTATGAAATCGTTCAGCCGCCTCAAGTAATTGATGGTCGGCCATGTCATCTTGATGTGCCACGCCGGAGAAGAAAGACCAGTCGGCTTTGTTCGGGCCGATGTCATCCTTACCTAAGTCCGGTGAGCCGTAGCCAGTGAAGGTGCGAATCATTCTGTGTACGATGGTGGTGTTCATTCAATCAACTCCGATGGTAGATTAGTGGACTTCAATTTCTTGATGGCGTAACCTGCTAAGTCTCTCCATTCATCGTGTTGCTTTGCCAATCGCTTCACCAGTGTAATCAGTTCTTGCTTGCTCATGTCTTCGTATGTTCTGTTCATTGTTTCATCTCCTTCTTTGGTTTGTCCTTAACACTACAAGCGTAGCATACACTGTATGTGATGTTCTTGTCGAGAGTGAGAATGGTTTTGATGTGGCGAGAAGGATGCCGCTTGTTACATTGACTACACTTTACATCGAAGCGTGGGTTCATCTTGTTATCCATCTTCACTCGCAAGTCCTTCTTGTCCAAGTGTTTGATTTGAAATACACATGCCATACAATTGCTACCCATCATGTTTGATTCATCATACATATCACCGCAGGTAGAGCATACCTTGTCGGCCTTGTATGGTTTGTCTTCTTTGCTCATGTCGTAGTGACAAGTCAAGCAGGTATTACTTTCATCGTGAATGTCTTCACTACCACAGGCAGGGCATGGGATAGAGATGTCATCCTCTTCATAGGAATACTTCTTACTCGCATCGTAAGTGAATATGTCACCACACTTAGGACACTTATCTCCATCGTGCATCATCCGTGAAGGGATGTGTTTGCATGACGGGCAGTAGTCAGCACCCATCTTGTCAACGATGAGTTGCTCTTGTTCATACGCATAATCTCCATACCACATATCATCGCCAGTAGTGGTTGGAGTATGAGTTACTTTTCCCGAACCACCACCACCGTAAGAACCACCCCAAGAGTAAGAGGCGGCAGGTTTGGTGTGCATCTTGTCTTCACCGTATGGTATGTCACATACATCAGCGATGTATTGCTGTTGAGATACAGTCTCGACAGCATGGAAACAATGTTGCTCACGCACCCACTCAACCAACACACCAGCGTCGGGCCAAGCGGCTCGCTCATCTTCTGTGCCAAGTAGGTATGCGAGGATAGCCAACTGAACACCAGTGCGACCATGACCTCCGGCACACTGTGTGCTGATGGTCTTGATGTCATGCTCACGGATGTCATCAATGACAGCATACCAAAAGTATTTGCTCACATTCGGGATGCTGAAGTCCGGCCAATCAAGAGACAGCATGTGCGGTGGCTCGACATTATCAAGGTGCTGTTCGCACGACCAGCCCTCCGGCACTTCGGTCTTATCTTTCATGCCCCATGAAGCAAGAGTCTCGCTCGGCCCCATCGCCAACTGCGGAGGTGGTGACATCTTGTGCCAACCACCTGCACGATTCTTACCGCCACCCCATACCTCGATACCATCTTGCGTCTTGAAGATGAGGTTGTGTCCTGTGTGGCAATCGCTCTTAGATATCCACCCATTAGTGGCGAGTGTATTGTTTGCCACCAATTGTTTCTTTGCTTTCTGTTTTTGCTTGCGTTGTTTCTTACTGTATTTTCCCATATCATTCATCTCCTTTTACCATCTTCAATAATTTATTCTTACTCACCTTCGGCATGTTCACCATCCAATTCGCATAGTGCTTGAGTGCTTTCATAACTATTGGAGTGTTGCTGTTATACAATTTGTATTTGTTCACAGTGTTGTAGAACTGTGCCACTGTGGGTAGAGTCTCGTCATCATACACATTGTTCTTGAACAACATGATGATGAGTTCCAAATCCATATCAACCTCCCACCCAAGAGTGAGTGGTGTGGTGTCATCTACCTCGTCTGTGTCATTGGATGGTAGAGTCATGTCATACTGTGGTGGTGTATTAGGGAGTGGTAGTGCCAAGTTGGTATCAAGGTGAACCACCTCCATCGCTATACACTTAGAGCAAGCCTCAAGTCCACAGGGAACGAAGTAACTACCGTGACTATACTTGGACTCACTCGGATGTAAGATGTCACTTGTTTCCGAGCCATCTACTCCATCTACGAGAGTGAGTAGAGCATCCGGTAAGTCGGTGCGTGTGAACAATGGATTCTTCTTTTGGTATTGATAGGTGCGCTTATCTTTCAGTGCGAAAGTAGTGAGTTCGGTGGTGTCGGTGAGTTCACCGATGTCCTCATCAATCATTCCCCTGTATAGGTATGCGTGTGATGCGGCGTAGTAGATGGCGAAGAAGTCATCGGGGTGAAATGATGTGAGGTATGTTTTTCCTGTTTGCTTGCCGTTATACATCTCAAAGTTCGTGCCGATGTCGAAGGCTCGCTTGTCAAGGAACTTGTTCAAGAAGAAGCCGTTGTTATGCACGATGTTCTCCGCTTCATTGACAGCACCAAGTAGTGCGATGAAGTTATCCTTGTTTTGTTTAGCAGTGTATGTGAAGAGAGCATCCATGATTCCGATAGCCTTGCGAGTAGAGTTGGCGTAGTTCGTGCCGCCATAACCACCATACCATCCGGTGTCATACATAGTGACAAGCCACTTGAGTTGTCCGTGAAGACTCTTGAGTGTGAGTGGTCGTTCTTCGACTTGAGCATAGTAGTGCTTGCGATTGTTTGTTTCCCATACAGTGTATGGTAAGTCACGATTGAGTGCGGCAAAGATAGCCTTGTCAACAGGTATTGTGTTCTTCTTACGGTGATTAGCATGGCGCATCTCACCCATTGATACTGATAGGATAGCGTTGGGTAAGAAACCAGCAAAGACACCAGCGAAGTATGCTGTGTCGGCAGGGCTACGCATTACATTACTACCTAAGAATTGGTGAAAGTGATTAGAGAGCCAACCTTGTTGGCGTGTGAACTTCGTGAGTCCGACACCAAGACCCTGCATGAAATGTTCTTGCCAGTGGTAGTGGTCGAAGGGTGCGGGTTCAATGGTGGGGTCATCAATCACCCATCCATCAACCTCAACCCAAGTGTCACCGACCTTTGGTGAATCACTGATGACATAAGAGACACCCCATGTGAGGCACTGCCCTGCATGGTGTGAACCTTGACTACCACTTGGATGTGCTACGATAACACCAGTGATGTCATCCATCTCACGCAGGGTTTGTTCAAGGCGAGCCATCTCATCGTCGCCACCATCAGTGAGTGTGATAACTTGAGTGACTGTGGTTTTACCATCAACGATAGAACCACTAAGAGTGAAAGGGTGGGGTGCGGATTTGATAGGCATGTGACCTTCGGGGCAACCACGCAACTGAACGAGGCAGTTCTTGTCAAAGGTGAAGCCATCCTTGATACTACCACGCATGGATGTATCTAAGTCACGGCGCAATTCACTCACGAACTCAAGTTGCACTTTGCTTGGGTCAATGCCCAAAGTGGCGAGTGCATTCGCCGGTTGAGAGTCAGTAGCATCAGCGAGATTGATAATGATTTGAAGTGAGTCCGAGCCAGCAGTGACACCATCATGCCCTGCACCAATGACAGCGTGAGCATACGGAGAGACAACTGCTGATGCGTCTGCGTTACAGAACGGTTGAACAATGATACAACCATCGGGGTCACACAGTCCATGCTCATACTGTGGAGTAGGAGATGGGTCGGGGCCAAGCATCTGTTCTGTGATGCGAGAGATAACCAAGAACAAATCCTCCTTGTTATCAACGGCAGTGGACTCCAACACACCGGGCCGTGGGTGGAGTGGACATGCCCTCACGAAGAGAGGCCAACCACCGCCGAACTCTTCCAAGACTTGCGCTACTGCTATCATTCTGTCCGAGCCTTTCTCATGTAGTTCCACACGCACAGTGGTATAGGTATTCCAATTGGGTGCATAGATAGCACCCGCTTCTTTTCCTTTGGTAAATCGTGCTAAGGCGTCCGCCTTTTGGCTTACTTGTTTTGCTGTTGTTTCTGTCATCGTTCTCAATCTCCTATTCCTTTGTTGTTTATATATCATTTACTTTCAGTTCCCATCTTTGGCATCAACATCCCAATCATCATCGTCGGGGTGTTGTTCATGTGGACAGCCACAAGCAGGGTCGTCAAACCCTGCTCGACAGACCATCCAAGTAGTGCCTTCATCGCTCATGAGGTCAATCACTTGAGGCCAACCGCAGGTGGTGTCCTTTGCTTCACGAACAACCTCTCGGCCATTCACTATATCTCCAACCTTCAACCTCTTCCAAAAGTGTTCAGTCGGGTTATGCGTTTCTGCTGTGTTCAAATTATAATCTGTCATCGTTCTCAATCTCCTATTCCTTTGTTGTTTATATGTCATTTACTTTCAGTCATCGTTTCGTTCTTCGTACACACCATGATGTTTGAGGTAGCAGTCGGGGCATACCTCCATGTGTTCGTTGTCTTGTCCGACATGGATAATGTATCGCTCACCTGCAAGGTGGCACTGTTCCGATTCGTTCATGTGACAGTGGCTCTTACTGAATGCAAGAGGTTCACTGTTCTCTCCCATGTCTTCTTCAAATGGTAGAGGGTTATGCCACGCTGTGCATGTATCGCATCCATCCCATCTACTCATAGTAACACCTCTCTTGTAAAGAAACAGTCGTCGCCATCGCATACCCAATACACTTTGTCGGGTTCACCTGCTTGATGAGCATGAAGATACATAGGTGAGCCACACTCACCTTCGCAATCTCTCTTGTGTCCTGTCAATCTCATGCGACCACCCCATGAAGGTCGGCGGCAAGGTCATCAGCCATACCTATCAATACATACCACGCTTGCCAGTTATGTATGCCATGACTTGCCATGACATCATGTATCTGTTGTTTGACTTCTTCACTCATCACTCATCACCATCCATGTAGCCAGTGTCGTCGGGTTGGAAAGGGCCGGAGTGCATCTCGTTGAAGTCATCGGCGGTCATGTGTTCCGGTGGTTCGTAACCATCATCTAAGTCGAAGAGGTATGGGAACTTGTTACGCCAGTGTGTGATGGCATCCTCGTATTCAGTAAGCGATGATTCCATATCCCATAGTGTGATGAGGTTATTGAGTGCCGCTTCTAAATCAGTGATGTGCTTGAGCATAGCCTCCTTCTCTTCAAGCATGGTCTTTGTTATATCCAGTTGTAAGGAAAGGGATGTCTGCAAGTTGGCTATGTTCTCACGCATCGCTTCTATCTGTTGTTCAATCATGCAATCACCTCTTGCTTGTCTGCATACTCACCGTTGTTATCAGTGACATCATCAATGCACCATGCCTTGAAGTGTCCTCTTGTTTCAAACAATTCCCATGCACCATCACCGGAATAGGTGTAGAGTATTCCGTTGTGTTTGATTCCAATATCTCTCACAGTCCAAGCGGAAGACGGGTGGTAGAACAGATTCTCATATCCTTGCGGCCCAATCATGCTACCACCTCTCGCTTGGTGAGTCGCCAGTTGGGATAGGAATAGACAGTGGTTTGGTGCGGGTCATGTTGGAGTCGCTCAAACACACCGTCTGTGATAACATCGTAGCCCATGCTGTGCATTTCTTTGCACCATGTATAGAAGTAGTCTCCATGTTTCCATAGTATCTGTTCGTTATGTGTCATGGTGACACGGTGCATGTTGGGGTATTCTATTGCTTCTTTCATTGTTAAACCTCAAACCACTATTCCTTTGTTGTTTAAATATGATTTACATTCAGTCCACCGATTTCATCATCGAATTATACATGTCATGTTTATCATTATTCTCAACATGTATGTCACCAAATTGAGAAGCGTTATGTTTATCACTTTCATACAGTCCTACTGATTATAATAATAAAGAGTAGGCTACTATGAGTAATGACAATTAACACGCTTATCAAAAAGGTGAGATGCGTAATGAGAAACATGAGAAACATGAGAGAGATGCGCTCTACTTTAACACTCATAATTCATTCACTTGTATAGGAGTGTGAGTAAGTGATTACTTACTACTGCATCAAGCCTCGCCCACCTAAAGCAACCGCCCGCTTATACCACAGCGGTCTGGGTTTGGCTCTCGCTCGGACAACAAGAAGTTATTTTCTAAAGGCAAGCGTGCATGAGTAAGAGGCATAGAAAACCCAACCCATATGGGTGTAAGCAACGGTGAACAACAAGGCCGAGCGATAGCGTGCGGGCGCAGGTGTGTTGCTTATCGGCCCAACTCACGCCCGCTATGGAGATTTGTACATAAAAAAAGGCCCACACACACGCCGAGGCGTGTGCATGGGCGGCGACCCCGAAGGGAACATCACTCCCGTAGGAGCAATGGGTGAGCGTGGGTGAGCGTGTCAGTCAAGGACTGCTACTCATCGGTTGGCGAGTGTGATGCGAGCCACATCAACACTGAACCATTCGATTGAGCGAGCCTTTGCACCTGCACCAGTGGTTACGCTGTCCGGCGCACCTGCTTTCTTGGCGAGTTGTCGCACACGGACATGATTCATGGTGCGAAGAGTTGCCATTGTAACGGTCAACTCACTCATGAACGAGGCAACCACAGCGGCATCCAAGTATGCGGTCTTGCGAGACTTCGGTTCATACCATTCGCCGGTGACACGGTTCTTCGCAGGGCCGTCTTTGGTAGCCTCGACCAAATCAGCGTGAGCCTTGCGAGCGTGGGCTTTCTTGGCCTTCGCTTCGGTCTTGTATGGCACAGGATTGCCCTTCTTGTCAACGACTCCCTCGGCCATCCATGCGTCGCCGTTTTCAACGGCTTCGTTCAGTTGGTCGGTAGCCATGTTGCGCTTGATGGTGTTGCGAGCCGCCGCTTGGAAGTGTGCGAGGTGGTTACGAACCACGCCTTTGTTGACACCTTTCGTCACTGTGTATGAGTGTGTGAGTATAGCGGCAATGTCTTTCGCCGAGTATGCACTGCGGTTGGGGATGTGTGTAGAGAAGGTGGCCGAGCAGTGTTCCATGCAGGTGTTAATCATGGTCGAAAAAGCAGTGGTGAGTTGCGCTCGTGTATAGGTGACATAGGTAGTGGGTGTCCAAGCGGTTCGGTCGTCGTCGCCTTCGGGGTTGGATGTGAAGTCCATAATCCCGAAGTGGTTGAAGTTCACAGGCAAGGACACACTCTTGCGAGATGAGTCCAAGAACTCCTGTGCTTCGTTACACACAGGGGTGAACTGTGTGCCACGAGGGGCGGTTCGGTCATAGGCTGGCATGGGGTTTTTGGCATTGTTTTGCATTTTGATTCCTCCAACCCCCTATTCCTTTACTGCTTATATATGATTTACATTCGGCCATCGTTTTAGAATCCTCCAAAGCGCACAGGTAATGCCCATAGCGCACAGCACATAGCGCAGGTAATGGATGGGTGATACACCCATATGGGTTGGGTCAAGGGTCGCTATTCATGGGGGTGCGCCCAAGCGAGGTGTTGGGTTATGGGAACCTAAGCGCAAGCGTGGGCGAGTTGTCGGTCGCAATCTATAGAACGCATGACGCAAGCGCATGTGGGCGGGGAGTGAAGCGGTCTATAGAACACATGCGTCACGGCCACCCGCCCGACCGCCCGCCCGCTATGGGGCCATAGCACAGTGACGGGGTGCGGTCTATAGAACGGCCCACTGCGCCATAGCACGACCCCATAGCACCCCCCTTAGAAGGAGAAATACCCATAGCACGCCCCATAGCACTTCTTTTAACCACACACGGCGTTTTAGAAAAAAATATTTTTTGAACATTTTTTATACAAGGGGTCCATAGCAGTGCTATGACAAACCCATTCGATTCAGCATGGGTTTTGTTAAAGGCGACAATGCAAAGGAGATTGGACACGCCATCGGCTCGTGATTTACCCGATTTTTTTGCAAGCGGTCCTTCTATTTTCCGTGACCCGGTAAAATTAGAAATGGAGGCCGAACAGCGGCATCGAAAATTACTCGATGCTAAAGACCGGCTAAAAGAAGGATTAAATCGCCACATCCCTCGTCTTGAAAATGAACGAGGGCAATACAAAGTAAAAGTAGGCCCAAGAAAGGTAGGTTTAGTAAACACTACAACCGCAGAACGAGATGACCCGCAAAATAATTGGACATCGCTTGACGAAGGTAAAATAGCAGATTACGCTCAACGACAGGGTTTGTACGGTAGAGCATTGCAGGGTATCATCAATGACGCTGGTAGTTTAACATCGTATTCAAGAAACGAAAACTCGCAACCGTTTCACGAACAATTTAACCCTGTAAATGCTACTAAAAAAATAGAAGACATAGACATTCAAAGAAATAATGAGATGCAATACACCGCAAAGCCGCCTAAAGAAACACCTCGTGGATGGGGCGACTTGCAATACGATACCGGTGCGTTGCCTGTTTTTAATTGGCGAAGAGAAGAAGAAGACCCTGTTTATCATTTTGACGGACTTACTCAACAAACTTTAGCACCGCACACCTACATTCCAACACCGGGTGGCGTAACTTACGGTAGCCGTTAAATATCTCACCCCCCTCACGCTACATATGTCCGTTGCCTTCAAAGCCGCTTGGATGCTTTTGAAACAAAGGGGCCACGAACTTAACCTCCCCAAACCTGTAAGACAAGATGTTGGCCCATATGAAAGCAATATGAGTCCACAGGATTTGACTGATGCTCGTGTTAAAGCAAACTCAAATATGATGGGTAGAATAAACGAGTTTAAAGATATTGATGAAGGCGGTACTCATCATTTGCATGGTGGGAATGACGCAATGGAAAACGCATACGCTCGATTGATGGACCGACAAGCGGAAAATGAAGAAATGGAAAGAATGCTTTCTCTTGCTCAAGACCATCAAGGTGAAGAAGCGTATTATCAAGGCGAACAAGGCGCACTTGACCGAGCGACTCTTGCTCGTAGAGCGCAACAGCCCGAAGCCGATGAAATGGAGGCAATGGGTGTTCCCCCAATGAGCCGCACACTTGGCGGTACACCTCCGCCAAACATCGGTCGAGCCGGTAACAGTGAAATGACATTACCTTCTCATCGTTTGACAGATGCAGACATAGCAAACATAATGCAAAATAGAGAACTTACACCACCTAACCCATTCCCTAAGCCACTTGAAGGTAGAGTGCAAGACCAATTAGCGGAGTTTGCTGACGGTGCTGGCCGCCGAGCCGCAATGTCACCGCAACCCGATTATAGTGATGCCAAAGAAGAAGAAGACTATGGTGAAGAAATGGATGCTAAATTAGCACCATTTGTAGGTGAAGCACCAAAAGGATTAGGCGACAATCACCCCGAAGCGCATAACATTGCTTCAACAAACTTGAGACAAACACCTCGTAAACAAAAGCGTGGTATGATGGACTCCGGCCAAGCATTCAAGCGACCCGGATTCCGTGGACCGGCTATGCCGTTGCCCGGTGGAAAAAGTGATTAGACATGCAACCGTTTCAAAAGGCTTGGACTTTGCTAAAAGGTACAGAAGACTGGCATCATAATGCCGCACATTCATTAAATCTAATGTTGGGTGGATATGATGATGGCACAGAAGGTGAAATGGGCTACGAAATGCTTGATAAATTACATGCGGCGGCACTTAGAGCAAGAGGTATTCCCGAAGAAAAAATACAACAGCAATTAGATAATCAACATTTTTTTGCAGACGATAGGGATTACGATTTATGGAGTAGGGTAATGCAACCTCTTTCACTACACATAGACCGTATGTATAATAACATGGTAGGCGACCCCGAAAGAGCCACACCTATGATACAAGAGTGGGATAGGAATGCGGCTGAACTTCGTGGTGAACAAGAAGAAAAATTAAGCGCACAGGAACACTTTAAACAATTCATGGCCGGAGAAGAACAACCTCAACCCGAACCAAATACCAACTATCCGATTGAGCAACGATTGGGCGTAGATAGCAGTGGTTATCCACTGGATTAGCGAAAGGTTTAATTTTTACACTGCGCTGTCTCGCATCATGGGTTTATTTTTATGGCTACTATTCGGCATTGCACTTGGATTTACAACAACTTGGTTTCTTTTTGATGATTTAGGTAGCGATATTATCTTTTTTGTTGACGAAGCAGAACTTGAAGAAATGCACTGGAACGGTCTAAGGAAGGGGCCGCAATGAAGGTGTCCGTTTACGAGGTTGGTCCTCGTGACGGATTACAAGGTTTAGAACAACCCGTCAAAACAGAAACCAAAATACAACTCATTAACGCATTATACAATGCTGGATTAGAAAATATTGAAGAAACTTCGTTTGCTCATCCTCGATTAGTGCCTCAAATGGCAGATGCGGAGGATGTTTTCCAAAAAGGTTCTGTGCTTGTCATGAACAAGCGTGGCTACGACAGGGCAATGGCTGTTGGTGCAGAAAAAATTAACATTGTTTTTTCTCCATGTGAAACATTTAACATGAAAAACATGGGTAAAACCCGCAGTGAAATAGTTTTGATGTACAAAACTTTTATGAAAATACCAAAAGAAAATGTCCGTGTGTATATCAGTATGGCATTTGGTAGTCCGTATAGCGGAATAGTGTCACCTCAAACGCTAAAATCGTGTATTACCGATGCAAAGATGTTTGGTAATACCATTGTATTCTCCGATACAGTGGGCTGTGCTTCTAATGAAGAAGTTGCTTTATGGGCTGAAATGGCTTTTGATAGAAAAATAACACCGGCATTGCATCTTCACCATAAAGGAAACGAAGAAAAAGCGTTGACTTTGGTAAAAACTGGACTATTAAACGGAATAAGAGAGTTTGATACCAGTATTGCGGGGCTTGGTGGTTGTCCGTTTACTGAAAACAGCGGTGGTAATCTCGCTACAGAAACTTTAGTGCGTCATCTTAACGCATGGGGATTTAATTGCGGTCTTACAGAAGACGACTTGCAGGTAGCATCAGTTATTGCGACAAGAATCTTGCTGGCTGAAAAAGAAGCCAAACTACCGGTATTGCTATAATTAAAATAGGAATTAAAAGAATTGCAATTACAGCGTCGCCCCAATATCGCCACTCCATTTTTACCCCTCAATGTCGCAAAGTAGGCATAACGAATGGCTTTGGCTCAATATTTTCGTCGTCTTTGTAGTTTTGAGCCATCAATTCAATGGTGCGAAGCATATGTGGGCTGATATTGTTAATCATCGTGCCGTTTTCTGTAGGAGTCATTTGATGATTACGGTCAAGAGTAGTAATGTCTTGAGTAAAATCTTCGGGTAGTGGCTCTTGGTGGTGGACTTCAATACCCGCTTTTACAAAAACGCTTTTTGTAACTTCTGCCGCTTCTTTGGCTTTATCGGCTACATTCTGTGCGGCTTCAAGATTGTTTTGTTTGATTTGTTGTTGGTTTTGAGTGTGTTGGGCCGATGCTTGTTGCGCCATTTCACCGGCTGTTTTCTTGGGGTCGGTAACGCCAATTTTCTTTGCGCCCTCCATGAGTTTGCTACCTAAACCAGTAGCGGCGGTAGTACCTGCCGCTGTAGTAGCCGCACCAGTAGCCCCGCTTGCAAGTGCCGTTCCTGTACCGGCGGCAACAGCCCCAGTGCCAGCACCAGCCGCAGTTGCGCCACCTACTGCACCTAATAATGGGGCGGCGGCTTGAACATATTTACGAACAGCAATTGGCCTCATCATACTCACGCACGAGGCATATACTCTAAATCCTATCGCTTCTTACCTCCACTCGGTGAGAGCGTGAGCAATGTGTTAATCAAGGCTCAAACCGACCTTACTCAATACGGTATGTTCACCGGTCATAACTTTAACGAAGGTCGTTTAAGTGACGAAGAACAGCGTTTCAACATTGACCGAGCCGTTGATGCAATGAATGATGTGCCGTCACTTGATGAGATTTATACCGATAGAGCCTACGATACTGCATTAGCAAGACCAAACATAGAAAATCTTACGCATGAAGCAAGACTTGACACACTTAGAAACTTACTTCAAGGTGATACTCGACAATATAAAGACTACAAAAAACCGTTAAAACAAATCTATGATGCTGATGCTGATGGATTTAATGACCCAATGACTATGGCTTTACCGGAAAGTATTCGTCAATACTATTCTCGTCAAGAAACATTACCCGAACATGCGCCGAGTATGCACAGCGAAAACTGGCAAATGCCGGATGGTTCTATTCGACCGGGTGCTATTGCACCAATTAACGCTGTAAAACAAATGGGAGAGGCAGACATAGAAAGTATGATGCAAGGTGCGGGATTACTACCAGTCTATAATCCAAAAATACAACCTTTTGAAGTTCACCAAATACCATCACAGTATCGTTTTGATTTTTCAAGAATAGAAGATGAAGACGATATACCACTTTACAACCCACTTAATTTATCATCACCTGCTACAGTTAATCGTAATCAATTAGGTAGTTGGGCTACAGGGGCAAACATTAACGATATACGCAACATAACAATGGATAGCGAGAGTTTAGAAGCAGGTCAAAGTGGATTACCCTTTGTTGGTATTCGTGGATTAAATGTTAAAGATGATAAAGTGCAAGTGCGACCAAAACGAGGTAATCCTGTTGAAAACCTAAACGAAGCGGCTATTCAAAGCCGCATACCACCAAGTAGGCTTGTTCCAATTCGTCATCGTATGGATGATATTACGGGAAAACAAGCACGAGATGGTTATGTTTATCCTTCTAAACAAGAAATAATA
>VMHT01020883.1_pt1 | contig 18123 bp, 21 predicted proteins | sample 4693611 | NCBI WGS metagenome assembly VMHT01 (sample SAMN12280063, study PRJNA550983) | marine metagenome | isolation source: seawater sampled from same location over 5 years 0.02-0.2 micron viral filtrate | place: USA: collected off the coast of southern California halfway between the port... ...
ACACTAAGAAAAACATTAATACATAACTACCCACAAGTGTGGGATGAAATAAAAAAACATGACAGAAGATTACAACCCACTCAAAGGATGGTCGAAAGAACAGATAAAAGCTGCGCTGAAGTCGACAACTAAAAGCGAACTACTCAAGAAAGCAGTTGCATGGCAGAACATGGCTATGAACCTAATGCAAGAGAGAGAAGCGCAGAAGAACAAACCTATTGAAGACTCTTACGATAATACAGAAGAGGGTACGTCAGTAGAAGATTAAAAACTTAGGTGAGTCAGAACGCTGACCGCCAGTGAGCGTCTGGTAGTATGCAGAGGGGTGGTTCCCTCGGTTAGGTTTGTTGCATACGACTGCATTTTATTTTCATTGGTTATTGCAGAAGGGTTCGATTCCCTTCGCTCACTCTAATTATTAAACCTTAAAAATTTACATTATGAAAATACGATTCAATAAACAAGACAAAGTTTACTTTTGGTTTACTCAATGCTATCAAACGCATTTTTCTTTTGATGATTCAGACCCATACGAACACTGCAATAGACTGTTTGACAAATGGTGGAAGCTTGAGGGCAGTTCTATGGATCAGGATGACATTGTAGAGCCTGCAATGGATTTCCTTGAGAAGGAATTAAAAGTATGGTTAGAAGATGAAGAAGCTAAGTGGGCCGTTATAAACCTAGTGACCACTACGATCAAGAACCCTAGTAAAAAATAATTAAAACCATTTACATGAACAACGAACAAGCTATTAAATACATCAACAGAAACTTCAAGGGTAAGGGTAAAACGGATGCTGTTGCTGTCCTCTTTGCTTGCGAAGACATTATCGAATTGGATGTAGAAGAGTGGGTTGCAACACCCACTACAGAACTACTCGATTCGTTTATCATACACATGAACTCTTCATGCGATGACATGATCCCGAAGCTCCTGGAGTCAGACGTATTCGTCAGCACCGAAGACAAGCTGTGGGCACTAGCAGACAGCATGAAAAGAGTCATGGAATCGATGCAGAAATACGTTGATATTCACGAAACTTTAAGAAATAACTGTTAATTAATTTGGAAACACACTAACTATATGATACCTTTGAAGCACGAAACCGCATATGAATGCGCCAAAGAAGTGAAGAAAGCATACTATAGAAATCTTGGCGAGGAACCACTGATGAGCAGACACGCTCCAGTTGTGCAAAGTAGAATGGCGCTATCAAATGCGCTTGATTCTAAGATCCCCTATTATGTTATTGGAGAACTTCTAGGCGTAGACAGAACGACTACGCTACATTATAGAAAGACACACAAGGATAGTCTGGAACATTGGAAGGGATACAGAGAGAAGTATATAGAAGCATGCTCTATCTGTGCTGTAATGTTCGAGAAACTAGAGAAGTCTAAAAGCCTAGATAGAATGCACGATATCAACATGAAACTCAGTGAGTTACATAGTTGTATTGAAGCACTAGAAAAAGAAAAAGAATCAATTAAATTTAAATTCAATGTCTAATTACAAATTCAAGACCACGAACATCCGTGGCAAGCAGTACGTCGAAGTTAACGAACGTATCAAGTTCTTCCGTCAAGAAGACGAGTACAAGAACTGGACTATCTCAACTGAGTTTACTCACATCGATTCAGAGATGTGTATCTGCAAGTGTATTATCGCTGACACGAATCAGCGTGTGATCGCTTCAGGTCATGCTCACGAAGAGCGTTCATCTTCACACATCAACAAGACTAGCTACGTAGAGAACTGCGAGACATCAGCTATCGGTAGAGCTCTTGCTATGATGGGTATTGGTATCGATACATCTATTGCTTCAGCTAACGAAGTAAACGATGCTATTGCTAAGCAAGAAGAGACTGCACCTGCTAAGACTACTAAGAAGTCTACTACAAAGAAGACTACTAAGAAAGATCCTGAGCTTATGAGCAAAGCTATTGCTTACATCAAGTCATCGACTGACAAGCAGAAAGCTTTCGATTCTATCGTGTCTAAGTACGAGGCTGATCTTACTCAGAAGCAGCTCGACGGAATCAAGAAGTTCGTATAATGAGTATGAGAGAACAACTGCAGAACGCTGTTGGTAAAGGGCACCTCTCTTACTCCTCTGCAAAGCACGCTCTCGGAGACATGCGTCTCTGGGAGATGTACATGAGAGGGCAGTTAAGGAAAGAGTCTGATGCACTTACTTTCGGTACGCTGTATGACATGCTCTTATTCGAACGTGATAAAGCCATGAAGACATACACGATATTGTCTGAAGATGCTATACTAGAGAAGTGTTCAGCTAAAACAAAGGACGCTAAGAGACCTAGCATGACATCAGAGTACAAGCTCGTGAAGCAAGACTTGGCTAAGCAAGCTGAAGCTAGCGGCAGAATCATATGCTCACCTGGTGACTGGAAGCAAGCAAACGAAATGATCGACAGACTCGATCAATGTGGGCTACTTAACACATACCTTAAAGGTAAGTACCAGGTTGAGTTCAACGAGGATATTGATGGCATCCCAGTAAAGGGATTCCTTGATTGCCTTGGAGATGGATTCATTACCGACAGCAAAAGCTCTCGTGGTATTGGTAAGTTCCGTTACGATGTAAAGGGATGGAGCTATGATATCCAAGCTTATATCTACACGAAGGTATTCGGAGTCAAGGACTACTACTGGGTAGTTCAAGAGAAGACATACCCATATTACCCTGCTCTAGTGAAGTGCTCGGAAGAGACTTTGTTTACAGGGGAGATGAAGTTTAACGAAGCCGTTTCAAACATCAAGCGATGGTTGGATGAAGGCAAACCATCTGAGAACAACTATGCACAATTCACTGTGTAAATTAGGGAAGTACTTGCTTTATGGAGCAATCTTCTATATATTTGATCACTTTTTTTACAACTACATATTATTGTAGTATTTTACTTTAATTTTTTAATTTATTTATTATGAGCGAACAGAAATACGACTCAGTACTAGTAGGTTGGGCAGACCAACCAAAGGTTAACGACAACGGAGAGATTATCTCTTGGAACCTACGTCTTAAGGACAACGAAATCAAGGACATCCTTGAGCAGTACATCACTACTCGTGATGCCGAAGGACGCGGAGGTAACGCATACATTACTCTATTCATGAGTAAGAACGGCAAAGCTTGCGCTAGAGTATTCAATCCTAACAGCGAAGCTGCAAAGGAGAAGCGTGCACAAAAGCAAGCTGCGACGAATGCAGAAGCAGAGACTGCAGACCTACCCTTCTAAACCGATAGGTTTGTACGCCGCTATGGAGTGGGGGCTGAAGAACGTTAAGTTCGTCAGTCCCTTCTCTTTCTGCGGAAGTAAAGAAGGAAAGGAACTAACGTTCCAAGTATCGTGGCAGGATCACGCAGAGGATTTCTCTCTCTTGATCCCAGAGTTTAACGAGCAATACCTAATCATGTATATCCCTAATAAGAAAGGAGACAATGCTGTTCTTCTTACTCGTGAGGACTGCTTGAGCAGTATGGGTTCAAGGGTGAACATGAAATGGATTGCAGAAAGAATAAAAACGAAATGGATTATGACGACCTCCCCCATGTCTACTTCTACACAGTAGATGTGTCCTTCAAGAAAGGTAAAACTACGTACAACAGAACCGTCAAACTAGTGACTAAATGTCGCACTCCTGGTGAAGTCATGCGAGATCCTATCTCCATGGAAAGAATCAGGAAGGTTGTTTACGCTAAGAAGTACAAAGGTCAAAAGCATGTCATGATCCGTAGGATGTACAATGAAGTTCAACTAGGAAAAGTAACTAAGAAAGCATTATGAAACCGTCACAACGACAAGAAGGTGGTGAGCACTACAACCTGCCTATACAGCCAGTAGAGTTCATCATGAAGAACAGCATCCCTTACACAGAGGGTAACGTAATTAAGTACGTATGCAGACATCGGTTAAAGAATGGGGCCGAAGATATCTTGAAAGCCATTCACTATTTAGAATTATTATTAGAACACGAATACAATGAAAGTAACATTCTTCAAGAACGTCTACGACAAGCAAGCGCCACATCACGTAAGCATAGTGTCAGCGCTGGACAGGATTCGTGACGGTAAGTCTAAAGACACAATACAATTAGTACGTGATGGTGACAAGGACGCTAAGAAAAAGCTACCAGTTGTTTGCTTCAGTGGTGAGTTCACTGAAAGAAATGACGATGCTCTGTTTGAGCACAGTGGTTTTATTGTTCTGGATTTTGATCATATCAATGTTGAGACCTCCAAGCAAGCACTGGCGACTGATCCTTATGTCTATAGCTGTTGGGTTTCTCCTTCTGGTGACGGTCTTAAAGCACTCGTTCGAGTAACAAACTCAGAGAGACACAGAGATCACTTCAGAGCGCTAGTAACTTACTTCAGTAAGCAGTACACTCTTGAGGTAGATGAGTCAGGTGTTAACGAGTCTCGTGCATGTTTCGAGTCTTACGATCCTGACATCATCATCAAGCCTGACGCTAAGAAGTTTGGTGCATTCGCAACCGAACGTTCTGAGCAGGTACAAGAGGCACGCAAAGGTGAGTTCACTGACTACATGAAGCTCAATCTGGCTGCTCGTATGATCAGACAGGCAGACGATGGTGACAAGCACAACATGCTACTCAAAGCTTCACGCCTTGCTGGTGGTTACATTGCAGCAGGACGTATCGAAGAAGAAGAGGCTGTTCGTGTACTCCTCCGTGAGATATGTAAACGAGACATTGACTCAGAAGAGTCAGCTAAGGTTACTATCAGGCAGGCTATCGAGGTCGGCAAGAAAGATCCTATCAAGGATATCATTGGTCGTGAGCAAGAGGCTCAGCGTGATCTACTTATCAATGACGGTGATATGTCTTTCATCTCATCAGACGATGAGGACTTCAGATGGATTGACGACTACGCTAACGGACGTATACCTGTAGGTCTAGATACTGGTGATCAAAAGCTTGACGAGTACTTCAGATACAAGAAGGAGTTCGTCATCATCAACGGTCACTCTAACGTAGGTAAGACTACGATGGCTCTATACCTTATGGTCAATGCATCAGTTCGTCACGGATGGAAGTGGGTGGTATACTCATCGGAGAACAGAACAGCTTCGCTGAAGATGTCTCTTATGCAGTTCGCTACTAATAGACGTATCGGTGATCTTAACTACGCTCAAAAGAAAGAAGCGTACAAGTGGGTTAACGATCACTTCACTGTCATCAGTAACAACCAGGTGTACTCGTACTCTGACATCATCGTATTCCTTGAGAAGCTTATTCGTCAGGAGGATTTTGATGCTGTCTTTATCGATCCGTACAACAGTTTGAAGTTAGACTTGAGTGGTAAGCTTGGTCCACACGACTATCACTATGAAGCTGCATCGCACTTCCTAACCTTCTCAACAGCTAATGATGTTGCTGTATGGTTGAACATGCACGCAGTAACTGAAGCACAGCGTCGTAAGGGTGACGATGGTTTACCTCTTGCACCGTATGCTGAAGACACAGAAGGTGGTGGTAAGTTCGTGAACAGAGCTGATTGCTTCCTCACTATTCACCGTAAGGTTCAGGCTCCTGATCACAATATCAAGAAGACTACTGAGCTACACGTTAGAAAGGTGAGGGAAACAGAGACTGGAGGACAGCCTACACCTATCGATGATCCTGTTTTATTCACTATGAACACATCTCATACTGCATTTAGACGATCTGAGACGGGTGATTCTCTGTTCCAAAGTATTGATAATCAGTTTGATAACTACGAGTCATTTAATTTCTCTAAAAATACTGGGTTTTTAACGGAATAAGCTGTAACTTCCCGTCGTGAAGCGACAAAAGAAAGGAACGGCTAAGCGTAAGACTTCTAAGCAGAAGAGTTTGGGGAGGTACAAAAGTTCTCTCGAAAAGACTTGCGCTAATCTGTTAGCTGAATCAGGGCTAAAATTTGCCTATGAAGAACATGAGTATGTCTTGATGGATAAGTTCGTCTTTGAAGGTGTGTATTGGAAGATGACACCGAAGTCTAAGACTATGATCGACAAGACTAATAAGGTTGTGCTACCTATCAAGTATACTCCTGACTTCGTGGCTAAGGACAAGACATGGATTATTGAGACGAAAGGATTCATCCACTCTCACCATGACTTCCCTATGAGATGGAAGCTGTTCCTACAATATCTTAGAGACTTGGGAGATCCATTACCTAAGCTTTTCATTTGTCGCAACAAAGGACAAATAGAACAAGCAATCAACATAATAAAAGGTGATGACAAATCAAACAGTCATGGAGCTGGGAAGAAGTTACGCAGTCGCAACGACAAGAGCGCATAAACTTCTTACTGACTTCTACGAAGATCTCTTCGACAAGGATGGGAATCCAATTGAGAACCCAATAGAGGTAGCTACAAAGCTTGCCTCGTTTAGACAGAAGCTAAACTTAGAGTTCGATCTAGTTAAAGAAGCTGCATATCAATTCTACGAGGAGAAGTATGGTTTCGAAAGCTAGAAGGTTTTACTCTGGAGCTACTGGTAGAGTAGCGGAGAGAAGATTTGTACGAGCTGCCGAGATGAAGGGGTTGGTAGTTACTAAATCATCACGTAACGAAGACATACAACAGCATGTTGATTACTGGTTATCTCTTGAGGTCGACACCAAGTGGGGTGTAGATGTGAAAGGGAATAATTTACCAGATGAAATTTGGTGTGAGTTCAAGAACGTCAGAGGCGACAAAGGATGGATGTACGGTAGTGCATCGATCATAGCTTTTGACATGCCCGAAGAGGGTGGGTTTGCAATTGTGGACCGAAAAGAACTAGCTGAATTTTGTGAGGGCTACGTAGGCGATGAGGTTGTTCGAGACAAGAAGAACGCTTATCGCAAAAGATACACACGTAAGGATAGACAAGATGTCATAACAAAGCTTAACCTACAGGATATCAAGCAGTTAGAATCTTACCGAGTGTGGGAATATCAGAAGGATTATTGACTATCTTAGTCGTCCTTTTTACAAGAAAACTTTTTTAATAATATGACTTATAACCCAGAGAACATTCCCTGGGGAGAGGTAGGGTATGCTACATACAAGCGTACTTATTCTCGTCCCCTAAAGAACCGAACAGAAGAGTGGGAAGAAACTGTTGACCGTGTAATTGAAGCTTGCAATAAGCAATTGAAATGCGACTTCAATGAGCACGACCAGAAGGACATCAAAGATATGATGATGAACCTTAAAGGAACTGTAGCAGGTAGATTCCTGTGGCAACTAGGAACCAAGACAGTAGATAGACTTGGACTTCCTTCGCTACAGAACTGCGCATTCACTGTAGTTGATTCACCTATCCGTCCATTCACATGGGCATTCGAAATGCTTATGCTTGGTAGTGGAGTAGGGTACAACATCCAGAGAGAGCACGTATACCAGCTACCTAAAGTAAAGAAGAAAGTAAAAGTTCAGAACGTAAAAGACAAAGGTGCAGACTTCATCGTACCTGACTCTAGAGAAGGGTGGACAGATCTTCTTAAGAGGGTGCTAGAAGCGAGCTTCGTAACTGGTGAAGGGTTCACATATGATACGTCACTAGTTCGTCCAGCAGGAGAGCCTATTAAAGGATTTGGAGGAACAGCATCAGGACCTAACGATCTTATCTGGGGCATGCAAGAAGTCAACCGCATCCTTAACGAAAGATCAGGACAACGTTTACGTCCTATTGACTGCTTAGATGTCATGAATATCATTGGTAAGATTGTAGTTGCTGGTAACGTTAGACGTTCAGCACAGATCGCTATCGGTGATCACGACGACATCGAGTACCTACGTGCTAAGCGTTGGGACCTAGGTGGTATACCTAACTGGAGAGCAATGAGTAACAACTCAGTAGCTTGTGATGACATCTCTCTACTTCCTGAAGAGTTCTGGGAAGGATACAGAGGTAATGGCGAGCCTTACGGACTTATCAATCTAACGTCATCAAGACGCATGGGTAGAACAGGGGAGACTATGTACCCAGACCCTAACGTGATGGGATACAACCCTTGTGCAGAGCAAAGCCTTGAGCCATTCGAGACTTGCTGTCTAGCTGAGGTGTACCTTCCAAACATCGAGTCTCTTCAAGAGCTGAAGGATGTAACGAAGCTGTTGTATAGAATAAACAAACACAGCCTTGCTATCAAGTGTGCAGTAAAAGAAACCGAAGACATCGTTCATAAAAACATGCGTATGGGTATTGGAGTTACTGGATACCTTCAGGCTACTGAAGAACAGAAGTCTTGGTTGTCGGAGTGTTATTCGTATCTTAGAGCTTATGATCAGGAATACTCTAGAATCTGCGGATATCCAACTTCTATTAAGCTTACAACAGTTAAGCCAAGTGGAACGCTTAGTTTACTTGCTGGCGTTACACCAGGAGCACACCCAGGATATTCAGAGCACTACATACGACGAATCAGAATGGCTGCAGATAGTGAGCTGGTCAATGTATGCAGAGACAATGGGTTTGACGTAGAGTACGTAAAGAACTTTGATGGTACTGAGGATCACTCTACTGTGGTGGTTAGCTTCCCATGTAAGTTCCCTGAGAACACTACGTTCGCTGAGGATATGACAGCTGTTGATCAGCTAGAAGTAATCAAGAGACTACAAGCTGAATGGTCTGACAACTCAGTATCTGTAACTATCTACTACAGAAAGGAAGAGCTTGATGATATTAAAGCTTGGCTTAAAGATAACTACGTTAACGTAAAGAGTGTCAGCTTCTTACTACATAGCGATCATGGATTTGTGCAGGCTCCTATGGAGGAGATTAGCAGAGAGACATACGAGCGCTTGAAGGACGGAACAACTCCTATTACATCTATAACACAGATCAATATGGAGGACATAGATATACAAGACTGTGCTACTGGAGCATGCCCTGTGCGATGAAGAGATTCAATCAGTGCTGGGTATCTCAGTTACACTTCCTAGAAATATGCAAAGGGGCTACGGCCCTTTTGTATTAAACTAATTTAATATGTGGAATAAAGAAGAACTATGGGAGCAGCTCGTAGATAACGAGTGCTTATTAGCTGACGGCTTCGATGAGGCTGTTATTGGAATCACCTTTGGTGTAAACGCTGTAGCTGTATACAGCGTAAGTAAAGTATTAGACACCCTTGTAGATGAAGGTATGTCTATGGAAGATGCTATCGAGCACTTCGAATATAATATTGCTGGGAGCTATTTAGGAGAGAAGACTCCTGTGTGGGTTTACGATTTAGATTAGAACCAACTAAGCAACACTTCATCAACAGCTTCTTGGACCTCATCTTGTGAGGCTTCCATTTGCATCATGATGTTTGCTTGAAAACGTTCTACTTCTTCGCCATCGTTGAACACTATGATTGTAGGTACCACAACTATGTTGTGCTCTAGCTGCATATTAGGCTGTTCAGCAATATCTACACGCTTGCCTTTGCAGTCAGATAGCTCCTCTATCCAAGAGACGCTATTCTGGCTGTTAAAGCTTGCGTTAAATTCAACAACGCATATACCTTCTGTATCGCTACTTATTGGTGCAGTTACATCCAAGGATGTAGCAAACAAAAGTGCAGTGAGTAGTGCAATTCTCATTCTTCATTACTTCAGTTGATCAAGTTTCTGCTCCACACGAAGCATCTGGTCTTTTATTTCTTTGACATCTTCTTGCGTAGTCATAATGGTCTGACGTACAAGTTGGTCTTTCATGTCGAACTCCATGCGAGTAATCTCTGGATCCGATGGTGCTGGCATCTCCATTGCTAGAGCAATGTCTGCTTGTAAAGCAAACCACATCCCAACTAATGACACGATACCTGCAACCATTATTCCAATAGTCTTAAGGTCAAGTGTGACTTTTGTGTCTTCTCCTATCTGCTTAGCCATGATTACTTGTTAAATATAGGTCTCATTTTTTTCTCCTTCACCCCGTCAGTATCAACACCACGAGGGAATGGACCCATCGGTGCTTTCTTACCTCTTTCTTGTTCTCTCTGCTTCTGAACTAACTCTGTATAAGCATTCATAGATGTGAGGCTATTGTAAGGTAGCGAGTCTTCCGCTAATTTTCCGTAGCCTAACTCCACTATACGATTAAATCTATCCATCATTACCTTACGAACGCTATCTGCTTCCCTCATCTCCCCTGCTCTAAAGTAGTCACCAAGGTTGTTATCGTAATCGGCTTCGTTTAAAGCGATCAACTTCATAGCCTCTTTCTTCTTCTCTGGGTCTCCAACCTTACCTCCTTCATTGTATACAGCTTCCATCTTACCTCCCTTAGCCATCATCTTCTCCTTCATTTCCTTTAGCATCTTGAAGTCAAGACCTGTGATCTCACCGTCTTTATTTGCGTCAAGCTTAACCTGACCTCCTTTCAGATACATAGGCTTCATCTTACCTCCGCCCATATACATTTTCTTTTTCTTGCGATCCATTATCTTATAACGTAGTTAAGTCCGACAGAGAAGTCGTGCCACTCTCGGTTCCAATACTTGTTGTATTTACCCTCAAGGAAGACACCTAAACTCTTGTTTAATCTCCACCCAAAGATAAGCCCTAAACCATAATCAATCCACTGCTCACCCTCTGTTGCCTCGAAGTATGAGTACTCCCCCTGTGTTTGCAGGTGATACGGGAGAACACTAGCCCAACTATGCAGCCAAAAATCCTTAGTGAAATGGTAGTAATCATACCCTAAAACCAGCGAATAATTCCACTGGCTAGGTAGCTCACTGCGTCTATCACGTACATAATCTCCAATGACGTTAGGAATAACTACCTGCTCCCATACATCCACGCTATTAGCAACTAGGGTTCCGTCAGGAGCGAAGTACTCACCCTGCTGAACATCTATTGTATACCCCTCATCAATTGCTAAAGCAGTATAATGTATGTTACCACTGGACAGTATCCAATCCTCTAACGGATCGTAACCGTAAGGCTCTGATATTCTTTCAGCCACACCGATATTCAAACTAAACTTCTTATTGATATTCAGTCTGTATCTCTGTGAAGCCTCGAAGTATTTTACGTCAGCGAATCCATCTTGTAGGTACTCGGTCTTTACAATCCAATGCTTAGCTACATATCTAAGGAAGTAGTCCTGATCCAAGAACTCTCTACCCTGCTGTCTTCTCCAGTCAGCTTCGAATAGGAACTCAAACCCATTAACTCTACCCACAGTAGCAGCGTCACCGTATGATCTTTCAGTACCGTTGTAAAACGTATTCGCTCTATTCTCGTAACCGAATCTAGCAATCTTACGCACACCAGCAGTAACAGAATAATCGAATGGAGTTTCGAATACATCGGTTTGCAGACCACCGAGTACAGAGTACACGCTGTTATCAGCAACCGAGTTACCACCACTAACAGCAGTATAGAATGTAGCACCCTTGAATACTTTCTGTAAACCTTGAGCCTTAGACTCAAAGGATGACCCTAGTATAAACACCAAGATCATAAAAGCAATGTATACTACAGAACTTAAATCTCTCTTCATAGCTTAACAATTTTCTTTTTGAATATGATACCGTTGTACTCTACAACAACCTCGTACAAGCCATTAGGGAGCTCTGTGAGGTCGATTGTCTTTTCTCTAGTGTCTAACACTACGATCTGACCAAGTGCGTTATATAAGCTTGTAATGGCCTCATACGGAGCGTCTATGTTTAGGAGGCTGTTCGTTGGATTCGGATATGCAGCAAACTCTCTTGAGCTTTCTGAAGGCACACCTTGTGGCCAGCCTTGATTGCAGTACTCGTATAGGTCGATACAAGTTCCATCCCATGCTACCTCACAGCAGAAAGGATCTATCTGGATTACCCATGCGTAGCAAGAATCATTCAGCCAGTAACCGTCACCATAAGGAGCTCCTACACCATTGATACATCCAACAGCTTCATACAAGCAGTTGTCATTGTCTGCTACGTTGGCTAGTATGTCAAAGTTGTAAGCATCTAAATCCATACATCCTGCTATAGCTTCAATGCAGTTACCATTATCTGTGTTAGCATCCTCGTCGTAGTTAAGAGCTAACGGATCCATACATCCGTAAATAAATTCTACGCAGCTACCGTTGTCTGTGTTAGCGTCATCATCGTAGTTGAACATCGTAGGATCAGTACACCCAAACGCCACTTCAATACACTCGCCTGCGTCAGTAGCAGTAACGTCGTAGTTGAAAGCAGTTGGGTCTTGACAGCCTACAATCTCTAGCTCATCACAAATTCCGTCACCATCAGTGTCGTTGATACAGTTGTTCATACAGTCGTAGTATTCTACAGGGTATGTACACTCAGTGTTTGTGTTAGCTTCTTCATCGTAATCACAAGCTGCTGGATCAGTACAACCGTAGATGTGAGGAATACACCCATCTCCACAGAAAGGAGTGAAGTGGTATACTGTCCACTCTGGAGTAGAGAAAGGCTGTAGTGCGCTTTGTCCGTTGTTAATAAATGGGTTATCACCTTCGGTTAGAAGCGTGTCACCGTTTTCATTTAAGATGAGTATAGAGTTGTGAAGAGTCTGGAAAGCAAGCTCCTGTGGAGACTGTTGCTGAGTACCAGCCTGGAAGTAGTATACGTCAACCTCTTCATCAGAGTCTAGCGTTAGCTCCCACGTATGAGAGAACTCTCCAGGCACCATACTGAATAACCATTGTTGATCACCCTGTACCATGCCGATAGTAGATGCTCCCCATCCATCACCAGCGTCATCCTCAAGTATAATCTCAAGGGTACAAGGGCTATCATAGTCAGCTATAGTAGCAAGGCTATCATAGTTCAAGGCTGTTGGATCTACACATCCCCAAGTATGCAATGTCATACAAGTATCTTGAATAGTAGCAAGTGGATTGTAGTCTACGTAGTCGTCGTCCATGCAGCCAACCACATCTGGTTCAGGCTCACATGGTTCAGTGAAGATAGGACCAGAGTACATAACGATACCATCCCATTCCTCAAACGCTAAGTCCTCAAGCTCCCATAGAATGCTATCGCATGAAGTAATTACACATGCTCCATCCTGACCGCCTGACGCAGAACCATTTAGTCCATCACCGAATAAGTCGTATAGGATTAACTCAAAGCCTAGCTCCACACAAAAATCATAAGTGTATGTCAGCATCTGATCGCCGAAGTTGTACTCGTTAACAAGCACCTCGTGATAAGGCTGTCCAGTTGATAGGTTTACTAGCGTGAATCCAGTTTCGTTAGGCCATGTATCAAGAGTAAGCTCCATAGTTACTAGAGCCTGATCCTCATTACACGATACAACATTACAACTTCCGTTATCTATGTTAGCCCATGGATTGAAGTTGTTAGCTAAATCATTCGTACATCCGAACACAGGGATTTCACAAGGCTCAAGAGTAAAGTCAACTGTATCTGCAGCTGTGTTGAACTCAAAGTTTGCTTCGTACAATCCGCAGAAGTTCTTCAGCTCGTAGTTACCCTCACCGAACTCACAACATATACCGTCACCAAAAACATCACTAATGATGAAAGTGTAATCACCTGCTGGTAAGAAGACTGGTGTAGTTAGATATTGATTAGGCTGATACTGTGGGCTTGTTACAAGAACACTATCGTCTTGCATAATTACCCAAGAAGTTTCATTTGGATATTGATCAGCCTGTACAGCTACATCTAGCCAGCTACCCTGACCAAGAGCGCTACTTAAACTAAGTATAGTTAGTAGACTCAGAACCAATAAGTTACGCATTACTTTTTAGATTTCTCGATAGTTCTTCCAGCGAAGTAAGCACCGAACGCAGTTAACATTAATACCTGTAGCAAATCTACGTATGAATCCTTTACGTTAAATGCCACGTTATCCATGCTGTCTATGAACATAGTAATCATAAACATCGCCATAAGACAGATCAAAGTAACAGGGCGAATCATCTTAGCTAGCTTCACATCGCTACCCATATCAGCTTTCCATCTCTCCGTTACGTTGTTCTGGAACTGAACCTCAGCATCAATCTGAACTTGAGCCTCTCCTGAATCAACCTTTGGATCTTTGTCAATAAGGTTCTTTACTAACCCTAAGCCACCGCTATCAGGGAGTAAGTCACCTACTACTTCTAGAACTTGTGGCGCTTTAGACTTTAGCCACCCACCAAGTTTCGTGTCTTTGATTTTTTTCTTATCACTCATTACCTCTTATGTTTTCGTATTTCATATTAAAGTCCATGTATAGTTTTCTCTTCTTGTCTTGCAACTCTTGAAGTCTAATCATTCTCTCTGTCATGTCTTCTATATCTCTAGCCTGCTTTTCAAACTTCCTTAAGTTCTTCAGCTTCTTCTCTGTATCTTTTAAATGCTTAGCAAGAATGGCTACACCTTTGTATCTACCTTCTTCTACATCCTTTGGTCTCTTGCTCATATCTCCAAACTCTTTGTCGAGCGTAGCAATATCAGCCGAGTTCTTCATGTAGTTGCCTAAATCATAGTATCTACTTGGAGATCCGTAAAGAACGTTAAATAAAGGAACATCATCAGCAGAGATTTGGTAGTCGTTATCTTCAGCCTTTGCAGCAAGCTTGTTAACTATCTGTCCAGACTTAGAAATAAATCTACCTGTACCTCCTACGAAATATTCAACCATGTAAGTAGCGTAGTCAGGGTTTATATCTATAGCTCCTGATCTAACATCAGAACCACCAGTTGCTTCGTTCATCCACTCAAAGAACTCCTTTACGTCTTTTGGCGATCTAAATGAAAGCTGTGATTCTGGAACGTCAACTCCAAAGGAGAACTGCTCTCTCGTTACTGGCGAACCGAAGTAAGTTTCGTTCACAAGAATATCGAAGAAAGGAGTTATCGCTGTTGGGAGAACAGTTCGAGATGCGTTATTAATCATGTTGTCAGACTGACCAAAACTCAACGGAACAAACGAGCTGTATATTGAGTTACCAAGGAACAGACTACCATCCATCATTGACTTGCTACCAGAAGTAACATCATTAACAGTAGTACCTAGGTTGTGGAATACACTGTATCCGTAAGGAAGAGGAATCTTGTAATAGTTCTTCCCGTCTCTAGGATTCATGATAATAAGGTTTCTTTCTTTCACGTAATCAGGAATCTTATCGTAGAAAGGTATTCCGTCTTCATCATCGTCAGATAAACCTCTGTTAATCATACCTAACATACCTCCGAATAAAGCCATTCCTGTTGCTATCTTCCAAGAGTTTGGAACTCTCTCTTTAAACTTACGAGTAGCTCCATCAGGAGTAACCTTTGGCTTCATCTGAAGCGATCTAACAAGAGTAGCAGCACTCTGAGTACCAGCATTGAAGAATAAGTATATTCCGTTTAATGCCTGTCCGTACTCTCCATGTCTATTGAAGTTTACTGTAATGTTCTTAGCAAAGAACGCAGCCTTTTCTCTTGGTACACCAGCTTCTCTAGCAGTAATGTACGCTGACAAACGAAGTGAGTTCTCGACAGCATCGTTAACACCCTCTATCAGACCTATTACTTCTTTACCTGCAAACTTAAGCTTCTTGCCTACTCCTTGCTTCTCTGCCTTTTCCCTTAGCTCGCCAGCAATCTTACTGAGAGGTTTAGTGTATGCCCATCCAGTCTTACCACCGTCATTCTTGAAGTCTTGATAGTACTTCTTTAATAGTGGATTTTCATTAAACAGTCTACCTAAAGTCTTCGGATTAGTATCCTTTAGTAAAGCCTTTAGTGCTGACGGAACTTGAGTAATTATATCCTTAACAATTTTCTCATTGTTAATTCTACTGTCTTGTCTATCAGCTTCTGCTGCTGCATTGAATAGTGCAGCCTGGAAGTCTCTAGCAAAGTTAGATATGATGAACTCAGGTCTAGCAGAAGTGAAGGTAAGTCTTAGCCAGTTGTTGATAGGTCTAAGCATCTTAACAAACGTGCTCGCCTTTGCAACACCCATATCTCTAAGGTTAGCAGCAGCACTAGCATCACTAAATCTTATGTAAAGCTGTTTTCCTCCAACTCTTACACCGACAGCGTGCGCATCATTTTCCTTTACTTTACTAACTACAGACCAGACTGGATTACCTCTCAGGTCTTTACCTGGATTGTTCTTTACAAGCTCATACAAAGAAATCATAGCTTCGTTTGTTCTAGCCTTAATATGAACTGAAGCATTCATCGAAACGATTTGAGCAAGCGTATCTGGAGCTTCACTCTTTCTACCTTTAGCTCTTCTGCCTGTTCCAGACACATGCATACCTGCTCCACCAGTTGGATAGTTGGTGTTGTACGAGTCAACTTGATCTACTAGGCCTGATAGCGGAGTGTAGAACTCATACTTCTGCTCAAAATCTTTTATCTTCTCTTCAGACTCAAGACCAAACTTAACCATTGTATCTCTCGTGTCTTTCTGTATAGTTCGAACAAGCTGTTCTACTTCGGCTAAAGATTCAAGTTTACCTGAATCCTCAAATTGCTTAAGCAGTGACGCAGACTTTTCGTTTGACATACCACTACCGTCAGTCTCTCCAAACTCAGCTTCAATTGCAGCGTTACGCTCTGGAGCGTGCTTAGCGTATAAGTAGTTTTCAACTTCTTCAACAGTAAGTCCCTTCTCTTTAACCAAGTCTGTAATCTCCTTGACTCTATCGTCTAGAGCTTGAAGATCCTCAGCTGCCTTACCGTACATCAAGCCTTCTTTAAGCTCAAAGTTTTCATCTACAGATATAGATTCACCTTTTACTTCAGCAGCTTGTTTTTGAAGTCTGTATATAGGATCGTACTTAGCAACAAGTTTTTGAATGAACAGATTCCTAAACCTCTGGAAACCAGACTGTTCTTTTACCTGGAATGTACCCTGATCTGTCTCTGCTTCAACGGTAGCTCCGCTAACAGATAGACTAAGGTCCATATCCTGAGTGCTTGAGTTAACATCTTTCTGTTCGTTAAAGACAAGTCTTTGAGCTGTCTTTAGTGTATCAGCTGATTTATCAAAAAGCTTAGCGTTTTCTAGCTCGCCTTTATCAAACTTTCTAGCTACATCAGAAGCCTGGTATTGATCCATAACCCAAACTAAAGGTTGAGTTACGTTTTCGTTTAACTCGATTGTAGATATAACTTCTGCTCTGAATCCTCCTTCTTTCTCTCTCACTTCTAATCCGTAGATAGGAAGTCCATCTTCACCAATCTTGTAAGGTATTCTTTTGTAAGCAACAATAGATCCTGAAGCTGCACCTACCAACTCATTATCTCCATACCCAGAATCTTCTGATAAATACTTGTACACCTCTGAGAAAGTGTTTTCATATTTGTCTGCTATATCTTTAAAACCTGCGCCCTCAGCAACATCCTTAATATTTCTTCTTCTTGGCCCACCAATTAATACATCTAAAACAAGCTTTCTGGTTTCAAATGTAGTGTCATTGTTAGGGTCTTTTGAATTCATTGCTCTAACCAAGTAGTCGATCTTTTCTACTGCATCAAAAGAAACCTTAGAGAGACCATGAATGTGGTTAGAAACCTCCCTTTTAAAACCTTCAGGAATAGATGGCTCATACTTAATAGCGTTAAGAATAGTCTTCATTCTTTTCTTCCCCTCTTCACCTTCATTTTCAATAAGCTTCATACCTGAAGATATACCAGATAGAGAATCTTTTAATGAAGAAGCATTCCCGTCAAAATCAACTATCCTCTTCATAGCATCAACTAAGAATGTACTTTCTGCTTCAAATATAATAGGGTTACCACCTAGATATCTTTCTCCTTGAGTAGACCAAGTAGCGATAACATATCTTATTTTGTTTATAAGCTGTTGTATCGCTCCTTCTTGGGTAGCCCCTTCTTCTTTTAGCCTACTAAGTTCTCTCTTGTAATCTTGAACCATAGCGGTTTCAAAAGAAGACAAAACTCTTTTAGCGTCTTCAGTCTTTCTTGTTGATCCGACCACCCCTTTTTCAGATTGAGCTGCAACACCAGCTTTATCTTTACCCTCTATTATCTCCGAACTATCATAAGCTTGACCAACTCCGTAGTTACCTGCTACGTCGTTAATAACGCCTACCTTTTGATTCTCTCTGCCAGAAACTTTCTTGATAAAATCTGGATTTAGACTCCCTGTCTTTTTGCTTTCAGGAGCCAT
>VMHT01119636.1_pt1 | contig 18123 bp, 16 predicted proteins | sample 4693611 | NCBI WGS metagenome assembly VMHT01 (sample SAMN12280063, study PRJNA550983) | marine metagenome | isolation source: seawater sampled from same location over 5 years 0.02-0.2 micron viral filtrate | place: USA: collected off the coast of southern California halfway between the port... ...
CCTAAAATGTGAGTGCTTTGAATAATAGCGGGTAGGTGAAGCTTTTAACTTTTGGCATGGTGTGGATTGGAAATAATGATCTTCAACAAAATTATCGCTTACTTATATTTGTTCTAAATAGTCCTATAAACAGGCTTGAAAGTTTGTCCGTAAGTGATTTGGAGTGTATTTTTGCTGTTAAATTTCTATAAAATTATCAAACCAATGGGTGGATTTCTAAATTCAACCATAGCAAGAAAATTTGCTATGGCCTTATCGGGACTATTTCTGGTCTTATTTTTAGCTCAGCATTTTAGCATCAATTTTATTTCTGTATTCAGTAAAGACGTTTTCAATGAGGTTTCTCATTTTATGGGAACTAACTTTTTTGTACAGGCTTTATTGCAACCTATTTTAATTTTTGGAGTGATTTTTCACTTTGTAATGGGTTTTATACTTGAAGCGAAAAACCGTGGAGCAAGAGATATAAAGTATGTTAAGTTTGCCGGAAATGAAAATTCAAGCTGGGTTTCAAGAAATATGATTTACTCAGGACTTGTAGTTTTAGCTTTTTTAGGGCTTCACTTTTACGATTTCTGGTTTCCGGAAATGATTCATAAATATATAGAATCGCATCCCGAAGACGCTGCTCGTTATTATGACGAGTTAGTGGCGAAATTCCAAAGCCCGGTTAGAACAATATTATACGTGGTTTCATTTGTATTTTTGGCCCTTCACCTTTATCACGGCTTTTCTTCTTCGTTCCAATCTGTTGGATGGAGAAATAAATACGCCAAAGGACTTAGAGGATTCACCAAAGCTTATGCGATCATCATACCGCTAGGATTTATTTTTATAGCCCTTTTTCACTATATTAATAACCTTTAATACGTAAGATTTATGTCAGTTTTAGATTCAAAAATACCTAAAGGGCCTCTAGCAGAAAAGTGGACCAATCATAAAAATGATATTAACCTGGTAAACCCTGCCAATAAGCGTAATATTGATGTTATCGTTATTGGGACAGGTCTTGCGGGAGGAGCTGCAGCTGCAACTCTTGCCGAATTAGGTTATAATGTAAAAACATTTTGTTACCAGGATTCTCCAAGACGTGCTCACTCTATCGCCGCCCAGGGAGGTATTAACGCCTCTAAGAATTACCAGGGAGATGGCGATTCAGATTACCGTTTGTTTTATGATACCGTAAAAGGTGGGGATTATCGTTCTCGTGAAGGGAATGTTTATCGTCTTGCTGAGGTTTCCGGAAATATTATAGATCAATGTGTGGCACAGGGAGTTCCTTTTGCCCGTGAATATGGTGGTTATTTAGATAACCGCTCTTTTGGTGGGGTGCTTGTTTCCCGTACTTTTTATGCGAAAGGACAAACAGGACAACAATTGTTGCTTGGCGCATATTCAGCAATGAACCGCCAGATTAACCGTGGAAAAATACAGCCATTCAACCGTCATGAAATGATGGATTTAGTATTGGTAGATGGTAAAGCTCGCGGAATTATTGCCAGAAATATGATTACCGGTGAGATTGAACGCCACTCGGCTCACGCCGTGGTATTGGCTTCCGGTGGTTATGGAAATGTTTTCTTCCTTTCTACAAATGCGATGGGAAGTAACGTGATGGCAGCCTGGAGAGCGCACCGTAGAGGAGCATATTTCGCAAACCCTTGCTATACACAAATTCACCCAACCTGTATTCCGGTTTCAGGAGATCATCAATCAAAACTAACGTTGATGTCTGAATCCCTTCGGAATGATGGACGAATTTGGGTGCCTAAGAAAGAAGAAGACGCTAAAGCCATAAGAGAAGGTAAGAAAAAGCCAACAGAACTTTCAGAAGATGAAAGAGATTATTACTTAGAGCGTCGTTATCCTGCGTTTGGTAACCTTGTGCCTAGAGATGTGGCGTCAAGAGCAGCTAAAGAGCGTTGCGATGCCGGTTATGGAGTAAATAAAACAGGACAGGCAGTTTACCTGGATTTTGCGAGTGCAATAGAGCGTTACGGAAAAGAAAAAGCTTTTACTTCAGGGAATAAAAATGCTTCGAAAGAAGAAATCACAAAACTTGGGAAAGAAGTAGTTGCTTCTAAATATGGAAACCTCTTCGATATGTATCAGAAGATTGTAGATCAAAATCCATATGAAACCCCAATGATGATATATCCTGCGGTTCACTATACAATGGGTGGACTTTGGGTAGATTACAACCTGCAAACTACCATTCCTGGGTGTTATGCTGCCGGAGAAGCGAACTTCTCAGATCACGGTGCTAACAGGCTTGGAGCTTCTGCATTAATGCAAGGGCTGGCAGATGGTTATTTTGTATTGCCATATACTATTGGAGATTATTTATCAAACGACATTCGTACTGGAGCAATTCCTACAGATTCACCAGAATTTGAAGAAACCGAGAAGGCTGTAAAAGAACGAATTGACAAGTTGATGAATGCCGGCGGAAAGAAATCTGTTGATTCCTACCATAAGGAATTAGGACTAATTATGTGGAACAAATGCGGAATGGCACGTAACGCAGAAGGATTAAAAGAAGCGATTGAAGAAATTGCAGCTTTAAGAGAAGATTTCTGGAAAAACGTAAAAGTTCCCGGAAGTGCTACTTCTAAAAATGCAGAGCTTGAAAAAGCTGGTCGTGTAGCAGATTTCCTTGAACTTGGAGAATTATTCGCTAAAGATGCACTACATAGAGAGGAATCTTGTGGAGGGCACTTTAGAGAAGAATACCAAACCGAGGAAGGTGAAGCTTTAAGAGACGATGAGAACTTCAAGTATGTTGCTGCCTGGGAGTATAAAGGGAAACCTGCAGATGCCGTGCTTCACAAAGAAGACCTGGTATTTGAAAATATAGAATTGAAAACAAGAAGTTACAAGTAAGTTCATAGTGAATGGGTAATTGTTAATGGAAAAGATAAAATCATTCGAAGATTTAGTCTGCTGGCAAAAAGGTAGGGCTATTCGAATGGAGATTTCTAAACTTATTACACAATTTCCTGCTGAAGAAAAATTTGAATTGGTTTCTCAAATGAGAAGAGCTTCCCGATCAGTTACACATAATTTAGCTGAAGGTTACGGAAGATTTCATTTTAAGGAAAATATCCAACTCTGTAGAATTTCAAGAGGCTCACTTTATGAAATAAAAGATCAATTAATTACTGCATTAGACGAGCAGTATATTGACGAAAAAACATTTGAAAATTTAAAGAAAAAAGTTGAAGAAGGAATAGTTATTTTGAATGGCTATATTAATTATCTGAAAAAAGCAGGTAAGTCCTATTAACTTTTAACACTTAACTTTTAACGATATGAAGTTAACACTTAAAATATGGCGTCAGGAAAATGCCACTGCTAAAGGAAAAATGGTAGATTATCCTGTAGACGGAATAGATGGAGATATGTCTTTTCTTGAAATGCTGGATATACTTAACGAGCAGTTGGTAGAAAAAGGAGAAGATACAATTCAGTTTGATCACGATTGTCGTGAGGGAATTTGTGGTTCTTGTTCTTTGCAAATTAACGGCGAGCCACACGGCCCAGATAAGTTAATCGCAACCTGCCAGTTGCATATGCGCTCTTTTAAAGATGGTGATACCATTTATATAGAGCCATTTAGAGCAAAAGCTTTTCCGGTAATAAAAGACCTTATTGTAGATCGTACTGCTTTTGATAGGATTCAGCAAGCCTGGGGGTATGTTTCAGTAAATACTTCGGGGAATACCGTAGATGCCAATACTATTCCAATAGAAAAAGAAAAGGCCGATGAATCTTTTAACGCGGCAACCTGCATTGGTTGTGGAGCTTGTGTAGCAGCTTGTAAGAATGCGAGTGCTATGTTGTTTACATCAGCAAAAGTTTCTCAGTATGCTTTACTTCCGCAAGGTCGTGTAGAAGCTACCGAGCGTGTTCAGGCAATGGTTAGACAAATGGACGAAGAAGGATTTGGAAACTGTAGTAATACCGGAGCCTGCGAAATAGAATGTCCTAAAGGAATTTCTTTAGAGAATATCGCGCGTATGAACCGTGAATATCTTGCAGCTAGCGTAAAAGGATAAAACTTCCTTAAATACAAATAAATCAATCCCAAATTTTTTTTGAATTTGGGATTTTTTATGCAACTTAATCAAATACCTCGAAGAAATCGCAGGAGGTATTTTACTAGAATAAATTCATCCAATTTCGATGTTGCATATCATTTAATGGAATTTAAAAATAATATAATGCCTGATTTTCAAAATCTTCCTTCAAAACTTCCAGCCGGGAAAACCAGTATATTTTCAGTAATGAGCGGACTCGCAAGAAAGCATAAAGCGATAGATCTCTCTCAGGGTTTTCCGAATTTCGAAACCGATAATCATTTAAAAGAGTTGGTTTGTAAAGCGATGAAAGATGGCTACAACCAGTATCCGCCAATGAATGGCATTCCCGAATTGAGGGAGCAAATAGTTAGCAAAATAGAAAATCTTTACGGAAAGAAATATGAGGAAGCCTCCGAAATTATTTTCACCGCTGGAGCTACCCAGGCATTGTATTGTGCTATAAGCGCATTTGTTCATCCTGGAGATGAAGTAATTGTCTTTAAACCGGCTTACGATTCTTACGAACCCGATATTAAACTGGCCGGTGGGAAACCTGTTTTAATTGAATTAAAAGGTAAAGATTTTAAAATCGACTGGCAGGAAGTGGAAGCAAAAATCACTTCAAAAACCAGGATGATCGTAATTAACACACCGCATAATCCAACAGGAACTGTTCTTTCAAAAAACGATATGCAGCAACTTGAAAAATTGCTAAAAGACACCCATATTATCCTGTTAAGCGACGAGGTATACGAGCATCTTATTTATGATGAGGAAGAGCATGAAAGTGCCTCAAAGTTCCCTGGTTTAGCTGAAAGAGCTATTGTTTGTGCTTCCTTCGGGAAAACTTTTCATAACACGGGTTGGAAAATGGGTTATTGCGTTGCTCCTGAAGTTTTAATGAAAGAGATCATCAAGTTTCACCAGGCTACGGTGTTTTGTGTAAATCACCCCATGCAAAGAGCTTTTGCTGAATACTTAAAAAATCCGGGTCACTATTTGAGCCTGGGAAATTTTTATCAGCAAAAACGAGATAAGTTTTTAGAATTGATGCAAGGCTCAAAATTTAAAGGAACGCCTTCCAAGGGGACTTATTTCCAGGTGATGGATTATTCAGAAATTACCGATGAACACGATTTAGGTTTTGCAAAAAGATTGATTACTGAGCACGGACTGGCGAGCATTCCGGTTTCCGTATTTCATAAAGATGGAAAGGATCACAAACAGTTGCGTTTCTGTTTTGCCAAAACCGATGAAACCCTGGAAAAAGCAGCGGCGATTTTGCATAAATTATAGCATCGAAGTTGTCTGAAAAGTCTAGTTTCGTCAAACTGAACTCGTTTCAGTTTCTAACATCTTTTTAATTGTCAATATCTTAGATTCTGAATTAAATTCAGGATGACGATTTCATTTTTTTTTAAGTCACTCAAAAAAGCCAATGACCATAAACCTCCAAAATCAAACTTTTGAACTTCACCCCAGTGGTGCCGCTTTTTGGAAAGAAGAAGGAATCCTCTTAATTAGCGATGTGCATTTAGGAAAGATCTCTCATTTCAGAAAATTTGGAAGTGCGGTGCCTCATAAAGCGATCAATGCAAATTTTTTAAGATTAAGCGAAGTAGTGGGGAAATTTCAGCCAAAAATTGTCTGCTTTTTAGGAGATCTTTTTCATAGCGATCTTAATAATGAGTGGAGATTATTCGAAAACTGGCTTAGTTTTGTAGAAGCCGAAGTAGCTTTAATAGCAGGAAATCACGATATAATTTCCCCCTTAAAATATGAAGAATTGGGCGTGAAAATTCATTCTGAATGGCAGCTTAATGGTTTTTTACTTACCCACCATCCAGAAAACAGGACAGATTTCTTTAACCTTTGCGGACATATTCACCCGGGCTATCGATTAAATGGAAAAGGAAAACAAAGCTTGAAATTGCCTTGTTTTTTCCGAAGAAAAGATCAATTGATTTTTCCTGCTTTTGGAGAATTCACCGGGAATTTTATGATGAAGCTAAATGAAGAGGAAAAAGCCTACGCGATTACCCAAAATGAAGTAATTTTAATAGAAAACAGCTAAAAATGGAAAAACGTCTTGCGGTACTCAATTTTATCTCGGTAATTTTAATTATTGCCGTTAGTTATATTTCTCAAACGGGAATCATTAACGGGAATACTATGGGTAGCCTTAGTGCCGAGTATTATAATCTTTTTACTCCTGCAGGTTATGCTTTTGCCATTTGGGGAATAATCTTTCTTTCGCTTCTAGGCTTTTCTGGCTATCAACTTTTCCAGGCATTTTCAGCGAAAAATGATCTGGAGTTTTTAAAGAATTCCGGTTACTGGTTTTTAACGGCTAACCTGGCCAATGCTGCCTGGGTAATATTTTGGCTCTATGAGTTTACGGGAGTTTCAGTACTGCTCATGTTTTTAATTCTTTTCTCTCTTATAAAAATAATCCTGAAAACCAATATGGAACGCTGGGACGCTCCATTAAAAATCCTTGCTTTTAGCTGGTGGCCTATTTGCCTTTATTCCGGATGGATTGCCGTAGCCAGTATCGCAAATGTTTCGGCTTATCTTTCAAAAATAGATTGGACAGCACCGTTTTTTGGAGAAGAAATTTGGACGGTTATTATTATTGCAGTGGCTGTTTTTCTGAATATCGCTATGATCTGGCGCAGAAATATGCGTGAATTTGCTGCAGTTGGCGTTTGGGCGTTAATCGCTATTTATTTTAGACATTTTGGAGAAATCCCACTTATCGCTTATTCTGCTTTAATAGGTGCGGTTGCTATTTTTTCAAATATTATTTACCATGGCTGGTTGAATAAGGAAACAAACCCAATGTATAAATTAATGAAACGCGATTAACTCCTCTATTTCGAGGGTGAGGCTTTTCTATACCATTCCTTTAATATCGCTTGCCCAACTGGGATAAGTGAAAATCATTTTCTTTAAAGTTTCACAATCCAGCTTTCCACACATCGCCATCACAAACATATTGATGATTTCGGAAGCTTCCGGGCCAACTAAATGAGCCCCCAGTACGAGTCCGGTTTTTTTATCCACCAGGGTCTTATAGGCGTATATTTTCTCATTGATATGTTTTGCATTAAACCATTCGGGCACTAATTTGTGTTCCAGTTCATAATCGTATCCCTGTTCCTTAGCTTCCTTTTCTGAAAGTCCTACGGAAGCCAGTTTTGGTAGGGTAAATACTACTGTAGGTTGGGGCGGATAATCTGCTTTTTTAGGCTCTTTTTTATTCAAAAGATTCGCTGCAACGATCTTTGATTCCTGTGAAGAAAGTGGCGTTAAAGGTAGGCCCGAACTTGCCGAAACATCACCACAGGCATACACGTTTTTGTTAGTGGTATTTTGAAGAAATTCGTTAACGCTAATTCCCTTTTTTGAAAAGTCAACGTTTCCTTTTTCCAAATCCAGATCTTCTATAGATGGAACGCGACCTGCAGTATTAAAAACCATTTCAGCTTTTGCTGAAATCTCTTTTCCGTTTTGATTTGCTTTTACTCTAAAGTTCTTTTGCAGTTTTTCAATTTCATTTACTTCGGCATTAAAAATAAAATCGATTCCCAGGTCTTCTTCCGAAACCTGCTGGATGTAGTTCACCATATCTTCATCGAAGTTGGAAAGCGGTCCTGGAGCAAAATCAATCATGGTTACTTTTACCCCAAAACGAGCTGCGATATGCGCGAATTCCATTCCAATATATCCCGCACCGATAAAAATCATCGTTTTAGGTAATTCTTTTAGATCGAGAAAATCTTCGCTTAAAAGAGCATATTCTTCGCCAGGGATTTTTAATGGCATAGCTTTTTGCCCGGTAGCTATAACGATTTTATCTGCGGTTACCGTTTTACCTTCAACAGAAAGCGTGTTTTCATCTAAAAATTTAGGAGATTGGTGATACATTTTGATGTCTAGGGCAGCCAGATCTTTTTCAGTGGCGGCAGGAATGGCATCCACAAATGTTTCTTTAAAAGTCATGAGATCACTCCAATTTACTTCTGGCATTTTGGTGATTCCCCTGCCCTGCATTTTAGTGGCGCGATCTATAATATCGGTAAAACCAACTAAAACTTTTTTAGGATCGCAGCCACGATTGGGGCAGGTGCCGCCATACTCTCTGTTATCGGCTATCGCGACTTTCCATCCTGCTTTAGCGCAATCTTTGGCAACACCTTTTCCGGCGGTCCCGGTTCCTATTACAAATACGTCAAAATGCTCAAATCCCATAATAATTATTTCTAACAGCAAATTACCTAACTTCACTTGTTTTTGCTGTTATGAAAATGGTAAAAGTGGAAAATGGATGAAACTTTAAAAGTTCTAAATTATAAAATTTGTAATTTTATATTATCAATAACATTCTGATTATGGAAACAATAGCGTTAAAAAAAACGGTCCTTAAATATATTGAAGAAGCAGATGAACGTTTATTAGAAATGATGCTTTCTCTCGCTGAAAGTTATGAAAATAACAATTCTTCAGTTCTCTCCGAATCAGATTATCAGGAAATGGATAAGCGTAGGTTAAATCATCTAAAAGAGAAAAGCGAATCCTATTCCTGGGAAGAAGTGCAGCAAAGAGCTAAAAATTCTTTGAAAAAATGACTTTTAAACTTATAATTCAAGAGGAAGCTCAGTTAGAAGTAATTGAAGCTTTTCTTTATTATGAGGGAAAACAAAATGGGCTGGGCGATTTATTTTTAGATCATCTTAATTCTTATTTTAAGTGGATTAGAAATTATCCGTTTCATTTTTCGCAAAAAAGAAAACCATTTAGGGAAGCTGTAGTCAAACGTTTCCCGTTTATTATTATCTACGAAGTTCTGGAAAGTGAGGTAATTGTTTATTCTGTGTTTAATACATGGCAAGATCCCGCAAAGAAAAAAGCATAAACCCACTAACGTTAAAAAAATGTTGAGAGGTTGCGGGACAATATTTCTGCAATTATCTTTGCGCCAATGAGTAAAACTATTATCGCCCAAAGCTTTGCACAATCCTCGCAACAGCAGGAATTGCGGGATTCCCTTGTCTCTTCTGAAAAAAATCGCACTAAAATTCAACTAAAAGGACTTGTTGGTTCTGCTTTATCTTTTGTTGCAGCCAATGCGTTTAAAGAAGCAGAAAAACCCTTTTTACTGATTTTTAACGATAAAGAAGAAGCTGCTTATTATTTAAACGATCTCGAGCAGCTGGTAGGAGAAAAAAATGTGCTTTTTTATCCCGGCAGTTACCGCCGTCCCTATCAAATTGAGGAAACAGATAATGCAAATGTATTATTACGAGCTGAAGTTTTAAACCGAATTAATTCGCGTAAAAAACCGGCGATAATTGTAACCTATCCCGATGCTCTTTTTGAAAAAGTAGTTACCCGAAAAGAACTGGATAGAAGCACGCTGAAAATTTCTGTAGAAGATGAACTTTCTATAGATTTTGTAAACGAGGTTCTATTCGAATACAAATTCAAGCGAGTAGATTTTGTAACCGAACCGGGCGAATTCTCAGTTCGTGGTGGAATTATAGATGTTTTTTCCTTTAGTAACGACGAGCCTTATAGAATTGAATTCTTTGGCGACGAAGTAGACAGCATTAGAAGTTTTGATGTAGAAACCCAGCTTTCTACAGATAAAGTGAAGAAAATTTCGGTGATGCCGAATGTTGAAAATAAACACCTGGATGAAATACGGGATAGTTTTCTAAAATACATTTCAGAAAAAACAGTGGTTTTCGTTAAAAACCTTGATTTACTCACTGCACAAACCGATAAACTTTTTAGTAAGGCAGAAGAAGCTTTTGTTAAGCTTTCTGAAGATGTAAAACACAGCAAACCGAAAGAGCTGTTTTGTGACGGGCAGTTAATTAAAAGTCAGCTGGAACTTTTTTCAGTTGTTGAATTGAGCAACCAGGCATATTTAGAGCCTCAAAAAAGTATAGAATTTCAAACTAAACCCCAGCCTTCTTTCAATAAGCAATTCGATTTATTGATTGATAACTTAATTGAAAATCAGGAAAACGGATATACAAATTATATTTTCTGCGTTAGCGAACAGCAAGCCAAACGCTTCCACGATATCTTCGATGACCAGGAACGTATCGTAAAATACCAAACAATTACTTTGGCTTTATTCCAGGGCTTTATAGATGAAACCGGAAAAAATGTTTGTTATACCGATCATCAGATCTTTGAGCGTTATCATAAGTTTCATCTTAAGAACGGCTACGCTAAAAAACAGGCGATCACGCTTAAGGAACTCGGCAATCTTGAAGTGGGTGATTATGTAACGCATATTGACCACGGAATTGGAAAATTTGGCGGACTTCAGAAAATTGATGTAGAAGGTAAAAAGCAGGAAGCCATCAAGCTTTTCTACGGCGAGCGCGATATTTTATATGTGAGCATACATTCGCTGCATAAAATTTCAAAATATAACGGGAAGGATGGCAAAGAGCCCAAGATCTTTAAATTGGGAAGTAATGCCTGGAAGAAATTAAAGCAGAAGAATAAAGCGCGTGTTAAGCATATTGCCTATAATTTAATTGAACTTTACGCAAAGCGAAGATTACAGAAAGGCTTTGCCTTTGGTCCAGATTCTTACTTACAACACGAGCTGGAAGCCTCTTTTATGTACGAAGATACTCCAGATCAAAGTACCGCTACCCAGGCGGTAAAAGAAGATATGGAAAACGAGCGCCCTATGGATCGGTTGGTTTGTGGGGATGTTGGTTTCGGGAAAACAGAGGTTGCTATTCGGGCAGCTTTTAAAGCGGTTGATAATGGTAAACAAGTTGCTGTTCTAGTACCAACCACTATTTTGGCATTTCAACATCACGAAACTTTCTCTGAACGTTTAAAGGATTTTCCGGTAACGGTAGATTATCTAAATAGGTTTAGAACCGCTAAAGAACGGCGTGAAACTTTAGCTGATCTGGAGAATGGAAAAGTAGATATCGTGATTGGTACACACCAATTGGTAAATAAAGCGGTGAAATTCAAAGATCTTGGGTTATTAATCGTAGATGAAGAACAGAAATTCGGGGTTTCGGTAAAAGATAAGCTCAAGACTATAAAAGAGAATGTAGATACGCTAACGCTCACTGCAACGCCAATTCCAAGAACACTTCAGTTTAGTTTAATGGCCGCGCGAGATTTATCTACCATTACCACACCGCCTCCAAATAGATATCCTATTGAAACTAATGTAATTCGCTTTTCCGAAGAAACTATTCGGGATGCAGTTTCTTATGAAATTCAGCGTGGCGGGCAGGTTTTCTTTATTCATAACAGGATTGAAAATATAAAGGAAGTCGCTGGAATGATTCAGCGGGTGGTGCCAGATGCTAAGATTGGTGTCGGCCATGGGCAGATGGAAGGCAAGAAGCTGGAAAAACTGATGCTAAGTTTTATCAATGGTGAATTTGACGTTTTGGTGTCTACAACGATAGTAGAAAGCGGACTTGATGTTACCAATGCGAACACTATTTTTATTAATAATGCGAATAATTTTGGGGTTTCAGATCTGCACCAAATGCGAGGTAGAGTAGGCCGAAGTAACAAGAAGGCTTTCTGTTACTTTATAACGCCGCCATATTCGGTAATGACCGAAGATGCCCGTAAAAGAATTAGTGCCCTGGAGCAGTTTTCTGAATTGGGAAGCGGTATAAATATCGCGATGAAAGATTTGGAAATTCGTGGTGCCGGGGATTTACTGGGTGGCGAACAAAGCGGATTTATCAATGAAATTGGTTTTGATACCTACCAGAAGATTTTAAATGAAGCCATTGAAGAACTAAAAGAAAATGAATTCCAGGAGCTGTATAGTGAATCTGAAAATATAGAAGATAAAACCTTTGTAAAAGATGCGCAGATCGATACCGATTTTGAAATTCTTTTCCCCGATGATTATATTAACAACATTACCGAAAGACTGAATTTATATACACAGTTAAATAAAATCACTTCGGAAGAAGAATTGCAAAAGTTTGAGGCCGAACTTGTAGATCGTTTTGGAGAACTACCTACCCGGGCAGTAGATTTACTAAATAGTGTTCGTATAAAATGGATCGCGGCGAGTATAGGTTTGGAAAAGATCATTCTAAAACAAGGCAAATTAATAGGCTATTTTATTTCCGATCAGCAATCAAGGTTTTACCAAACCAATACATTCACCAGGGTGCTGCAATATGTACAAACGCATAGGCAAAAATGCACTATGAAAGAAAAGAAAACAAGGAATGGTTTGCGTTTGCTCTTAACTTTCGAAAAGATTAATTCGATAGAAAGTGCGCTAAAGGTTTTAGAGCCATTAGATTTTAGGGTGAAAGAGGAGAAAGTTGAAGCCCCCTAACCCCGAAGAGGGAATTATTCCGGCTAATGTACCCTTCCTTTTTAAGGAGGGGTGGCCGACAGGCCGGGGTGGTCTAACCCATCCGTCATTCCTTCGGAATGCCACCTTCCCTTGAGAAGGGAAGGAGCTTTTGATATTGGACCTCCACAGGTTCTCAAAAACCTATAAGGTCTATTTTTGTACGTCATTTCCAACTTATTAGAAATCTAAGCTGTTAAATAGTTCTCTCCAATAAATTGATAAAAATTCATTTCCAAGTCTAAATATCGTGGTTTTTCCAATCTTTTAGTAAATAAAAACTATGTTTGTAGTTTATACATAAACTTTCTAACAAAATGATTAAAAATTCTTTTTTAGTTTTCTTCCTTTTTCTGGGTGTGAATTCTTTTGCTCAAAATGTAGATTTCGGTTTCCAGGCCGGATATACAAATCTTGAAGTTAAAAAAAATACCGAGGGCGGTACACAGGTTTCTGTAGACGGTTCCGGTTTTTATGTGGGAATTTTAGCCGATTATCAATTCAATGAAAATTGGCACCTACAACCCTCTGTAAACTATTTTAATGTAGAAGAAACCGACTTTTTATCTATTCCTGTTCTTGTGCAGTATTATATAGAAAATTCTGGCTTCTATTTGCAAGCGGGTCCTCAGGCCACTATTGTATTAGAAGATGTGCCCACTACCAACGAATTTGGTTTAGATGCGGCATTTGGTGTAGGGTATCATATCACCGAAGATTTCTTTATTGAGGCACGCTACGGTATTGAACTAACCAATAGATATACTGACGAATCTATAGAATTCGCCGAACAATATAATACAGATATTAAAAGTGGAGTAAATACCTTAATGATAGGAGTAGGCTATAAGTTCTAACAAAACCTCAAGTCTGCTGAAATTATAGACCTCACAGGTTTTTAAAATCTGTGAGGTTTCTTTATTTGCTTATTCACGTCATCCTGAGCTCGTTTCAGAATCTAAGCTGTTAGCTTCTAGATTTCCTTCTCAAATTGATAACCCAATACTTCTCCTAAATTTAGCGAACTTATCTTTTTCCCTTTAGAAACCCCATTCTGGTCATAATCGGGAGTATTTAAGTTCTTTTCCTTTGCGGTTCTGGTGTAATAATCTTCTTTAGCTGGATGATCAGGATAGGCTGCGTTAAAGGTCTTTTTCCAAGCTTCTTTCTTGATGATCTGGTTTATGATTTCTATACAATCTTCTTGCTGAATAAGATTTACCGGCGCTTTTGGATTTTTAATCCCGGTTTTGTTAGCGAGATAATTTACCGGATGCCTTCCCGGGCCAATCAATCCGCCGAATCTTACCACAGAGGCTTTAAAATGATCACTATTCAATAACATTTTTTCTGAAGAAATAAGTTGTTTAGCGGCTTCTGAAGTTCCGTTAGCTTCATTTTCTTCGGTGTACTCCGGGAAGTTTTCTTCGTCTTTATAGACTGAAGTAGAACTCACAAAAATCACTTTTTCCACCGGGGACTTTTCTATATAATCTATAATTCTGCCTATTTTTCCAACGAAATCGGCTGCGGGATCGCCGCGTAATCCTGGCGGGATATCTATAATTAGTAGTTCAGAATGCGCCAGGAAAGAAGTAAGATCGCCCTGAACACCTTCGGTGAAAATTTTAATCTGGTAGGGTGTAATGCCGGCCTCACGCAAGGACTGCATTTTTTCCTGACTGGTTACCGAGCCTTTTACTACGTGCTCTTCTTTCAATTTTTTTGCGAGTGGCAATCCCAGCCAGCCTGTTCCTAATATAGATATGTTCATAAAGCCCCTCCCGGCCTCCCTAAAGGGGAGGTGTTTTTAAGTTTTAAATAAAGTACTTTTGTGCTCGTGTATTCGCCAAGCTGTCCCGACGCTTCGGGATGTTTCAGCTTCTAATATAAGAGCATTTCTTATCAAGTTAGATTCTGAAGTAAATTCAGGATGACCACTAATATGTTCAAAGCTACAAAACCAAAGCCTACTCCGGGCTTATGGTTTTCTTAAATATTACAGCATCATTTAAAACAAAAGGCCTCGCAATCATAGTTTCTGGTCTTGGCTTTACATTTAAAGCTTCATTTTCCAGCAAATCATAACTGGACTCGTAGAGCGTAAATTCTGGTTTTATCTCGTTTTTTAAACTAAATTCCAGTCTTAAGGTATCCCTTCCCGAAATATGATAAGTCAATATCCGGTCGTGCCATCTACGGGTGTGAATATGAAAATCGTTACTTCCTAGTGCAACGGAATCGGCTTCAAGCCCGTTTACTTTAAAGCTTTGAAAATCTATTGTTCTATCGGCAAAAAGTTCTATTCTATTTGCTTTTCGGTTGGTAGCAATTTTTAGTGAATAAGAATTAAAGGCTGTAGTAGAATCGGTTTTTTCCCAGGTTACGCCCGGTGATTCTAGATCAATTTTTGGAGCTTCGGCACGCCAGGTAAAATTTGAGCCGTATTTACTGCTAAAGGTTTTATTTTCTGAAGGAGCAATTAATGGTTCTTCTCCAAAATATGCTTCGGTCCATTCGTCTGGCATCTTATCGTAAGAATACCAATTGGTAGTGTTTTTATCGGCATCAAAAAGATAAACCAGCGAATTCGGTTTGGGATGTTCTTTGGTGAAATCGGCTTTAAAATGTGCGATTATTAAAAGAATATTGAAAACTAAAAAGAATAAAACCGCAATCTTCTTATTGCTTTTAAAGTAAGCGAAAACAGGTAACAGCAGTTGAAATAATAGAACCGTGAGTAAAGCTGAAACAAACAATATTTTCAAACCTAAAGCTACCGGAAACATTTTTATAAACGGCACTAAAATAAATACAGCCGGAAGGCTTAATAACGCCATTAATAAGGAGTTTGGCGATTCCTGACGCATCATAATAAATAGCTGCAGCAAGCCGAAAAAACCTGGTATGATAAAATAAGCCGCGCCTTTTAGAAAGAAAGCGAGCAAAGCACAAAGCAATAACCAGAAAAATAGCGGAACAACGAATAGATTAGCCTTGTTTTCTATATGTCTAAATCGGAAGTAGGTGAAAAACGAAATGAGTAAGCTTAATGAAACAAAAGCGGCGATATAATAATAGCCGTTGTAGGTGAAACCCTGTTCCATTTCTGAATATTCCGGATAGCTGTAGAGTAAGAATTTCCAGAGTAGAAAAACCAATAAGCCAGAAAAGGCAAGGCTTACTACAAAGGGAATAATACTTTTTAAAATTTCTTTTAGCTGAAAACGATCCTTAGAAAATCCGTAGCCGAGAAGGATAAAAAACAGAACAAAAGCGAGAATAAGCATTGGGAAGATCCAGGAAAACGGATAACTAATTATTTCCCCTCCCGGAATATTGAAAAATAATACTTCCTCTTCTGCATCTACTTCGGCTAAATCTACATCTTTAAAATAATCAAGTAAAGACATTAAATAACTACCTTGATGCGCTAAGGTTTCCTTGTCTAAGTTTTTAGGAGTGTCAGTCGCGGTGTGATAATCAAAATGATCGTCTATAAAGGCAAAATTATAGCCTGGGATATCACCCTGTTCGCGTAAAACTGTAAGATCGGTATCATTCGGCAACATTTTATAAACGCTATAAACGAGCGAATTTGTTACGGGAAATTCGGGCTCCGCTTTTTTAAAGGAATTTATAAGCCACGCATTTCCTGAATTTGTTTCCAGAAACATAAAAGAATCGCCATCGCTGCCGCGGGCTTCAAAGTTGAGTGCCAGTTTTGCATCTTTTGCCCATGGATGGTCTTTTATAAAAAGTTCGGCACCATTTAAACCGAGTTCTTCGGCATCGGTAAATAGAATGATGATATCATTTTTGTGTTTTTTATTTTCAGCTAGAAAAGTGCGAATACCTTCTAAAATTGTCCCTACGCCACTGCCGGCATCACTGGCACCTAAAGAAGAATGCGGGTTACTGTCGTAATGTGTCATAATCACCAAAGACTCACCGTTTCCGTTGCCTTCTAAACGAGCCATGATGTTTTGAGGGCGGACTAACACAGCATTTTTATTAAGGGTATAATCTTCGTGAGTTTGTGCCTGTAAGCCCATTTCCTGTAACTGGCCTACAATATAATTTCTTACGCGGCTATGGGCTTCAGTTCCTACATAATGGGGCTTCTGCGCAATTGCTTCAACGTGTTTAAAAGCGCGTTGGGTAGAAAAAGTAGTTCCAGGTGCATCTTCGGCTTCAATAGTTTTTGGCTGGCTGCTGTAAAAGCTAAACCAAACTGCAATGGCAATAAAAATGAATGAAAAAAAGCGAGGTATATTTTTCAGCATAATTCAGAAAAAAGCAAAAGGTTTTACAGGATTTAAAGATACTTAAGATTTTAAGGAATAGTAGCGCTGCGGAGTAAGCTTTCAGAATAATTAAATTTTGACTATATTTAAGTAATTAGTAATCAAAAATTTAGACCATGGGTATTAAAAGTTTTCAGGGAAAACGGGCGGCGCCCGAAAAGGCGAAAAGCGCTCCAATGTTAGTTAGAGATTATATGAGTACTTCACTTATTACCTTTAAGGAACACGAAAATATTATGGATGTTGCTGAAAAACTCACTAAAAATAAGATTTCTGGCGGGTGTGTTGTAGACGATAATAATAAATTACTGGGCCTTATTTCTGAAGGCGATTGTATGAAACAAATTTCTGACAGCCGGTATTATAATATGCCTTTAGATGATGCTACGGTGAGAAAACGGATGACGTGTAATGTTGATACTATAGATGGCAATATGAACGTAATGGATGCCGCGAAACTCTTTATTGAAAAACGGTTTAGGAGATTTCCAATTGTAGAACACGGAAAGCTAATAGGGCAAATTAGTCAGAGTGATGTTTTGCGGGCTGCGGTACGCTTAAAAAGTAATAACTGGCATTTGGGTTGATCTACGGCTAGTTGCGTTTTACCAACGCGTAAATTTCATTTTCTAAAGGAAGATATCCCTGGTCGTAAACAAAATAATAGACTTTACCCGTTTTTGTAGTGTATATACTGGTAAGGTATTCAAAATTGAAACCACGAGCGAGTAATTTATTTTTACTAATCGTGGTTTTTTCGTTTGGGTTGAATTCTTCTAAAATCCGATAATTTTTGCGAAGCTGGTTGTTTACATTTCTTACCAGGTTTTTCCTGTCTTTGTTGAGGTTATTATGGTGGGCATTACGGCAGTAATCGCTGCAGAATTTTTTATCTACCCGACCCACAATTTTTTCGCCACATTCTAAACAGGTTTTTTGCATAACTCGATACTCGAGACTTTATATTTTAAAGGTTTCTCCTAAATTAAATTTTGTTTTCACAATAAATATAAATAAAAAGCTGAATAATTACTGAAATTAGGTTCATCTGTTCTTTCTCATTTCGGCCTGCCGCATAGGCATACTATCTATAGTATTAAAAAGTTTTTCTATGGAAAGCACTTCGGTTTGTTCCAGTTTTTCGCCGCCATCTAAACCAATCAGCATAACCCTGAAATCTCTATTTTTAACTTTATATTTTCCATAGAGCTCTGTAGAACTCTTCCAGTTTTCTTCTTGGAATCCGGTGCTGTATTTTTCAGGTAAAATTTTGTAGACCACCAATTTTCGCTCCTTTAAGCCTTGTTGATGTTTTTGAAGCTCGGTAAGTTGTTGTTGAAATTTTTCG
>VMHT01087219.1_pt1 | contig 18122 bp, 39 predicted proteins | sample 4693611 | NCBI WGS metagenome assembly VMHT01 (sample SAMN12280063, study PRJNA550983) | marine metagenome | isolation source: seawater sampled from same location over 5 years 0.02-0.2 micron viral filtrate | place: USA: collected off the coast of southern California halfway between the port... ...
GCATGATCTTATGGGTAATGGATGGGTAGGTTCGCATTTAGTTTTAAATCATCCAGATAGCGTGTATCATTTTAATCACACAGGAGGGTTCAATGATGAATATCAATTTAATTTATCTGCTCCTGCGCCTATGGAATTTATATTTCATGTATCAGCACAAGCTAGCTTAACCACAATAGAGTGCGGATTTACTTTAATGAATCCAGACGGGGATACTCTGATAAGCGTACAGCCACCATTTATACAACCCTTATTTCCATACTTTTTATTATCTAATTGTGGGAATACATGTGAAGAAAAAGTATATGGATGTTTAGACACTGCAGCAATAAATTATTATGAAGAAGCAAATACAACAGACAGTAGTTGTTATTATAATCCAGGATGTACTAATTCATCATTTTTAGAATATTATACACAAGGCTTTGTGGCTGATTTTAATGATGGTTCTTGTCAAACTGAAGCTATATGGGGTTGTACAGATTCTACAGCTTTTAATTATGACAGTATAGCAAACATAGATAATGGAGGATGTATAGGGGTTATATATGGATGTATGCAGCCATTAGCTTTTAATTACAATCCAAATGCAAATGTAGATGATGGAAGCTGTATACCTTATATTTACGGATGCACAGACCCAATTATGTTTAATTTTGACCCTAACGCTAACACAGATGATGGCTCGTGTATAGCTTATGTTTTCGGATGCACAGACTCAACTATGTTTAACTACAACCCTTTAGCAAACACAGATAACAATTCATGCGTTTCTTTTATTTATGGATGTACAGATCCTAGTATGATGAATTATGATCCTTTAGCTAATACGGAAAACTTTACTTGCATTTCTTATATATACGGCTGCACTGATAGTTCTGCTTTTAATTATGACCCATTAGCAAATACTGATAATGGTTCTTGTGTGTCCATAGTGTTTGGTTGTATGGATCTTAATGCATTTAACTATGACGAAACAGTAAATGTAAATGATAGTATATCTTGTTTATATGATGCTGGATGTATAACAGGTCCAGGAATACCATACTGGTTAAACGACCCTTGTTATGCCTGGGTAATATCTGTAGATGATTATTGTTGCGAAAACGAATGGGATAATATATGTCAATTAACTTATAATTATTGTGATGGATCTTATTATGGTCCAATACCAAAGCGTACAAATAAAAAATTAATAGCAATAACAGATTTATTAGGTAGACCCGTAAATGACGTTAAAAATAAATTTGTTATCTTTATATACGATGATGGAACAACAGAAAAAAAATTAATTAAAAAATGGCACTACTTACATCAATAGACGGAGTACCAGTATATAGCACTGTAGCAGAAGCTTTAGCTTACGCAGCTGCAAATAATTTAGTTGGTTATCACACACATAATGTGCAAGGTCAAATAGGATATATGGGTGGGGCAACTCATACATCAGCCGCTACTCCATCATCAGGTTTTAATCCAAATAATCAAACTAATACTCCTCCTGCAACAAGTTCAAGCGGAACGTCTGGCGCAGGTGGGTCTAGTTATTAAAATAAAATTATGTTAGATAAAATATTTAGTGGCGGTGCCACAGAATTAGTAAAAAGCGTAGGAGGTGTAATAGATAATTTACACACATCAAAAGAAGAAAAATTAGACGCAGAAAGAAAAATTAAAGAAATGATAATGGGTTACGAGGCTGAAATGCAAAAGCAAGTAACTGAAAGATGGAAAGTTGATATGGCATCAGATTCATGGCTATCAAAAAACATAAGGCCATTAGTTCTTATATTTTTATGTGTGTCAACTGTTTTATTAATATTTATAGATGCAGGAGTAATTTCATTTGAAGTTAAAGCGTCTTGGGTAGATTTATTACAGCTAGTGTTAATTACAGTTATAGGTGCATACTTTGGCGGTAGATCACTAGAAAAAGTTAAAAAATGATAGATGATTTTGACAAAGAAGCAGAAGAAATTTTGCATGAATGTATGACAAATTCATACATGATTATAACTAATAAGCTTACATTTGACGATTTATTAGATTATAATGGCTGCGCATTACCGTTTAACCCCAAAAAAAATATAGATAATAAAGTTATTGACAAAATAATTGATTATTTTTGTGAGTTGGAGGAATATGAAAAATGCGGAGAGCTTAAAAAGTTAAAAGATTCTAAAAAATATAAGAAAAATTTCATAAATTTGTAAAAAATAAAAAACAATGCCACAAAATTACACATTAACAACAAGTATGTCCATGACTGCAAGCTCTGCAACTGGTTATTCACAGTCGCAATCTGGAGCATACACATTAAATATTACTGGAGTTGATCAAATAGAAACAGGAAGAAAAGACGTAACACATAACGGTGATGTAACAATTATGGCTGCACCAGGGCACGGTAGATTCGTATATATAAAAAATTTAGATGATACAAATTTTGTAAAAATATATGACGGAGCATCCAGTGCTGCTGATTACATTGGTATATTAAAACCAGGTGAGTTTTTAATGACAGTAATTAGAGGAACAGGCACAACAGTTGCAAGAGCTGATACAGCTACGGTAACAGTAGAGTACGCTGCAGTAGAAATAGATTCAAACGCATAAAAAATAAAATATGGCAACACAAGCATTAACAATAACAATAACAGGAAATGTAACTTTAACGGACGCTACAGGTACTGTTGTATTTTCTTATTCACCTAGTTTTACCACACCATCTACAACAACTGATAGCGCTTTAATATCTACTGGTGAAATATTAACTAATGGTACATCGGACACTACTATTAATTTAGCTAGCCATAATAAAGACCGATTATATGCATTTATTAAAAATGTAGACACAGATTATCCAATTGCTGTCAAGCCAGACGGTGATGTAATAGCTGATTTAAAACCAGGAGAATGCATGGTTTCTCCTTTAAATTTAGATGGCGCGGCAAATGATTCAGCAAACCTAGATATTGCAGCCACTACAGCAGCTCAAAAAGTACAATATTTATTATGTGATGGAGCTGACTTAGGTTTGTCGGATGATGATTAAAATATAAATAATGAAACTTAAAGTATTAAGATTTAGTAGCCAGGAGGATAGTACTTCTGGCTTACTTTTTTTAGAAACCGACTTGGGTTTAGAGTTTCTTTGTTATACATTAGAAGACGAAGCTAGAGCTTTGAAAGTAAGAGGGGAAACTAGGGTGCCTGCTGGTACATATCAAATTAAATTAAGAACTGAAGGAGGATTTCATGGTAGATATACTAAAAGATTTTCGGGCATGCATAAAGGCATGTTACACGTTATTAATGTACCGAATTTTAAATGGATACTTATACATACTGGTAACACTGATGAGCATACTGCTGGGTGCCTTTTGGTTGGCGACTCGCAAGAAAACAACCTTATCATTAAAGATGGGTTCATTGGTAAATCCACTAATGCGTACAAGAGAATATATCCACCTATTGCTAAAGCGCTAGAAAAAGGAGAGGAGGTAACTATACAGTATATTGATTTAGATTCTTTAGTATAAAATGGCTCGTTGGTATGGCTATAACATAGAATCATTTCAACATTTATTTCAACATAATGTAACGATAGAAGGAGCTTTTACGCTTACAGGTATTTTGGCTTATGGAGGTAGTGATGGAAAATATTTAGTTCTTGATGGAGGTGGAAACGTTGCCACTAGAACAGCTGCAAATGTGTTAAGTGACATAGGTATCTCGGATGCTACTTTAACCTCATCAGGTCTTATAGAATTAGCTACAGGGGCAGAAGTTACGTCTGGAACAGACTCACAAAGGGCAGTAACTCCAAGCACATTAACAAACAATTTTGCAGGTAGCACTAATATTGCAAGGCTAGGAACTATAGCTTCAGGAACATGGAATGGTTCTACTATAGCAACAGATTACACGGCAGCTAAAGTAATAGGTGCGGCAGCTGGAGAAGGGATAGATGTTAGTCTTTCGGCAGAAGGAGAACTTTCAATTTCTGGCGAAGATGCCTCAACGTCTAATAAAGGTGTGGCTAGTTTTAGTTCTAATAATTTTACAGTTTCATCTGGGGCTGTAACTATAAGGTCTGGCGGGGTAGATTTAACCGATGAAGTAACTGGTGTTTTACCTGTAGCTAATACCGCTGCTAAAGTAACTTCAATAGTAGCAGGAGAGGGAATAGATGTTTCTGGAGCAACTGGAGATGTAACTGTTTCTGGTGAAGATGCAACAGACTCAAACAAAGGTGTGGCTAGTTTTAGTTCTAGTGATTTTTCGGTAAGCTCAGGCGCGGTTAGTTTAATTGATTTGACTACATCACATATTGCTGCAGGGACTTTAGTAGCAGAAGACGAAGGAATTGCAAGTAATGATAATGACACCACTATACCTACTAGTGCTGCTGTTAAAGATTATGCAGACAGACCGAATAAATTTGTAAACATAGTACATAGTGCTTTTAGAGACGATATAGGCACAACTTTGCATTATATACCTTTACAATCTACGGGAGAAAAAACATCTAACACCAATGAAGAAGTTCCTTTTGTTGCTCCATATAATGGTAAACTACTACAACTGCATTATAGAACAAGTGAAAATACAAGCGGAGCTACAGCAACCTTTTCTTTAGTACAAATACTAAAAACTGAAAACGTATCTACAGCCAGAAACACTACTTTAGACACACAAACTACAACAGGTCCACAAAATACAAATGGTGGCAGTAACAATCTGCGTGTTGTTAGTTTTGATGCTGATGCTGCTTTTAACGCTGGAGATTTATTAGCTATATCAATTCAGCACGATAGCGCTGTTACAAGTTCTACAACTAAATTTTATATAACCACGTTGTGGGAATATGATATAAGTACTTTATAATAAAAAATTTAAATTATGCCATACATAAAAGATAAATATAAAGCTAAAGGAGGCAACATAAGATCTTCATATGTAAATAGAAAAGAAAACCCTTCAATCAAAGAAGCTGCTCCTGTGGGATTATCAAATCAACAAAGAGATCAAATAAATGCAGAAAATTTTAGAACAACTTCTAATGAATCTGCACAAAATCAACTTGTTACTACAGGTTTACAAACAACGACTACTACTACGGCAGAACCATTATCGCATTTAAAAGGTTTTGTAATACAAGAAGCAAATGTAGTGCAACAAATTTTAACATTACAACAAGGTTCTTCTTTAAATAACATAATAATACACAATACATATACGGCTAGTGCTGTTATTAATATATATTGGAGTGCAGGTGATCAATCAAGAGCTAGTTTTACGGTTTCAACTGGAAATGTTACAGATTTTAGAGGTATCTCTTTAGTTACAATTTTTGGAGATTCTTTTATTGCAAATGGCACAATTTCATTAGAGCATTTAGTATCTGCAACCTATAAAAATGTATCTAACCCTATAACGTTTTATGCAGTTTCTTCTATTGCTGGTCCAAGTATAACTCTTAGTATAAACGATGGATAAGCCACAAGGAGATTTTAAAGTTCCAATATGGCTAAGCAATTGGACATTTAGAGACAGTAAAAATAAAAAATACACATTATATAATCAAGTAGTTAAGGGCTACAATAAAGGCGAAATATTTACAAATCCTAAAATTGTTGAAAAACTTGTTAATAAAATTAAAGGAAGGCGTTCAAAACAAAAGCTTGTTCCCTTAAATTTAACATTAATAAGTCAACACGGATATGGTGTTGAAGAAAATTAAACAATTTAACAATGTCTTTAAATGATAAAATAAGAGAATATTTATTGCAAAATCCTAATTTGTTACGGAGCAAATATGCAGATACAGCAAAAAAATTTGGAACTAATTACGAGCAAATAAGAACATTAGCAAGAGCGTTAAGAAAAAAAAATCCAGACACGGAACCTAAAGAAAAAGAGGTTATAAATTTTCAGGAAACTAAATCTAATGCTATACTTACTGCAGAAAACTGCACAAGAGTAAAATCATTAGAAGATTTATTATCTGCGTGTGAGGTAGATTTAGATTTGTGGGACGTAGAAAAATATGACATAGGTACTTATGAAGTAACTGGTTTTGATAATGATCGTAATCCTGTTACTGTAACTATGTATAGAACAAAAGCTTGGTTAAAAAAGATAAGTAAAAATTTAAATATAAAAAAAATTAAACAAGAACTTATAGAAGACTTACGCAACTTGTCTCCAAAAGTTTCTAAAAAAAATAGAAAAAGACCAACCGACAGAAATGATTTACATTTACTTGAAATATCTGCATTTGATTTACATTTAGGTAAAATAGGAATAAAAGGTGATGAATATAGTCTTAAAATAGCCGAGGAACGCCTTTTAAGCGCTATAGAGCACCTTTTGTATAGAGCTAAAGGGTTTTATATAGATAAGATACTTTTTATCGTAGGACAAGATTTGTTAAACTCAGACGGTGATTGGCCAATACCAGCTACAACAAAAGGCACGCCACAGTTTAACAGCGATTATCACATAGACATGTATAGGTCAGCAAGAAAGCTTATGATAAAAACAATTGACATTTTGTCTGAAGTAGCTGATGTACACGTTATGGTTATACCAGGAAATCACGATAGAGAATCTGTTATGCATTTAGGTGATACTTTAGAACTTTATTATGAAAATAATAAAAATGTTAAAGTAGATAATAGTGATTGTTTAATGAAAGCATTACCTTATGGTAATAATCTTATTATATCTGATCATGGTGATGGGCCTAAAACTAATGATTTACCAGGTATTATAGCGCAAAGGTTTAAAAATTTATGGAGCAATACAGTATACGTAGAAGTACACAGAGGACATTATCACACTAATAAAGCTATGAAGTTACAAGCTATAGAAGAGTTAAATGGTGTTACTGTTAGAAATCTATCATCTATGTCTGCTACAGATTATTGGCATGATAGCAAAGGCTTTATAGGTAACATAAAAAAAGCACAAGCATTTATATATAGTAGGCAAAACGGTTTACAAGGTATACTAAACTACAACGTTAGCGTGTAAGTTTTTGTATATGCTTATCTACTTTTTTTACCCATTTCAGTAAATACCTTCTGTATTTTTTCCAGTATCTTATTTGTTCTTGTTTATACATTGTTTTTCCATTTATCCATTTCTTCAAAATATAAATCTCTAAATTTATCAACTTCTTTTTCTAGTGATTTTATCTCTACTTTTGTATATATAAAGACGCATACAGCACCTAATACAAATCCAAAAAATAATGTTATTGCTGTCATATATATAAATTCTAACGCTAAGTTACACATACCAAATTTTGTATATTTTAACACCGTTAGAGGTGGTACATGCGAGTTCTTTTCTTTTTATTATCTTTTCTTTTTTTTGACTCTGATCCATGTAAGCTGGATTTTTGCTGTTTAATTTTTTCTTCTTTGGCATATTTATTCATGTTATCAATTAATAATTTATTGCTGTTTGTTTTTAGTTGTGTATATGTATAAGATATTATTAACACAAGCATAAATATAATAATAAAATAGGCTACGTATTGCATTTTTCTAATTTTTCTAGTTCAAATTCTAAATGTGCTATTGCTTTTTTAATACAATCAACTGGTGATTTATGTTTGCGGTTTGCACGTAAAAGGTAAGTTACTGCAGTCCCGCAGTTGTAAGAAAGATTAAAATCTTCTACAACTTTACGGGCTTCATATTTGTGTATTTTTCCTATATAATAAGAAGGTATTCTTTTGTCTATTGTTGAGTCCGCAACATAACCATTTCTTCCTATTTCATAATAGTGTTCGCTGTGTTTTGTCATTAATCTAATTTAGTTTTAAAGTGATCTATAATTTTATTCATTTGTCTTTTGTAAAACAATTCAAAATCTACATACTCCATTTGTCCTGTATCTCCATTAATAGATTTTGGTTGTGTTTTTTCCCATAGTTTATATAATACACCACGCATTCTTTGACTAGGTGTTTTTTCATTAAATTCATTATTTGCTGTAACTTTTTCTACAGCGTCTATTTGGTCTTGATTTATATGGTTGGTTGATATTAAAACATATCCTGGCTTTTTAATTAAACTAAAAAGATTAACCATCGTTTCGTTAGATAGCTCTGGAGTCCCTATAAAGATACGTAAACTACCATCTGCTAAAGTGCTAACCTTATCAATACCACCCTCAAATACTACTGAATGTTTCATTTTTCTTTTGTTTTGTTTTTTATATTTATTTTTTCTGCATTAGAATCATAAACAATTAAATATATTGGATCTGATTTTTCTACATTATTATTTTTATATATAGCCTTGCAACCATATAAAGCTTTTGATATATTAAAATTTTCTGTTATACTTTTAATTATTTTTTTTGTTTCTAACTCTATATTATTTACTTTATCGCCACATCTTTCTCCAGATATAACATAAAATATTTCAGTTTTATTATTATTTTTTGCAACTTGACAAGCAGATATATAGTCATTATCCTTTTTAATAATTTCAGTTACTTTCTCCATGTTTTTTAAAACGTTAAAATAATGTTTTTTAGTTTCTGCGTCTAATACAGGTAGTATACACATGTCTACTAAATAAACTGCATCTATTTCTAAATCTTTATTATACCTAAACTCATTATGCATATCAGGACTATAATATATGTTGTCAAATTCAAATTCTTTATTATTGTATTTGTATTTAATATTTATCCTACCTTGTAGTTTTTTAGGTTGACATATTAAGTAAACAGATTCTAGTTTATTTTCGTTTAATCTTATGTAGCCTGTTTTATCCTTTGTTACTATAAAGTCAAGCTCCTGACGTATATTGTCAGGAACCAACTTTATTAAGTAATTAACAAACTTATCTGTAAATTTTGGAATCATAATATATCTTCTGTCATTATATGAATAGTTCGTTTTGATTTTTTGTCTAAATAGTCAAAGCCTTGACCTGGCCAATAATTATTTTCTACACAGTATTTGTATATTTCTAAATCTCTATTGTACAGTTCTCTGCCTCTATCAATAAGATCATCACCAAGCTGGACAATACTTATACTATATGGTTTAGTTTTTTCTACTGCTACAATATAATACTCATCTGCTTTTACAGCGTCCATATAAAACGCTGCTTGTTTGTGATAGTTATATCTTTTAATAGCATTAGCAAAACCAAAATATGATGTGTCTTTGGTAGTTTTTAAGTCTACAATAATATTTTTTTCTTTATCAAATACATCTAACATACCCTTGCAATTTACATCATATTCTTCATTATGCCAAACAACTATATGCTCTTTTTCTCCATTAGACAATAGCTGTACAGCATCGCCATCTTGAAATAATTTGTTTGTTATCTCCTGTATAGTATCATGATCTTCTTGTGATAATACAGTTTTGAACATATGTTTGTTAGTAAATGCTTCAAAATCTTGTTTACCTTGTTTAGTTCTTTTGTCAAATTTGGGCATAACAACATAATGTTTGTCGTATTCTTCAGGTTGTAAAACCTGCATATGTAAAGCAGACCCAAACTTCATGGCTGCAGAAGCAGGCTGTGGGTTTTCCAGCATATGTTTAAAATATTCTGGCGATTTACCTGTTAAATTATTCAGCATACTATTTGTTACATGCTCTGTATCAATATAATAGCTGTTGTGATCTAAGTTGTGATTATTAATTAATTTCATTTATTTTATTTTAGAGACATCAAGACCCTACCGAAGCAGGGTCCTAATGAATCAAAACAAAAACCATGTGAACATGGATAAGAAAGCATTACAAAAGTAATAAATATATTCTTTGCTCCCTATTCTTTCTCTTCTTTGTTTTGAACTTTTTCTTTTTCTTTAATTCTTTCCTGTATATCTTTTTCTAATTGATCGTCTATATCTTGCATTCTTTTTAAGATTTTATCTGCTTCTGGTATTTGCATACAGTATTCTTCAAGGCTAGTTCTAAAACTATCAATCTCTTTTTTTGTAAATTTTCCTTTAGATGTATAATCTTTATGTACCCACGTTAATAGCGCCACCTCATGCGATCTTAAGGCTTCTGACATAGACTTTAGGGTTTCGTTTACTTTTTCTTCAACCTTGTATTTTTCACCCATAATTTTAATTTCAATTTTTTTACTTTTTGATTTCATTTAATTCTTCTTTTAGTTGTTTAATTTTTGTTTTAAGTTTATCATTATTATCTATTAGTATATCTACTAATTGTTTATTTCTTTCTAAGTCTGAAAGTATTGGTGAATTGTAATATTCTGCTAAATTTTCTTTATGCTCTATAAGACACTCTTCAGCTGCATCATAATATCTTCTTATGTATGGATATACTTTTATAAAGTCTTCTATAGTTTTTATAGCGTGTAAAACAGTTGCATGATTTTTACCAAAAGCATTTGCAATTTTATGAAGAGTCATCCCTAAAGATTTTCGCAATGTATACATTAATACCATTCTTTTTTCTACTAATTCTCTTTTACGTGATTTACTACAAAGATCTTCTACAGAAATATCTACTTCCTTACCATAATCAAAAAAATAATCTAAAAGTGTTTGATTGTCTGTCATATTACTTCTATTTTTACACCAGCATTATTTTTATCTACAGAATAAATACCAAAGCTAGGTATTATATTTTCACAGTTATCATTTTCCACATAGCCATATTGCTCCATTAAATCTTGTATTGTTTGACAGGGGTTAATGTAATCAAATTTACGTCTTGTGTCTCTAATAAATGTAAATTTTATATTGTAAGGTTTTTGTTTATCTTTTATCAAGTCTAAAAATTTTTGTTTGTTTTTGATCCAATCTGTTTTCGTTTCTTTTATGTAATTTCTAACTGTTTTAGAATGTACTAAATACTTACCTGTCCATTGTTTACTATTTTTGCTAGACGGTACATTCTTTGGTATGAAAATTGCACACATTTGACAAATATAGTAAAAAAAATAAAGAGTTGCACCCATGGTTTTATTACGACAATAATAGGGGAAGTTGGCGCATTTAAGTCTTAAAAAACTAACTAGTAGTTTTACCTGATACCCTAGGGATTTGTTATCTCTTTATTTTATTTTATTTAGAATGGCATGTCATCATCAGCATCTTGCGTCACTGCTTTAGCTGCACCCCATGAAGCATGTTTACTGCTAAATTCAGCCATTTCTTCATTACTTAAGGTTTTGTTCATATCATTATTATATGTACATTTACCTCCAACTTTAGAAGACCATCTGTACTTAACAGCTGTTCTAATTACTGGCTCTTCTGTTTCTTTATTAATACCTATATATTCTTCAGATATAAAGGCAATCATTAAGTCTTGGTGTATAGCATCATTCATTGCCTTACTATCATCACTAAAATCTTTAACCCCTGCATTAATAAGAAAATCTTTAATTTGTTTAGTTTTCCATTCTCTTGTGGATGGTTTATCAGATTCTTTTACAACCCAAAATCTACATCTACCTATCTTACCATTAGTACTTTTTACAGTGTATTGTATAAATGGTGATCCGTTATAATTTTCAAGATTGTCTGATGTTGTTAATCCCGTTATTTTACAGTGATGAGCTCCTGGCTCAATATATTCTACTTTTTCACCTTGTGTTCTAGTAGTAGTTGTTGTTGTATTTAAATTAAAAGGTAATGCCATATTTATAATTTTGCTAATTTTAATATTTTATATAATTTTTCTCTTATTTCTATGTACTGCAATTTATAAGTTTCATTGTTTTGACTTAATCTTGCATTTTCTTTTTTATACTCATATAACTGTTCTTTTAATTCATCAAGTGACGGTTGCAATGGAGTATTAATACTGTTTTTTGGTAATGCAGGTGCATATTCTTGTTTTTTCATTATTTATTGTTTTTAATTTTCCAATTAATATATTTTGTTAGCGTGTCGCCATCAAATATAATTTTATCTTTTTCTGGTGCATAAGGATAGTCTTTACCTTTCCATTGTTTTGTAGTTAAAGTTTGTATTGGTAATCTATATAAAAATCTACCTATACCCCACGATACACATGCACGTTTAAATGCATCTGATACATGACCTTTATCTTTCTCTACATTAGATTCTGATCCTGTGTCTGACTTCCAAACTAACCGATTTCCATTTGTAGAGTCTTCAATAAATATTCCTACTTTACAAAATAATAGTCCATTTTCTTCATAGAATATACTTTGCCAGTTTTCTGGGCCCACTACTTCATCTAATAAGTCTTGGCAATCTCTAGCGTCTATATACGCTACACAGGTAGTTTTTCCATACTTAGTGGACTGTACACGCCACTTATACGGTAGTTCTTTCTTTAGATTGTTTAAATTCATTTATGTTTTCTTTACTTTGTTTTTTTATTTTACTAATAGCTGCAGCTGCAACTACAAATTTTACAAAACGCCTTATCATTACGTTCTTACCTCTTAATAATAGGGTAATACCTATTTCTTTAAATGTAAGAATAAGAACTTCTTTGACAAGTTTTTTGTTAATACCTAGATCGTAAGCAATCTCATTAATTATAGATTTTAACTTAGATTTTTGCTTATCTTTCTTATTCATTATTAAGCAAATATACTATTTTTTTATTTATCATTGAAAATTTGAACAGCTAAATAAAGGGGTACTATAATCATTGCAGCAACAAATAAACTAAACATAACACGCCATGTAAAATATATAATTGCGCCTAAAACAAATGTAACCATAATAGGGTATTGCTTTATTATTTCATACTTCTTCATAATCAAGAAATTTAGTTATTGTACTTTTAAATTTTAAAGTAACCTCACCTACACCAATATTTCTACCTTTTGCAAATATTATATTAGCTGTGCCTTTACTTTCTTTACCGTCATTATTAAATTCTATACCATAATATTCTGGACGATATATTAGCATAACAACATCTGCTGCCTGCTCTATTTCACCTGATTCTCTAAGGTCGGCTAGTGTTGGCTTGCTATTATTACGCATACCTACACCTCTATTCAACTGGCTAAGCGCTATAACAGTTATGTTAAGTTCTTTTGCTAGGTTTTTTAATGTTCTAGCTACTTTACTTACTTCCTGTTCACGACTACCAGCTTTATTTTTAGAACTTACTAATTGTAAATAGTCAATCATGACTAATTTAACTTTTTTTGTTTTAACATATTCTTTAATTCTATGTACAAGATATGATAATGATGTAAGATTACCTTCGTCTATATTTATTGGTAATTTTTCTATATGACCTATAGATTTATGTATTTTTATAAGTTCATCATTACTTAATGTACCGTTAGTTATATATTTATTATTTATTTCTGACTCCATAGAAGCCAGTCTTCTTATTAACTGTAATGCAGACATTTCATATGAAAATATAACAGTAGGCGTATTTGTGTATTTAGCAGCATTGTAAGCCAAAGCTAATGCAAAACTAGTTTTACCCATAGATGAGGCACCGCCCACTATAATTAAATCTGTTTCTTGCCACCCACCTGTAAACTTATCTATATCTTTAAAACCTGATGCTATACCCAATAAACCTTCTGTATTCATTCGTACTTCCACATCTTTTAAAAACACACTAATTTGTTTATTAATATCCCCTAACTGTTCAGGTTGGCCTATTTGAAGTTTTGACATTTCTGTAGTAAGTTTACCTACAATTAGTTCTAATTCTTCATGATTTGTAAGCCTATTATGTACATCGTGTACTATACCAGATAATGTTCTTTTTTGAAATTCTTCTGTTAGCACGCCTATACAGGTAATTGTTTGCATAAAATCAAAAGCTTTTTCTGTCATGTAGGATATTTCTACTGCTACATTTTTGCCTTTAACTAATTTTGATACAGTTAATATGTCTATTGTTCTATTGTTTTCATGTAAATCTACAAGAGAATGAAATACAGATCTGTGTAAATCATCCTCAAATAAATCTACGTGTAATAACTTGAAGTACTTGTTAATTAATTTAGGTTCAACTATTAATTTACCAAGAAGAGTTTGTTCTATATCATAGTTCTTCATTTTGATTTTTGTTTGAACCAACAAATATATAATTATTTACAACACTAACGTCTTTCGTCAGCCATCATTTCCAAATAATTTTCTCTTTGTATAGCTTCATACTCATAATCTTCAATAGCTTCACAGCCTTCACCACAATATGTACATATGCACTCTGATTCATCTACTCTTTTTCCACAGCAATTGCTTACCATGTCATATCCGTAACCATCATCTACTGGATTACTTAGTTTCCATTGATCGTAGTTCATTTTTTTAATTCTTGTTTTATTTTATAGAACACGTAACTTACAACAGGAGTCCCTAGCAATAAATGCAATAAGCTAGGGTGTGGCTCTCCACATAATCCTGTTATATGTTTAAGAAATTCTATCACTTAATTATAATTTCGTTTTTTGTCAACATCCATTGACAATGTGTAGGGCTGTGACCCATTTCTTTCAATAAGTCATCTACCTCTGTATCATCAATTCTTTTATCTATTGTGTAGATATAAGTAATGTCTTTGTAAAAATTTAATACTATTAGTTTCATACCTGTGCTTCTGCTAATGCAAGCATTTCTTTAGGCGAACCATCAAATATAATCTTTTTTGCCCAAACATCATATGCACGTATACAAACTTTACCACCTTCTTCATAAATAGTGTAAGTGTATTCTTCGCCACAATCTTTGTCATCAGGATTATGTATGTATATATTTCCAATACCATCTTTAAAATGTGCAATTAGTTGCGCTGCCAAACATCCCATACCATTCGCAGAACGTTCAGGAGTACCAGAATTGTAACCATTAACAACATTAAAGTCTTGCAAAAACTCAGCAAGCTCTGCACCATGACCACTAAAATAACCATCATACTGACGATACATACAAAGTATGTTTTGTTTTGTTTCATGTACTTCATTATTATTTTCTTCATCTGCTACTGCAGTTTGATGTGATTCTTCTATGTAAGTTAAGCTTCTTGTTCCCATAATTTTAGTGTTTTATTAGTCCTACTTTATTATTTTTATTAAACCATTTTGTAGCATACAAATCTATTTGTGATGCATTAATATAATTATTATCTAGTAACTCTTGATAATTATCAAATATTTTTGTATGTCTATCTATCTTCCTGTTAATCAGGTGTTTTTGTTTACCACTATCAGAAAATATAATATCATAGTTATCTGGTAGCTCTGTGTCTTTAAGCATTTTTACGCAATTAGTGTAACTATAGAACTTAACTGCGTGATGCATTACTGCAAGATCTATCCACTTTTGTAAATACTTAGGGGAATAGTAATCACCAGAGTCGTGTACACGTACGAAGTCTGGTTGTTTTTTTAGAATTTCTTTGGACATAGCCTCTACAAACTGATCTGTAAGTGACAGTTGGTAACGTTTTTCAAAGGCAGGTTGCACATTACTCCATATGTATGCACCTTTCTTTGCGTAACAAAACTTTACACACTCGTCAGCAAAAGGACAAGTTAGCTTACCACTAGCAGATTTGTATGCAGGTATACCAAAGTTGTATACTTTAACACCAAGCTCTTTAGATGTTTTTTTAAGCTTGCTGTTCTGTGTTAGTAAGTTCATGTATTTCCCAATCATAAGTATCAACATCCATTTGTTCTAATTCTTTTTCTGCTATAAGGTCCCATATATCTTTATCTCTAGCTTCAATTTTGTCATCAATAATATCCATATGATTTCTACCATCATCTGGAAATTTTAATGTAATATATGTATTGTATGTTCTACTCATTGTTACTTGATATGTTTTCATAATAATAACTTTTAATTCTTTCTATTATACCTCTACCATTTTGCGTGTGAAACCCATAAGTATGTGTATACAAAGATGGTATTGGCCTGTTTTCAATTAATAAGTGAAATAAATGCCACTCATCAGAATAATCCATATCCTGTTGTGTTTGATTTATAGCTTCTGCTAACGCATAAGAGTCGTGTCTTAACGCTTCTTTTCCATATGTTTTACATATGTATTTTTCTATATCTAATGCCGTCATAGTTCTAATTTTATTTGTTTATGTGATTCTGTATCCCATTCGTAATAGTATAATGTATATGTTTTATCTCTACCAAACTTATCAGGAAACGTTTGCTCTCCAAGTAATGGAGTGTTTTGATCTATAATCATTTTCTTGTTACTGTGTTCAACAAGTATTTTTGTATTATTGTACTTATACGGCAAAGCCACAAGCTGTTTGTCCTTGTGATCTGGACTTAGCTTGTAGCCTGGTATAAGTTTTTTTAGTAGATATGGTTTCATTCCGATGTAATTAATAATACTTCTCCATCTTCTTCGTAACCACTTATCCCTTTATTATATTCTTCTACATCTACAACCCAATAGTTTGTAGGATCAGTAGAATTTTGTTGAAAAGTGTTTACTTGTAAGTCTGGATCGCATTCTTGTAATAATTTAATTAACTCTATTACTTTCATATAATATTCATAAATAACGTTATACTTTCATCTCCGTCATCCCACACTTCTATATTGTTAAAAATAATGTCCAAGTCTGTATCCTCTCCATTAGTTTTATTTCCTAGTAAATGTATATACTTATCTTGATTTTCTACTTGTTGTAGTTCTTTAATTAGTTCTATTACTGTCATAATTTTTTTAATTTTGATTCCAAAACTTTTATATATTTTAATAAAGCTTTGATATAATATGTGTCATCTGTATTTGTTTCTTTTAATCTATATCCATAGAAGTAATCAAACGCATCATCTACTTGTTCTTTAAGTTTTCTAGCCATTTACTTTGCTTTTATAAGTTGTTCTATTCTTTTTAGAGTCAACGTGTACAACGCTTTTAAGCGTCCATAAGTTCGTTTCTTTCTTAACAGTAGCGTAGCATTCCTGTATAAGTTCTTGCCTTTGTTCTTCAATAGATCTTGTAGGATCCACAGTAATACTTTGGCCGTAATTAATCTTAATAGCTTCAAAGTTACCGATGTTAATAGTTTTGCTGACATTAAATGATATTGTATTTGTTTCCATAATTAGTGTTTAATAATTTCTATAATTTCTTCTGTTTCATAATCTACAATAAAAGACTCATTACCTTCTGATGGGTTATATAAAGAGTCTTCTAATTGTCCTGTTTTATCTACCCACACTGTACAGCCTTTGTTTTTCATAGACCATCCGTTTTTATTAGCAACTTTAGTCCAAAAAACTATTGCTTCTTTTACTAGTTTAGAGTAATTTGTTTCCATAGTTATTTTTTAAAGTTTGTATTGTACCATTCTATCATAGAATTAAGTTTGTATTCATATATGTACCTAGTCCATTCATGATATGATTTTATTAAATGTTTACCCACTTTTTTTACTTTCATAGGCTTCATAATTATTTATTTAAAAGTTAGAAAAAAGAAAGGAGGAATTGTAATTACACACAAAGTATAACCGCCATTATTAATTTGTTATGTTTACTAACCTCCTTTCTATATTAAGAGTCAGGAACTCTTTACGCTAACCTACCAAGTATAAATACAAGTAGTTACCCGACCTGACTCTATGTATTAGGAAGAAGTGATAACAGCAAGCTTTATTTATCATTCCAAGATCTTTCGCTCCTTCTTCCTAGCGGGTAGCTAACCCTTTAGTTTTTAAGTTTTTAAAAACATTACCTAAAGTATTTGTTTTAAACTTTGCTTTATGTTTTGTTAAAGCATTTATTACTCTGTAATATTTTTTAATATATTCTCTACGCTTAGCTTTGTAGTGATCTGCACTAGACCATCTTACGCGTTTCATTAGTTCATTGTATGTAGGTAATGTACGCGTAACACCATTAAGATATGTAATGGTCAGCTTTGCTTTATCTACATGTTTAATAATCCAGTCTGCATTAGCTCTTCTAAACATTTTGTGAGCAATATCATATCTAGATATTTCATTGTTAAACAATTTCTTTTTTAATTGTTTGTAATAGTTTGGTGACTTAAAGTCAATGATTTCTTTTTGCATAATAAAAGTATTTTGATTAGTAATTATAAAGTTGAAAAAAAAGAGCCACTAGGACTCTTTGGTTTCTGGCTCTTCAACTGAC
>VMHT01167612.1_pt1 | contig 18118 bp, 8 predicted proteins | sample 4693611 | NCBI WGS metagenome assembly VMHT01 (sample SAMN12280063, study PRJNA550983) | marine metagenome | isolation source: seawater sampled from same location over 5 years 0.02-0.2 micron viral filtrate | place: USA: collected off the coast of southern California halfway between the port... ...
ATTTATCGCAGCAGCTACTGGTGCTTTAGTATCTGGTGGTGCTTATGCTCATACATTTGTAAGTGCATCTGCTGACGCTGTTAACGTGGTTAACGGTAGTCCATTAACACCAATTAATGCAACATATGATGCTGCAACTGGTGATCTAACTCTATACTTTGGAACTGCACACGGTGTAACTACTAGTGATCAACTATCTCTGGATAATAACTCACTCACATTCTCTTGTGATATGGGTAGAGATTCGACAACTAAGACTTATCCTCGTGCTGGATCTGATCCTGTTGCTGGTCAAAATGTTAACCCAACTGCTGTAACTGCAACCTCTATTACAATTAATGTTGGTGCATCTCCTCTAGTTGAGCATAACGTATCTAACGCAGTATATGATTCTGCAACTGGTTCTATTGCTCTTACGATTGGTGCTCACACACTAACCTCTGGTACTAGCGTCAAACTTAAGGAAGAATCTTTAATCTTCAAGTGTACTAAGGATCAGAATGTTATGACACATTCCTATCCTAGAGCATCTGGTAAGTACAGACCTGCTGCATATGCAGATGGCAACTGTTCTGATGTTCTTGCAACTGTTAACGCACTGATTGACATCACATGTAACTCTCTTAACGATGGTAACCTCAACAACTTACCACCTCTAAACAATGGTGAGTGGGATTGTGCGAACGTTCGTAGTTCTATCGAAGTTCTCTTTGATATTCTACAGGATGCAATCGTTGGTGGTACACTTGCTGGTCTACCTCCTCTTAACACTGGCGACTTTACAATCAATAACGAAGCATCTAAGTGCTTCCGTGATGTTACTTACATCGTTGATGCTGTTGTTAATGACTTACGACTTGGTGGTAACCTCAACAGTATCCAAGCTGGTGAAGCATACTATGTTGGTAACAACCTAGAGTACATCGACGGTGAGAAGACTGAAACTCTAGATGCATGGAACTATGTCGGACAGATGGCAACTGCTGCCATGAGAAACTTCGATGTTCTTGCATTCAACTGTTCTACAACTACTGGTTCTGCAATCGTTGACGTTAACGATACTCGTGGCATCATTATTGGTATGGGTGTCAAGGAATACGATGACACTGATCCAACTGCACCAGCATATGTCAATGGATTGCTACAAAGTGGAGCAACTCAACTAGTATCTAATATCCCTGCTGGTACATATGTCAAGAACATTGTAAGTAATACACAAATTGAACTTGGTGTTAATGGTTCTAGACTAACTGAAGGTAACACAGTCAACGCCTTACAGACTAGCACTACAACTGAACTATACTTTGTATATGAAAATGGTATTTGGGCAGATACATTACCCACAACTAAGATTGTCGGTCCTGCAGGAACTGGTGAAGAGGTCATTCAAGACACCACAGTTTCTCCAACAAATAGAGAGTGTTCTGGTACTGCTAATGCTATTGAAACGTTAGTTGGTAACATCACTACTATTATTAATAGTGGTCTTGGCACAGTTACTAGACAAGAGCAGACAGTTAACACTGCACTTCTTGCATCTAGAGCTACAGTATTTACGATTGACGTTTCTGGTAGTGGTCCTTCTAACCCACATGACTTTGAAACTGGTACAGCAGTTAGATTGGTTCCACGTCCACGTTTCGATCAAGTAACTGGTAAGTATGTTGATGTTGATAAGCGTCTTGTTAGACTACCTAATGGTTTTGATACTAACAGAACATACTATGTCATTGCACCAGGTAGAGTAACACAACCAGAGAACTACGGTGGTACATCATTCTTCGATGGTAGTGATCAAACTAGATTGATGCTTGCAACCTCTAGAGAGAACGCAGCATCTGGTATTTACATCTATGCATCTGAAACAGATAGCATCGATAAGGATGTTGAGATTGATCTCTATCAGTTTGTTCTTGACGACAAGTATGATCTACACAATTATACTGGTGTATTAAGCACATCAGTTAACGCTGGTATTCAAACAGATGTATCTCACATCTTTGATGTTCCTAATGCTGGTACTACACCTCAGAAAGCATTCATCAGAGCTGTTGAAGGTGGTGTTCTACCTCTAATCTCACAGACCTATGTTAATGATCCTCAAGTTGCGGTAACTGATCCGCAGAACTCTGCTATCGGTAGAATCAATCCTAACATTGAGTTCTTCACTCGTTATCAGAATAATAAGACACTTACATTACACAAGACACATGCTGATGCAATTAACAATGTAAATCCAATTACATTTGCAGCTGGTCAATCTGGTCTTGAGTTCAATGTTTATGCTAACAAGAGTCGTTCGCCAATGCGATTCGATCCTGGTTTCACTGATGCTACTGCAACCAATGGTAAGTGGTACATCCAGTGTAAGGACGAGGTAACTGGTAGTGGTGATCCTACAGATAATATCTTCTGGAGAATTTCTCAATCTGATTACGCTGATAGACAGAGATCCACTGACATGTGGTATGAGCGTCTAGAAGATAATCGTGATAAGGATGATAGAACATACAAACTACGTATGGTCATTCCTAAGTATCTTGAGAATGCAAGAGATCCTATTAATGGATTTGTTCTTAAGACAAGAACTGATGACACACGTAAGTTAGTACCTCAGAAGGTTGTATTGAAACCAGTTGTTGGTACAGTATATGGTGCTCGTTTTGAAAACCCAGTACAAGCTGGTGAATATATTGGATATGATTCTGCTGATTTCAATACTAATAGTCTTAATTTAGATGCACAGTATGATCCATTTAAAAAGGATCAAACAGGTGCAGGTATTGAGTATAGAGCATTTGCAAGATTCACATCTGGTATTCAGGCAACTATCCAATCTGGTCGTTATGTAGAAGACGTTTTAGATCCTTCTATCAAGTATCTTGAGTTGAATCTATATGATCATGCTGTTGATACTAGAAACTTCCCTGGCTTGAGGAACGAGACATTTACTACAGTTAAGATTACTGCTCCTCAAGGTGGTAACTTTGTAACTAGTAAGGTTGATAACCAAGCATCATCTCCTAACGCTATTAGTTTTGCTGGTAATTCTTCTGGTTTAGCTAACGTTCATGCATATTATACAGTAAATGGTGAACATTACTTAATCATCAAGAACGTTCGTAGTGGTGATTTAGAGTATAGTGAATATGCCAATACAAGATTCACTCAAGGCACTGTCTTTGCTGACATGCTTGAGGATCAGGACATGGGCAAATCGCTTCCTCTAAAAACTCAAATCAGAAAAAATAATCCCCAGTTTTTCTACAAGCAAAACGGCGCTAACGTTTACACTATCACACCTGGCGACAGAATTCAAGATGACGCTGGTGTTGAGTACTATGTTGATAGCGTTGAAGATGCAGGAGTTATCGAAGATACATTCTATATCTTCGGATATGAAACTCTACAAAAGAGAATTTCTGGACAGCAAGATGGTATCTACTATCTAACTGCCCTCCGTGGTAACGTTTCACCATTCCCAACTGGTGCTGGTGTAACTAACAACTTCAAGAAGTTTAAGTTCTCTCAACCAGTCAGTAAGCTATATCCTCTTAACTATAGAAACGATCCTCTTTGGTTTAAGAAGTCTGGTACTTCACAAGAAGAAAAAGATCTATATGCTGCATTAATTGACCCACCACAGGTATACTCTGCTGCTGACAACTATGTACATGGTCTTGTCACAGTTAACGACTTTAAGAACTCTACAACCAGAGAGATGGTTGCAGACCTTACAGAACAACCTGCATTCTTGCTTAACACCTATACTGGTGGCAATACAATTCAAGCACAAAGTGGTAATGCAACTTCTGGTTCTGAAGATCGTAGGATTCCGATTTCTGGTGATAGCACAGTTCTCTCTGATCAGAGATATTATGTTGAACTTAGACGACCATCTATCGCTCGTGCTGGTAACCATACGTTTGAATATCTTGGTTTCGGTCCAGGCAACTACTCCACTGGTCTACCAGCTAGGCAGGAAGTCGTCCTAACACCTGAAGAGGACTTCTACGCACAAAGTAAGAAACAAGACGCTGGTATTGTCTTCTACACTGGTATTAACTCACAGGGTGATTTGTACATTGGTAACAGAAGAATCAATGCTATTACTGGTGAAGAGACATTCATCGATTCTGCTGCATTAGTAGATGATGGAGACGAGGATGATACATTAGGCGGTCTAGTTACTACCTTCGATACTCCTGTAACATTCAACCAGAATATTACAGTTGTTGGTGGTGATGGTGAACTAGTTAATACATTTGAATCACCAATTACTATCGCTGTTCAAGATTCTGATCTAACACAGTCAAGAGATGCATTAATCATTCGTTCTAACGTATCTTCTATTGATCCTGTAACACAACTAGAACAAGATGAGCAATTAGATAGAACTGCATTTGCTCCTCCTACTGATGGTGACATCAGACTTGGTAAAAACAGAATTCAATCCGCTATTTTTGGATTTAATTCCAGAGGAAATGGTCAAGAATATAAGATTCAAACACATACTACAGGCGGTGTAGCTTCTAACGTTACTCCTAATCAGTCTCCACTGATCGCTAATGGTGGATCTAGAATTGATGTATCTCAGTTTATCACTTATGGTGGTGTAATCGCCGCACCTGGCGATATGCTACTCAAGGGAGCTGAAGTTGGTAAAAACGGATCTATCGCATGGATTCTTTCTAACTACTTCTCTAATATTTCTAATAATCAGATTGATAACATCGAGTTTGATGGAACCAATGTTGTTAAACTCTCATTCAGAGACTTTACCAGTGGTGTTGCACTCTCAGTTGGTAATGATATTGGCATCACATCTGGTTCTCAGATTAGAATTAAGAACTTCTACTATGATCCTAGACTAAACCTAACATGGCAGGTATACGCTGCTAAACCTGGTGATGCATTTAACCCAACAAATAACTACTGTCATTTCCAAGTTATTGATCAAATTCCACAAGATACACAAGCTTGGGAAAACATTATTGCTGGTACAGCTACTGGACAACCTAGTCCTACTATTGAATTCTCTAACTCTAACTTCAAGGAATTTGGAGTCATTGGTGCTGAAGCACTTAGAACAGAGACTGAGAGCATTGGTGAGTATAAGTTAGGCATCAACACTGTTGCTCGTGCTCCACATAGTGCATATGCAAATGCATGGGTAAATCCAACAACGACTGATCCTCGTGCAAACCTTGATGTTGTTGGTAACGCATTCATCAGTGGTAGAGTTACAGGTGATTTCTTAGATCATACTAACTTCGCTGATCGTGATAAGACTGCAATCGACAATGCACTATTAATTGGTGGTGATAGTTCTGCTCCTAACGATGAGGCAGTCCTACGTGTTGCGACTACAAACGGTGGTCGTGTTGGTATTAATGTTGATAACTCTCAACTAGATAGAGCTCTGGTTGTAGATGGCACATCTAGATTCACTGATGATGCTCGTTTTGAGCATGACATTGAAGTCAATGGTGATGATGGTGTAATTGCCGAGATCAGAACATCACAGACAACAGGTACATTTAACTTAGTTGATGATACCACATTTACTGGAACACTCAACATTGGTAGTCAGGTTGGCACATTCAACCTAGTCAATGATACTACTGATGATCAGTTTATCTACGTTGGTACTTCATCAACACACAGTAATATCTTCATCGGAACTACTTCTGATACACCTAGTTCTAATATTTCTAAGGTTGAAATTGGTGGTGGATATAACAATAACGAGTCTCTATCCTTTACTAGAATCAAAACCAAGTCCTTTAAGGTTGATGGTGACTTCCAGCTAGGTGCGAGAAGAACAATTAATGATACTGTAAACCTAACCACTAGTGCAGGTAAAGTTTCATTCTTCTCTAACTCTGGTTCTGCTTCTATTCTTGATTTCGCACTTAATGCATCTGAAATCAACATTGCTGGTCAGGGTGGTCTAACCACAATTAACAACCAGTTGAGAGTTGTTGCTTCTGCACAGTTTGATGGAAACATCCTAATGTGTGGTGGTGTTGCGGCATTCTCCTTCTTAGGTGACAGGGCACAACTTGGATCCACTGCATTCGCTCATGCTGATGGTATTCTAAGTGATACATTATTCAATAAGAACATTGACATTCTTAATGTCTTAGTTCTACAGACAACTGATGAAGGTTACAACCAAGTTGATACTGCTGGTGCTGGTCTCTGGGGTGGTGCTGCTTATCAACAGGAAGTTACAAACATTGGTGGAGCACCAGCTGTTGAACCACAGACATTGGGTGTTCTAACTGGTGATGAATACTGGTTACCACTCAAGTTTGCACCTGTTAAGCAAAATGGTGATCCATACTTTGTTGAGAATGATTATATTATTATCAACAGTGCAGTTTCTGGTAGCGGACATCCTGAGATCGTTCAGGTTCTAGAATTAACTAGAACATCTGTTGCTCCTTACTACCTCAAGGTTAAGCGTCAACCACTTGGTACTTACACTGCAATTCTAAACAATCATATTGATACTACACCTATTTTCAAGGTTAACGTACAGTTTGATGCCACATGGACTGAGCAGGCACTAGATTCTACTGGTCCTCAAGACAATGTATATCTTTCTGAGTTTGGTGGTGTTCTAACAAATAATGATTATGTAATCATTGACCGTGAAGATACAAACAGCGATGGCATCTTTAATCAAGGTGAAGTTATCAAGGTTGTTACTCCTCTAGAGGCAGTAGAACAGAAATTCAGAATTTCTAAAGATTGTTCTCAAGGTGAAGCTGGCGATGTGTTCATTGTCAACTCTGTAACAGGTGACACTACTATCCTTGGCGATACTACTATCAATAACACTCTGACAATTAAGGGTGGTTGTGGAACACTATCCAATGTTCAGTTTAATGGAACTGCAACTGCTGGAACTAATATTATTACTGGTGTAACTGTTACGAGTCCTGATAAGACAATTGCTGATATCAAGATTGGTGATACCATTGTTAATATTACTAACGAGTCTCCAATTAACTTCTCGCCAGATGCAGTCATTACAGCAATTGATTCAGTCAATGGTGAGTTAGTTCTAAGCAGAAACACACTTGGTTCTTCTTCCCAGACTGTAGGATTAGCAGCTAGGAGAAATGAGCAATTCTTGATCACAGATGGTAATCAAGTACCAACATTCAGGGTAGATTCTTGTAGTGGAACTACACATATTGGTAATCAATATGGTAGATTCGATATTGAATACTCCAGTGCTGGAGAGACTACTTCTAATACTGCTGGTATTCCTGCACTATTTGATGCTGGAACTATCAAGAGAGCATATAGTTTCTGGTTCGATCCACAGCATGTATCTGATGGTGGTCCTACTACTACAATCGCTAGTGCTGTTGCTGGTAGCGCAAGTCAAATCCAGATTCCTGTTCAATCTCTTGGTGTTGGTTCTGGTGCGTTTGCTGTTGATGATTTAGTATTTGTTGGATCACCAACTGCAACAACTACTCAAATTGGTGATTATATTATTGGTAAGATTACACAAATTATTACCAACCCTGCTAACTTAACTATTGTTGTTGAAGATGCTGGTACTGGTTTAAATACCAACAAGACATTTACTCCATCTGATAGTGCATTTGATGCTGGTAATACTGTTAGAAGACTAATCAAGCATAAGGAACTTGCTAATATCATCGATGTTGAGCAGAGAACTAGAGTTAACTCTGGTGCTTCTACCACATATATCTCGATGATCCTTGATAAAGGATATATCTCTCAGCAAAAACTTGATTACGCTCAATTCTTAGCTCTTGCAGATGACGAAGGTGATGCTAAGATTTGGGTCAAGGTTGTTGGAAGACTGAAAGGTGATGTTCATCAAGTAACGATGAACGAACAAATTCAAGATGGTGCAATTGGATATAGAAGTGGTAACACTCTCATCAATGGCAACTTGGATATGGCTGGTGGAAGCTTCCAGATCTTCGATTCTGTTAATCAGACAAGACTGTTTGCTTTAGTTAATGATGATGGTCACGCTGATCACCAAGGTCTACTAACTTGGGATGCTGGTGTTACTGCAAGAGGTGACTTCTATCTCTTCAGCGCACAAGATCCAGAGAACGTTGTTTTAAATCCAGATGCTAATGTTCCATCATTCTCTGTTGATAACCTGGCTAATGTAACTGCTGGTAGGTCGTTTACTGTTAATGGTCTGGCATCTAATCCACCTTCTACAACATTCAAGCAATTTGCTTTAGAAAATCTTGGTGTAGATGGCACAGAAGAGTATGCAATTAAGCAAGATAGTTCTATCGATGCATTTGGTATTACTAACTTCACTACTTCTAGTGGTGCTAGACATACAAGATATATTTCTTCTGCATCTCCAGAAGAGGATCTAACATTAGTACCAAATATTACTTATATGGTAAATACTACTGCTTCAACTACATTAGTTCTTACATTACCATCTGGTCCTCAATCAGGAGATATTGTGAGAATCACAGATGTTGGTGGTAACTTAAGCTATAATACATCATTGGTACTAAGAACAGCAGAATCTTCTGGAACTAAGATTCAGGGAGATGATACTGGAACACTGTTGGGTGGAAGAATTACACCATATCCTTCTGGAGAACTGGTAGTTCAAACTCCTAATGCTGCGTTTGCTCTTGTATATCTTGGTTCTGTTGATAGTAATGGACAAGTTGGTATTCCAACTTCAGTACAAGGATGGTGGTTAACCGAGGTATAATCAATGGCAAATTACAATAGAATCAAATCCGCCAAGGCAGTTCCAATCGGAACAATTATGCCTTGGACGGGTTCATCAAGTACATCTGCTGTCGCAGAAGACGCAATCCCTTTTGGATATATTGTCTGTAGAGGACAAACTCTCAGAGCTCTTGATTATCCTCTGTTGGCACAACTGATAGGTAATACATATGGTCCTTATCAGGAAACTGGTGGTCCTGCAGTTGGTATCCAAAACCCATATCCATACTATGAAGAGGAAGATGTATTCATTCTCCCAAGTTTAAATAATTGTAGCATGGTTGATCTAGAATCTTCTAGACTTGATCCAGCTGATAATGCGGTTGTTGGCGCATATATCACAGAAAATGGTAATGATGCAGCACCGTTAAATCTTATTACATCTTATATCGATGTGAATTTTTCTGTTGATCCATCAACAACTCTATCTGGTAAAATTACTGGAATTACTTTAAGCGATCCTGCATTCTTTGACACATTTAGAACTATACCAAGAAAATTAGGTATTGACCATACTCCTGCACATACTCATCCAAGACCTACAAATTCTGATGGTACTAATGGTTCTTATCCATCAGCTCAAACACAAGGAACATATGTTTCTACTTTTATGCCTGGTCAATATGATACACAAGGATCTGAATGGACAACTGTTACACCAGAACCACTTGGCAATGAAGGTACAGTTGATAACTTTACTGCGAGTGAAGTATCACTCACATGGTATGATCCACTTGCAGATAGTTTAGTAGATTGTAGTACATTCCGTGATTTTACTTCTGCTTCACAAACAATTCCACAAGCTAGAGCAACATCCAGTCCAAGAACTATTCAACAGTATTATACTATTGAAAACGCTTATGACGATGATTATTCATGTATCCCTCAAGTGGATCAACCTGCAGTTTCTTTGCCATTCCCTCCAGAAGGAAGATATAATGGGGCTCAAAACTCATATGTAGGTGGTAGTAGTGTTACTAATGCAAGAAGACAAGGACCATATCCTACAACGTTAAATCATAATGCTGATCAGTGGGGGTCGCAGTCACTTGCATCTCATAATCATTTCACAATTGATCTATCAATGACAAGAGGTCAGTTGAGAATTCCAAGCACTACGCTCATAAATAATATGACAACGGGAACTATAGCACCTGTAAGTGTTGACAAGGCTTTAAGTGTGCAGATTAATCCCAATACCCCGTCACTTACTACTCTTGTTATAATGAGGGCATTCTAAATGGCAGTATTCTATAATAGAGAAAAAGCAAAGATTGGAACTACTAGTGGTTCCATCATTCACTGGTCGTATGAGTTAACCACTAATGATCCAGATAATGCTTCTACAAAAGAATTACTACCAGCTGGATATCTAAGGTGTGATGGTGCTATCTATGCTGCAGATATTTTTCCAGAACTAGCAGCAATTTTAGGTGTTGGATCTCAGTCTAGATATAAAAAACCAAATGTCAACTTACTAGAGAATCAGTTCCAATTACCTGATTATGGTTCTAAAAAGTTACGAGCATCATCTGGTGCTAACTTAGGACTAGAAGTTGATTTGAGAATTCAGGATGATAACAACCAAGAGATTACAAAATCTGGTGTTGGATTAGAAGTACAGAGTAATATTGGTGAAGTATATGAAATATTATATCAGGGTAATTTCTTTATCCCATCTCAAATAATTCCTGTTACTGGTGAACCAGGATTTGTAAGAAATACAGGTAACTATACAGAAACTATTGAAGTTCTTCCTAATGCTTTTATACCACATGCTCACTTCCATGACGGCAATAGAACTAGGGTAAGATCATCGATTGGAAATGAATTTAGTTCATTTGGCAGAAACTTTTATAGAAGAAAATCTACTCTATGTGTTGTTCCATGGTATTATAATACTAGACAAGATCTTTGTGCTGTTGCATCTACTAGATTTAAATTGTCTGGTGTTAGTAATCCTGATGGATTTAGTAATGCATTACTTGGTAGCTGTACCAGATATGTTTATGGTGGTTGTTTACAAGGTTGTAATTTCTATATTCCACCACAGAACTATTGTTTAACACCAGATCTTGCTGATACAGATGTATTTAATAATGATACAATGTCTAGTTATGTACAGGGATTAATTGGCAGTGGAGACACTGAATCAGATGGAAGATGTTTATATCCAATGTGGTCTGGAACTAGTATTGGTTGTGATGATAGTGAAGGATCTCAACCTCAAGATAATACCACATGTGGTACAGTAGACTACACAGGAACAATTTTTACCAAATGTGAACCATCTGGTTTAATTGGTGGTATTGTTTGTTCTGGTATGCCACAGATGGCGGGACCAACATCCTTAATTGGAGAGTTTTCTATACCAGGCAACTGGAAGTTTACAAACGTTCCTTTTGATGGTAATAAAGATGGTGATAGAGAGGGCATTTCTGCTATCTCAAACACCACTACTGAAGTGCAACAATTTGGTAATGATGCTTCACATAGACACTTTGTAAACTTTGAAGCACAACCACATACATATCAATTGAATACTGTGCCAACATTTATTCCAGCAGCTAACTTATCTTCTACATTGAAGATTATAGTTAATGAGCAGAATAAAGCAGACCAGTTTATACAACCATATCTTGTCCAAGAGTTTCTAATCAAATACTGATGACAGTTTCGTACAGAAATAAATTTACTGCTTATAAGCAGGAACATGAAGCTAACTATGCTTCTATTGGATCCATTTTTCCTGTGCCAGTAGATACTTTTTCTACTGATCCAGCACATGCACTTGGTGGTGCAGGTTCTGGTGGTTTGAATATGGAGCATAGTTACAAAGGATATTTGTACTGTGACGGAAGTGAATTAAATATTAGAGATTATCCTCAATTATATTCTACTATTAGAAACACTTACGGTGGATCTACAACTTCCAGACCAACACAGTCAGCAAATGCTGGTGGTATGAGAAGGATTTTATGGATTGGTAATAAATGCTTTATCAATTTCTATAGAGATCCTGGTATTGCGAGTGGAAATAAACTACCATATCCATATGGAACAGCATTTAGAATGCAAGATGATACTGGTAGTACACCAGCTGGACCAGGATTGGGATCTATGCCCTCAGGTGATTGGGAGTATTCTATATTTTATGTAACTAAAGTACCAACAGAAACTCTTAGTAGCGCACAACTTCCATCAGGTGAATTTGCATATGAAATTGTATTTCCTGACACTATTGACCCAGCTACGTTACCTAAAAACAATGTAGATATTACTACTGGCACTCATCCTACTATTCTACTTAATAAGTCTTTTACATTTGCTGATTCACCTCATCAGGTAGGAACATTTAATCTACCAGACTACAGAGATAGAATTATTGTAGGTATTGGTGATGTAGATGGAGAAGGAACACCAACAGTAGAAAATGCATTGGTTAATAGTGTTGGACAAACTGGTGGTAGATGGTATATTTCAAAAGATCAAATTTTAGACGGTGGGGTATTTTTTAGTGTTGGAGATGTAAGAACAACTGGATATCAAAATATTAGTGCTGATGTATTCACTTACGTTACTGGTAAGGTTGAATTTAGAATTGGACCTATTGATGATCATATTTTCAATAGACCAGTAGAACATAATCATTATATTTTATCATCTATTGCTGATGATTCTGTTGATAATGAAAGAGATGGTGTACCTATCGATGAATTTGCTGTAAATTATACTACTCAAAGAGCTAATATACTACCATTTGAACCAGTTGGACAAGGTGGATTAGCATTAGGTCACTCACATGGATTAACTCGCGAGAAGTTAAACGATCCATCACTTGCAACTTTTGGTAATACACCAGGACCTGGTGGTGTTGATCCTAATCAACCTGCTGATATTTTTTGGGATGTCTCTGATCCAGAATTAGTTTCATACTTAACACCTATTAGTGGTGGTCGAATTGGATATGATGATGTTTCATTAGAACCACATGGTCCTGGAACAGGAGAGTGGGAAGGATTTGTTAAACCAGGAGTTGCACAAAGTAATGTCTATCTTGCTTTTGGATATCGTGCTACAGCAACTGGTTTTGATAATCCAGATCAATTAAAATTAAGTAGAAGCGTCACATATACACTTGATTTCACTGGTTATACTCAACTTTACGTCTTTGCTGTTGCTGGTAATGATAGTAATGGTGGAGAACGTCCTAACAATGAAAATGAAGGATTATATTGTATTTTCAGTGATGGTACAGAACTTCGTCTTTTCCCATCTGTAAACGATTACAGAATTGAAAATGGATTAGAAGGGGCAGAAGCATTTGCTTTATATGATGCTATTCACTCTAACTGGAGAGAATTTATTATTGATATTCCTACAGCATTACAAGATCAACCAAATCAAAATATTCAATTAAAACAAACTCTCAGAGCAGGAACTGAACAAGATTCTGGTGTTCCAGCTGGCAATGACAATGCTAATGACATGTTGGGCATTCAAGGTATTGGACTACGTGGTGGTATTATTGAGGATCCACCAGAACCAGATGGTTGTTATCCTATTACTGGTAGTCCGATTGTTCCTGTTCTTACAGCAGTATTTGATTCTGCTAACAATATTGTATTAGTCACCACACCAGAAGCACATGGATTTAGTAAAGGTGATTATATCACAATTCAAGGTGCAATACCAGAAGATCAAGGAATGTATAATGGAACGTTCCAAATTTTAGAGTCTCAGTTTTCTAGTACGGCATTTGCATATACACCAGAATCAACTCCTACACTTGGCCAAGCTTCTGGTACTGTTGCAGTTAGAATTGCTGCTGGTACATTTGAAGATGTAGTATCAACACCTTCTCCAAGATTATATGTTGTTGATGGACAAACTAAAATTGGTGGTAAAGCAGATGTATTTACACCACCTGGCACTGGTACAGTCTTCCAAAATGATGAACTAGTATCACAAGGATCATTTACTTTACCAGCAATTGCTGCATCAGCTGGCGATGTAACACGAATTGATATTGTATTAAAAGCGCCTGGCGGTGGTGGTGGTGGAACTTCGGGTGATGGTGGCAATGGTGGATTTTCATATGCAACATTTGATATTGGTGGAGCTACTTACACTTGCTATGCATATGGCGGTAATGGCGGTAGTGCTGGTGACAATGGTGGTAATGGTGGTAATGGAGGAACATATCTAGTTCCTGCTGCTCTATTAGCTATGGATAATGTTTCTATCAGTGGTTCTTCAAATGGTGCTTCAGGAAGTAATGGTGGTAATTTTGGTAGTGGAACTATTAATGGTGGTTCAGGAAGTGGAGATGGAGGTGTAGGTGGTTTTGGAACATCTGGTACATTCACTATAACTACCGATACTGGATTTGTAACACAAGGTGGATCATCATGGAATGCACCTTCTAATACTGGTGTTACAGCTAGAACCGTAACTATCAAAGCTGCTGGCGGCGGCGGTGGTGGTGGTAATGGAAATGGTAACTCTGGATGTAATAATAGTGCAAACGGTGGTAGTGGTGGTGCTGGTGCATTAGTTACTGCAAACCTTGGATTTGGTCCTACTAGTCTGACGTGGACTACAGGAAGTGGTGGTGGGCAAGGATGGAATGATGTTGACTCTCTTGTTAGTGGAACTGGAACAGAATATCGGTTTGGTACAGGAGGTTCTGGTTCATCGCCAGGCGGTAACGCTGGACTTGGTTATTGGGGTAATGGTGCTTCAGGTGGTGGCGGTGGTGGATCCACTGGTATTTTCTGGGATGGTGCTATTCCTATTTGTGGCGCAGGCGGCGGTGGCGGCGGCGGTGGATCAGGTGGTGGTTTCAACGGTGGTGGTACTACTGATGGATGCTACGCTGGGGGTAATAACCAAGGTGCATCATCTAACTTAAATTCACAAACATCTGCACTCGACTTTACCTTTGGTGCTAATGGTACTACTGGTAACTGCACCGCTGGTGGCGGTGGTGGAGGCGGCGGTGGCGTCGGTATTGGTGGACAAGCTAACGGTGGTACTGGTGGACAAGCAGGTGTTGGACATAATGGTAATGGTGGTGGTACTGGTGGTGCTCGTGGTAGATCTGCTTACAGATCTGATTATTGTTCAGCATCATGGAGCACTGCAGGTAATGGTGGTAATCCAGGAAATTCTGGTGGTTCTGGATATGTTCAGATTAGAGTTCAAGATGAAAGTGAGCAGGATGGAAGACTAGGTGGTGGCGGTGGTCAAGGTGCTACATTAATCCTTTCTATTGCCAACGTTAATACATCTGTTACATGTGGTCTACAATCTGCTGGTTCTAATGGTGGTGATGGATCTGCAAACGGTGGTGTTGGTAATGTTACAGCAGAATTTAGAGGAACATTACCTGGCGAAGAAATAGAGGGAACTCTATCTAATCCTGAAGGTGGATATTATGAATGTGATTTAACAGGTGTACCTGGTGCTACAAGATTTGATGATGGTATTTGGAAACTTTCTAGTGCTGATGGTGATACTAAAGAAGTTCTTTTGAAACCAGTAACTCCTGGCAATGGAACTGGAAATAATGGTAAATTCCAGATGTCTACTAGTGGCAATGGTGATTCCCCAACATATGGTACTCGTTCTAATAGATACTTACCTTTTGCAGGTCCAGGTACTAGAGAATATACAATTGGTCCTTTAGATCTATCTAATGTAGAAAAGATTGAATGGTCAGTTATTCGTGGTACTAGTTTAAATGGTGGTGAAACACCTGACGAGGATCTTTTACTCTATTATAGTGTTGTTGGTTCATCAACAGTAAATCTATTAGGAGTTGTTAAATCTTCTACTGGTGGTGATTCAACTTGGTCAGAAACTTCTATAGATATTCCTGAAAATAGTAATGCAAGAGCATCAGCAGTTGAATTATTTGTGAGACAAACTAGAGTTCTTACTCAAGATGATAACTCTGATCCTACTCTAGACAACTACGGTATCTCTGGCATGGCACTATTTTATGGTGAGATTACAACTAGAGTATTCACACCAACAGATGGTACAGAAATTTGTGACATTGATTTTATTGACAGAACTGTTAATGTTATTGAGTCTGGTTTATCTTCTGATGAGGGACTATTCACAATGAGTTCTTCCACACCTATTACAGTTACAGCAGAAGCTATTCCAGAAGTCAATATTCCTTTAATTACAAAGTACCACAGAGTCAAGTACCTAATCAAAGCCGTCTAAATACTATGACGGTATGAGATCCCTAATCTAATACAATGAACGAGTATTCTTCACAAGATGTAGCACTATATTTAAATGCCATTAATAGAACAATGGCAAAAAATGGTGTAACGAAAGTTATTACTGATGATTTCTGGAAAGACGAAATTGTCCCTATTCTATATCCTATTTGGGATTCTGATAGGGATAAATTAGAAAGTTTTATCAGGTATAAGACTGGTGTCGCCTTGATGAACAAGAACAAGTTTCAAAGAAATCAAAAAACAGGTGAATATAAGTGGGTTTCATATGAAATGAATCTCGATGCATTTGAGAAGGCAGAGATTGATGACTTATACACCAAGCTAGATGCAAAATTTATTGAGTTTAGAGACTTAAGTGATATTGATCTTGAGGGTAAACTTGCTTCACAGTTTGCTGCTGATGAATACACAAACTGGACTAAGATTACAATAGTCAGAAATTTCCTACTTATGGATAGTGACTGGTCACAACTTGGAGATGCTCCTCTTACTGATGATGAGAAAGCACAGTGGGTTGCATATAGAAAGAAATTAAGGGATATTCCACAAGAGCAACTATCAATTCCTCCTAGTAACGTTAAGTTTCCAATTAGTCCTAAGAAATATGCAGAAATGCTAGTTGAGAACTCTGAATTGGGAGCGTATCTAGCATCTGATGAACAATTCTTCCACATTGCTCAGTCAGTGTATCGCAAGTTTGCTAGTAGATCAATGTCTTATATGGCAATGGCAATCACTACTAAGCAAGTGGATGGAATGCCACAAAACAGAGTATACAGTGAGAGTAATACTCTTGATGCTATTTTACGAGCTATTGATGACGGAGGACTTGACTGATGGCACTTATCTCTTTAAATCCAAAAACAATTGGTGAAATGTGTGCTCGTTTAGCAGAGCTAGAGAACAAATTTGTTATGGTAGTAGATAATACTGCATATGATTCAATGTCTTCTGATAATAAAGCATTGATGTATGCATATTATAAGAGTGTAGACGAGAATGGTGAAGCACAATGGATCATTCCTGAGAGTGAGATTGATGAAATCTTCGCACAAAAGCATACATTTTATGTGTTCAAGACTGAGCAGATTGCTGTAGACAATTGCTGTGACTGGTTCCCACAACCACAAAATTTACCAAACGCAGCATTTAGAATTCCTGCATATATTGTCAAACCTAATGGGACAATCCCTTACATCAACGAAGATCCTTCAAATCCTGGTTGACACGCCATCGATGGTGTGATAGGATGACCTCATCTAGCATTCAACTATGAAGGTTCCCACCAAACCAGAACTCACACATATGCAGATCCAAGCTATTTTAAGGGAAAATTCAATTCCTGAGGATCAGATCAAGTATATTGGTGATAAAGAATACACAACACAATATGCTGCCCATCCTGAATACCATGGAGATATTATGCCATGGTATTTGATTGGTGGTGAGCATGAGGTGCCAGTTTGTGACATTGGATCAATTGATCAGGTAGACGAAGACGACTGTGTGCCTGAAAATGATGGTTGGGGTCCTGCTGGTCCCCCACCTGAAAATTAATTTGTTTCGATTTCCCCTTAAACCACTGCAAACCACTAGAAACCGACTATACTATGAACTGGGACACTTCTAAAGAAGAAAAACGCAAAGACGCATTCTTTATTTTTTATGAGAGTGTTCTGAAACCAGATCACGAACTACGTCAGGATGCACATGATCAGCAATGCTATCATGAACTGCTAGAATGGCGTGGAGAGATCATTGAATACTTAGACCGTCGTCGTAATGAGGAATTTTCATGAGCAGTCCCATTGTTGGTACTGATACCACCTATGAAGAACATCGTAGGGATCGATTACAAGAGTGTATCGAGGACTATCTCCAAGATGGTTTTGGAGACAATACTGATCCACGATACGTATATGAAGAAATGCTAGTAGTTATTCAACAGCTAGCAGACTATCATGAAAAGCATCGAGCACGTTACACAGAACTAAAAAATTACATGCTCGGTTATAATAATCATCTTCCTGATAGATTTTGATGGATAAAAAAGAGAGAATCCTGCTTGCATTACAGGATATACATAC
>VMHT01138649.1_pt1 | contig 18108 bp, 15 predicted proteins | sample 4693611 | NCBI WGS metagenome assembly VMHT01 (sample SAMN12280063, study PRJNA550983) | marine metagenome | isolation source: seawater sampled from same location over 5 years 0.02-0.2 micron viral filtrate | place: USA: collected off the coast of southern California halfway between the port... ...
CATCGCTGTTGAATGTCATCTGGCCTGCTGGGCATGCCCTCGATGCGACGAAGGAAACGCACACGTGTGCGAGAACGGTTCCATCTTTGGCGTCCACAGTCATGGCGCTTTTGCACCGTACTTCGTCGTACCCGCCATCAATGCCCGACACGTTCCTGAAGGCCTTGATTCAGGCCATGCCTGCATCCAAGACCCTCTCGGAAACGCCATTCACACCCTCACCGGTGGCCCTGTTGATGGCGCAACGGTTGCGATTCACGGCTTGGGGCCGATCGGTTTGTTTGCCGTGAACGCCGCCAAAGCCATGGGAGCCACCAAGGTCATCGCTGTGGATTGGGACAACACCTTCCGCATGGATTTGGCCAAGGAACTCGGGGCCGACGTGGTTTTGGGCAAGGACGACGACGTGGTCGCCAGCATTCTCAAGGCCACCGAGGGCCGAGGCGTGGACAACAGTTGCGAATTTTCGGGAGCCGCCTCCGCCCTTTCAAACGCCATCCACTCAACACGAATGGGTGGGTACGTGAACGTTCTCTCGGTGTACGGCGAAGGGACAGCGGAGGTGCCGATGAACGAGGTGGTCTTCCGCTACCTTCACGTCAAGGGAATCAACGGCCGAAAGATGTGGTCGACTTGGGACACCATGCATGACCTCTTGGCGGCCGGAGCCATCGCCGTGGACAAAATCATCACCCATCGCATGGGCATTGAGTCGTTTGATCGTGCTGTGCCGTTGGCCATGGAAGGCAACTGTGGCAAAATCGTCCTCGATTTTTGACCTTCAAGCTTTGACCCATCGGTAGCGTCGGGCGCCCTCATCCACGCCTTCATCTCCGATATCCACCAGTGCGAATTCTCCTTTGGGCTCAATGACGCTGCTGTCCTGCGTGCCCTTGTGGAGGTTTTCGTAGGTGATGTGGTCGATGGCCATGCGACCTGCGAGGCGTTCAAAGAGGTGCCAGGAGGCGACAACTTCTCGCCATCGCGGGTTGACTTTTCCTTCGAAGACCTTCGCCTTCGCACCTGAGCCGTAGCCGCACATACCAAACATGGCGTTGTCGAGGTTGCTGTTGTCCTCGAGGTCTGATTCAAAGGTCGACATCATTGCGAGGAAGATGGAGCCGGTGTATTGGTTTCCTATGAGACTGCTTGCACGCTGCCCTTTTTCGATGCGACTGGCGTGGAATTCGGTGTACTGTGGGGTCTTTGAGATTTGGCGGCGGTAAGCGTCCTTCTCCCGTTCCCACGCAGTCAGGACCTCTGGGTCGTCGCTCTCTGGTTGGGGAGGCATCGGTCCGATGGACTGCACGACGTCCTTCCACATGGGGGTGTGCTCGCGGTCGTGACGGAACACATCGGGGAACATTCGCTTGGCTTGATAGGCGTAAGGCAAATGCATGATGATTCGCGACCATTGTTCGGTGAATGGTTTGTCGGTTTCGGGTTCAATCCGTCCATCTCGTTCCGCTTTCTTGGAGAAGTCAAAGAAGGCTTGACGGACGGCGTTTTGGTAGCACAGGTTGGAAAATTGACCGTCAAAAACGGGGTCGTCTCGGTGCACACTCACCTTTTCTTCACCGTGGGCGAAAATCCCGAGTTTCCGCACCGTCGACGTTGGCAGATGTCGAATCATGCGTTCAACAAGACCCTTTTTGACGGTTTGACCGGCCTCTTGGGCCAGTTGCAACACGTTCGAAATCACCGATCGAATCGACACTTCTCGGCGGGGCTTGAAGAAATCATGGACGGGCGTGGTGGAAACACCGATGCAATCTGGAATCTCAAGGAGTCGAGGGTTTCGGCGGATCAGCAGCGCGCCACCTCCGGCGCCTTGGGTGTACTCTCCTGAGGATTCCAAGGCGTATTTTGCGTTGTCAGAGAAGATAACGATGCCGAGGCGCTCGTCGTTTTCGTTCGAGCGTGCGACCCAATCCAAGGTGGTGTGCAGGGCGTCAACCGCTCCGATGCATGCAAACGTCATGTCGACCACATCGCACGTTCTGAAGCAATCTTCTCCGAAACGCTCAGCGTATCGCTGGGTCAGCATGTCAACGATGTAGGTGGCAGTGGGTTTCGCCCCGTCAAGTGCAGACTCGGTTCCCAGGTACATCCGCCCGATGGTCCTCGGGTCGATGCCGTTTCGATCGATGAGTTGCATGGCCGCCATGGCGCCCATGGTGGCGGTGTCTTCGTGGACGTCGGGGATGGCCATCGCCTCAAGACCGAGGCCCTTGCTCAGCTTCCCGTAGTCCGCTCCACGCAGGTCAGCGAAGTCCTTCATGTCCATGTAGAGACGTGGAAAATGAATGGCCATGTCGTCGATGCCAACCGGTGTTTCATACGCTTCGGACACCAACAGCCCTCTGCCCGCCTGTATTTATATGACCGGTTGAGGCCTCGGATTAGTCTTCCTCGGGAAGTTCCGGTATCGTCGGGTCTTGTTTCGCCCACAACACGTCGTCGATGCGCAACACGGACAGTGCAGCCTCGGTTGCACCTGCCAAGACTTGGCGGGTGATGCGAAGCGGTTCCACCACACCGTCCACGACCATGTCCGACGGAGCTTTCTTTTCCACGTTCAGGCCGATGCGATGGGCGGCATCGCTTCCGTCGGTTGTTTGTTTTGCGACCGTTTGCAGCAACGAGTCGAGGGGGTCAAGCCCGGCGTTCTGGGCGAGGGTTCGAGGGATGATTTCGAGAGCGTCAGCAAAGGCTTCAATCGCAAGTTGCTCGCGACCTGCAAACCGTTCTGCAAACCGACGAAGGTGTCGGGCAAGGGCGATTTGGGTCGCACCGCCTCCTGCGAGAAGCAGCGGCTCCTCCAAAAGTTGGCACGCCACGCCGAGGGCATCTGCAAAGCAACGTTCCACCTCACCGACGGCTTCGTTTGTTGACCCTTTGGCGATGAACGTGGCACCGCCTTCTTCGGTCTGTACGATCCAGTGCATTACGCCGTTCCATCGTTCGTTGTTGCTGCTGATGAACACGCCCAAATCCGAGGCCGTAAGTCCCTTGATGTCGTTGTTCAAGGTGGCGTTGGTGCCTCGGGCGAGCAGATCAAGGTCGGACCGAGCAACACGACGATACGCTTGGATTCCAGCGTCGGTGAGCGCTGCGTGGACGTCGTCATCGATGCCTTCTTTGCACGCCAGCAGGGTGACGCCCAACTCCACAAGATGCTCTATTTGTTCAAGCAACATGCTCTTTTCTCGCTGTCGGAAGCTTTCAAGAACACCGGGGCCGGCAACATTGAGTTTGACGCTGCTCATCATTTCGCGTCGTTCCAAACCCCCGTCAACCAGGGCAACCTTTCCAGAGCCGAGGTGTTTTGGCATTCGGTCCGTAAGTCGTTTTTTCGCCAGAACCAGACCGGTTACCAGCGAGGAGTCGGTCATGCTTCCCCCTGTTTGGGTCAGGGTCTTTACTCGGGTCGGATCGGCTTGGGGCCCGTTGGGCCCTTGTTCCACCACGGCCCCGGCTGCCCGGATGGCCAAATCCGCAAGGTGGGTCTGCATGGCGGTGTGAATCTTGCCGGAAAGCGACGTTTTGGCTGCTGCATGCATTTGAGCGTCCGTGGCTTTGATCACCAAGGAATCAAAGTGGTTTCGACATGCTTCTTCAGCGTGGCGGTATCCCCGGGCGATGGCGGATGGATGGATTCCTTGGAGGACCAATTCCCACGCGTTCTGCAACAGTTCAGCCGAGAGCAACACAGCGCTGGTGGTGCCGTCTCGTGCGATGCGGTCTTGGGTCGTTGATGCGTTGATGAGCATCTTTGCAACGGGGTGTTCAACCTTCGCAGATTCAAGTACGGTGACCCCGTCGTTGGTCACCATCGTTCGACCTTCGTCGTCAATGAGCAACTTGTCTTGCCCGAGGGGCCCTAGGGTGGTCCTGACGGCGCCTGCGAGCGCCATGGCAGCCGTGATGTTGTTGCGAAGGGCTTCTCGACCCGTCGTTCGCGTCGTCTCCTTGAGGATGGGGACTTCGCTCATGGTCTGTCCACCGGACGCTTCCCCATAAGCCAAGCGCTTAACGAGGCTCAGTCCCTGATTCAGTCTTCGTCCTCAACGACCTCAAAGTCGGCATCAACGACATCGTCTACAGCGATGTCGCCGTCCTCGCCGCCCTCTTGCTGGGCCATCTCAGCCGCTGCTGCTTCGTAGAGTTTGGTGGAGACAGCGTGCATGGCTTCTTCGATTTCCTTCACTTTGGCTTGAATCGCAGCGTCGTCCATGGCGTCGATGTCGATGGCTTTGCCGTCGTCGTCCTGAACCATGTTCTCCAGTTCATCGAGATGCGCTTTGACCGGATCAACGTCGCTGTCGTCCAGTTTGTCGGCCGAGTCTTCAAGCGTGCGGCGGGTCTGGTAGACGACCTGGTCGGCCATGTTTCGAAGTTCGACCTTTGCTTTGCGGCGCTGGTCTTCTTCAGCAAACTTCTCTGCTTCGGCAATTTTGTCCTGAATTTCGTCTTCGCTCAACGACGTGGCCGACTCAATTTTGATGGATTGTTCCTTACCGGTGCCCATGTCCTTAGCGCTCACGTCCACGATGCCGTTGGCGTCGATGTCGAAGGTCACTTCGATTTGTGGGACGCCGCGGGGCGCAGGCGGGATGCCGACAAGCTGGAATTGCCCGAGGGTCACGTTGTCCTTTGCGAAGTCGCGCTCGCCTTGCAGTACGTGGATTTCTACAGCAGGTTGACTGTCGGAGGCCGTGGAATAAATCTCTGACCGGCGAGCGGGGATGGTGGTGTTTCGCTCGATCATGGTGGTCATTACACCGCCCAGCGTCTCGATGCCGAGGGTGAGTGGAGTGACGTCGAGCAGGAGAATGTCCGAAACACCCTCATCACCGGCGATGATGCCGGCTTGGAGCGCTGCGCCCATGGCCACGGCTTCGTCGGGGTTGATGCCCTTGTACGGGGGCTTTCCAGCCTCCTTCTCAACGGCGTCTTGAACCGCTGGAACACGGGTGGAGCCTCCGACCAGAATCACCTTGTCAACGTCTCCCTTCTTCAGGCCGGCGTCCTTCATTGCTTGGCGAGTGGGAACCATTGTTTTCTCGATGAGCTTGGCGACGAGGTCCTCGAACTTCGCTCTCGCAAGAGAGAGGTCCATGTGGACGGGCTGGCCGTCTGCCATGGAGATGAACGGGAGGTTGATCTGGGTCTGCTGGGTGCCCGAGAGTTCAATTTTGGCCTTCTCAGCCGCTTCCTTCAACCGGGACATGGCTTGCTTGTCCTTTGAAAGATCGATGCCGGTTTCCTTCTTGAATTCGGCCACCATCCACTTGATGACTTTCTCGTCGAAATCGTCGCCGCCGAGCTTGTTGTTTCCGGCCGTTGCCTTCACTTCGATTTGCGGCTGACCGTCGACTTCGTAAATTTCCAGGACGGACACGTCAAACGTACCGCCTCCCAAATCGTAGACGAGAATGGTCTGATCTTGTGTTTTGTCCACACCGTACGCAAGTGCCGCAGCGGTTGGTTCGTTGATGATTCTGAGGACGTCAAGTCCTGCAATTCTGCCGGCGTCTTTCGTGGCTTTTCGCTGAGCATCGGTGAAGTAGGCGGGACAGGTGATCACGGCCTGCTTCACTTCGTGTCCGAGGTAAGCTTCTGCATCGGCCTTCAGCTTTTGGAGGACAAAGGCGGAGACTTCCTGAGGCGTGTACGTGGTGTCGTCAACGTCCGTGGTCCACTTGGTGCCCATGTGTCGTTTCACGGAAATCATGGTGCGGTCGGCGTTTGTGACGGCCTGTCGCTTGGCGGTGACGCCGATCAGTCGTTCCCCGCCGTCTTTGGCGAACGCCACCACGGAGGGGGTGGTTCGTGCGCCTTCGGCGTTCGGGATGACCACGGGTTCACCGTTCTCGATGGTGGCCACGCAGCTGTTTGTTGTTCCAAGGTCAATTCCAATCACTTTGCTCATTTTTTTCACGTCCTTCAAAAGATGGGGATGCCACCGTCGTCTTCGTCATCGTCGTCCTTGTTTCCAACGTCGATGCTCACCTCCCCCGGGGCTGGGCGTGAGTCGCCATCGTCCGATTCCAACGCCTTTCCTTGCGGCGTTAGTTTCAGGGTAATGTCGAGAATTCCATTGTTCAAGCTCCACTCGACCACGTCGTCGCAGGGGTGGGGCAGTTCAACCAAGGCCAGTGGCTTTGGCTGGGTCGATCGCAGGATTTCAATCTGCGAACCGTTTTTGATGAGTTCAATTTCGAGCTGGTCGGTTTCGATGTCGCCCTTGAGTGCGAAGTCGAGCGTGACCGACATGTTCCAGCCGTTGAGGTAGACGTCTTCAGCGGGAAGTTTCAGCGTCTGCTCGTTGTCTTCCAATGCAGACGGGTCTATTTCGACCGGTGCTGCGTCGACGCGGATGTCCATTCCGAGATTTTTGAGGAGGTCTTCCATCGACGTGCCGGCGCTGAACATCTTTGCCAGGTCGGACATGTCGAAGTTGAAATTCACCTCACCCTTTGCAATTTTTTCTGGGTTGATGCCCAGTGCGTCAAATTGGTCCTTGAATTGCTTCATGAAGCCTTTGAGCTGTTCGCGGTTGATCGGCATGCCCATGCTTCGGAGCATTTCCTCCAACTTGTCCAGCAGGTCGTCTTCCCAATCATCCGTCATTGACTTCACTACTAAACCATCGGTTATGTACTTGCCAGAGCGCAACCCCATATAAGTTTAATCAATTCAGCAGGCGGTGTTTCACCCGCTTACGGATGATTGCGTCAGCACGCACCGGGGGCATGCCGCAACGGTGCGCTGAGGTCGTGTCCTGAAGCAGGCGCTCGGTCACTCGCCGGTGATCAGCCGAACCATGGTTCGCACGTGAATGCCGGTGGCGCCGTGTCCGACCATTTTGTTGGTCTTGGCTCCCCAGTAGGTTCCAGCGATGTCCATGTGTGCCCACGTGATTTGCTCGGCATCGTCGCCTTCGCCGCGGTTGGGGACGAATTGCTTGAGGAAGGCTGCTGCCGTGTTGGCGCCGCCGTAGCGACCGGCTCCGAGGTTTCGAGTGTCGGCGATCTTTGAGTCCGTCATCTCTTTCTCGAACGCAGGAAGGAGCGGCATTGGCCACGCAAGTTCGCCCACGTCGTTTCCAGCTTCGTGAATCCGGGTACGGAAATCATCGTCGTTGGACCAAAGCCCGGTGGCCTCGTGGCCCAGAGCGACCACGCACGCACCGGTGAGGGTGGCGAAGTCGACGATGTATTCGGGGTCGTAGTCGGTTCCAGCCTTCCACAGACCGTCCGAAAGCACCAATCGGCCCTCAGCGTCGGTGTTCAGCACCTCGATGGTTTTCCCAGACAGCGTCGTGATGACGTCGCCGGGACGTTGAGCGTTGGCTGCGGGCATGTTTTCGGCCATGCAGGTGATGGCGACCACCTTGTGCGGGTAGCCGCTTGAGGCCAGCGCTTCCATGGTGCCGAACACGGTGGCGGAACCACCCATGTCGTACTTCATTTCATCCATGTTGGCGCCCGGCTTGAGCGAGATGCCACCCGTGTCAAAGGTGATGCCCTTGCCGACCAGCATGGGGTGTTGGCCCTTCTGGTCGCCGTTCAAGGTGAAGATGACCATGCATGGTTTGCGAGAGGAACCCATGCCTACGGCCACAAGACCGCCCATGCCCTTTCGCTTGGCTTCTTCGTAATCGATGACCTGCACGGAGACGTTTTCGTACTGCTCGGCCCAAAGTTCGGCCTTCTGTGCGAAGGCCATCGGGTACATGTCGTTGGGCGGGCAATTGCCGAGGTCGCGGGAGAGGTGGACGCCGCTGACGATGGATGCGGCTCGATCGATGGCCGCTGAAAGAGCCGTCGTATCGCCCTCGTTGCAGTTGATTCGGGCGGACAAGGTGATTGTTTCGTCATCGTCGCCCTTCTTCTTGTACAGGTCGTACGAGTAGTCTCGCAGCATCATGCCCTCGGCGAACGAGGTCATGCAAGCAAGGTCTGCGTCGTGGAACATGACCGTCATTTCGCTTCCGTGGACTTTCTTGCACGAGGCAACAACGGTTGCTCCAGCTTCTCGGTAAGCGTGGGCGTCGGCCTTGTGGGTCGTTCCCAAACCGACGAGCATGGCTTTCCCGCCTTCGGTCCCCACGAGGGTCATCGTGGCGTTGGCCTTGGCTTTGAAATCCCCATCTGCAAGCACGCGATTGACTTGGCTCTTGAGGGTGGTTGGGATGCCTTCGACGATTTCTGGGAGGGCTTCTTCGCCCTCGAAGAGGGGAAGAATGAGGGTTCCGTTGATGTTGTTTCCTGAACTGATGGTCACTTGCATGGGTTCACCATATGCTTCCAATGATTTCCTCTTCTTCAACCCTTGCGAGTTTCCCTCTGCAGAAAATCGGGGGGGTTGTTCACCGGCACGTGCCTAGGTTGTCAAGGAGATGCTGCGTGTCATTCGATTTCTTCACGGCGAATGAACACGCTCACTCCGATCATCCCTGCGATGACGGCCAATGGATTGAACAATCCAAAGCCGGTGAGGAAGCCACCCTCATCGCTTTCAATCATGGTGATGGATGTGGCGTTGTCCACGGTCTCGTTCACCCAAATCGCAGCGTTGATGACGCGCTTTTGGTAGTTGAGGTTCCAATAACCATCGTCCTCGAACGTTTCCTTCCCGACCGAAAAGGAGACCGTTGAACTGTTGGTAGCGTTGACGCCAAACATGGGTGAGGCCCAAACGACCTCGCCCGACGGTGTTCGATATTCCAGACTTGCGTTGGCCGTCGAGGCTTGACCGTCGTTGACGACGTCCACGGTGATTGCATCGTCGGCCATGGCGATGGATTGGACCGTGAGCCTGGCTCTCCAGTACCACACGTTGTCGATGAGGTAGCGCATGACGTCCATCTCTTCGCCCAAGCGTTCGTTGATGTTCTCGAAACTTCCCGGAACGAATTGCTCGTCGTCCGTTTCAAAGGTGAAGGTTGGGAAGCCCATCTGCCCGTACCCGTAATCTCGACTGGTGCCGCAGTTCGGGTAGAGCCCTTGGTTTGCGTTTTGCATTGGAATGTCGGAGATACCAGCGTTGACGGTGTCCCGAATGGACCAGAACAGTTCCCAGTCTGGAGGCTGTTCAGGCCACTTGCCCCACGGGTAGAGAATGATCCAGACCCCCGTGTGCATGGTGACGTACAGGTCGGCGTCCACCACGTTGGCGTCGATGTAAGCGGCGTTGGCCGCTGTTTCCGCTTCGCTGAAGGCGCTGCTGCCGGGCTGAGTGGTCGGGCAGGTGTTCCAATAGTGGTCGTAGTTTCGGTTGAGATCCACTTGGTTGATGTTCCAACGCGTATCGATGTCGTTCCCGTCTGGGTTGAGCATGATGAGGATGTGAAGTTCGGTGTTCTGAAGAACTTCAATCGCCTCTTCGTTCCCATCGTTCCATCCGTTGATGTACCACTTTGCAGACAACCACGCCAGGGCAGTTCCCAGGTATTCGTTGCCGTGATGTCCACCGTCGATGTACACTATTTCTTTCGCTGAGCCGTTGGCTTTGGTTTCCATGGCCCAATCCGAAAGGCGAACCACCCACAGGTCTCGTCCGAGTTCCGATTTTCCTGCACTGGTCAGGTCAACGATGTCCGAGTTTTCATCGGCCCACTCGTTGACTTCCAAAGTAAGTGCTGCCCAGGTCATGTGAACGTGGCTGTCGATGGGATCGCCCGGCCACATGGGTGTTTGGGACGGGTCGTATTGCGCTGCAGCGGTTGGAACCGCAGCCATCAGCATGCAAACAACCAGACCGATGGCCACTCGCATGAAACGTCCTTGGGCCTGCGAATCAAAAACACTTGCATCGGTTGAGTTCACCAGTCGGAGGTGAAGGCGTTGGGGTTTGCGACCTTCTCCCCTTCACGGGTCCAAATGCTTGGACCGTCGGTGGAGTAGATGTCGCCGAAGGGGTCAATCTCGTCCTCCTGTAGGTTGCGCTGCATGTACGCTTCGACGCGCTCGCGGAGATCGGGCTTAAACTTCCAGTAGTGGATTCGCCATTCACGACCGTCCCAAAGCGTCGTTTCTTCGGATTCGGTGGTCAACAGGTCGTAATCTTGGAACATGTAAAACAGGTTGCGGTCGGTGGGTTCCAAGGCGTTGTCAATGATGCGGTTGTAGAATCCAAAGAAGCCGAGAGCATGCTCGGCCATGCCTTGGGCCACCTCAGCATCCATGTCAAGGTCAATGTGCTGTTGGATGGCTTTGGTCAATTCTCCAAGTGTCATTCCCATCGTGTCGCCTCCCATGAACGAGCAGCGAGGTGTTTTCACGCCCCGTTGTTGTATTATATTGGTCACCGACCCATATTAACTGTTCCCTGCTCATTCATGAAATCGGTCCTTTGAGACCCGATATCGGGCCTGAGATGCCATCGGCAGGATGATGAAGGACGCGACCTCCGACGGCCTGCATGTCAGAGGACTTCGTTGAGGGAGCCTTCCTCGGTTTGACCGCCGAAGAGGGACCGGCCGACGTTGCGATCGTTCCGTTGGCGTACGAGTTGACGACGTCGTATGGGACCGGAGCATGCGATGGACCACGAGCCTGCATCGAAGCGAGCGGTCAGGTTGAACGCTTCGATGATCAACTGGGCGCCGACCTGCCCGCAGGGACCACGATGGTCACCGAACCGGTGTGGGAAGGAACGTCCCCCACCTTGCGAGGTCAGCTGGACGAACTCGCCGATTACGCAACTGGGTTTTACGCCGGCGATCTTTTCCCCTTGTTTTTGGGTGGAGAGCACGGCATTCTCCCACCCATTGTGCACGCCGCCCGCCATCACCCTGCCGTGAAGGGGGACTTGGCCTCCTTGACCGTGGTTCAACTGGACGCGCACGCCGACCTCCGAGAAGAATTGGATGGCGAGATCTTTTCTCATGCTTGCGCCGCAAGTCGCAGCCTTGATGTGGGCGTCGGGCGAGTTCTCCAAGCGGGTGTTCGTGCGTACAGCCAAGACGAGGCCAAGAGAATCCGCGACGACGATCGAATCACCACCTACTTCGCCCGGGACACTCAACACCCTCACACCGGCGCACCGTTTTGGAATCGGTGGCTTGAGGAACTCGCAGAGCTCTCAGGTCCCGTTCATCTGACCTTGGACATCGACGGGCTCGACGGGTCGTTGGTCCCAGCAACGGGTACACCTGTTCCGGGTGGGTTGAGCTACTGGCAGGCGGTCGAGACCATCGAGGCCGTGTTCGCCAACCCCAACATCGTCGTCATCAGTGCAGACATCAACGAAATTGTCGCGCAGGACGATACGCCCCTGACCCAGTTCACTGCGGCCTGTCTGGCGGTCAAAATCGTGGCCTCCCACGTCTTGGCTCGAAAAGAAGGACGATGGGTCGCCAACCAGGCTCTCCCTGCATCAGAAAAGTCCACCTATTTCGAGCGGTTCAATTCTCCATCCAGCCCAGCGAACAACGGCCCGAGCCAAGGGGACCCCCGGCAGGTGAGAACATGACGGCCCTCCCACCTCGAGGCGCGCATGTCCTGCTCGATTACACCCACGCCGAATTCACGGATGAATTGGCTTACACGTGGGTGTTTGATCTCATGCGAGAGGCCGTAGCTCAGAGTACGGCCACCGAGGTTCATGCGCATCTGGTTCCTTTTGACGGTTCGACATCACCACCGGGTTTTGCAGCCGTGGTGCTCATCGATGAGAGCCACATCACGGCGCATTGCTACGCAGACCAAGGTTTGCTTGCGGTGGATTGCTTTACGTGCGGACAGACCGACCCGGAGGACATCGCATCGTACCTTCACGACCGTTTGATGGAACGATTACCGGGATTGACCTGCGTCCGAAAGGAGCGTGTGAATCGATTCATTTCGGAGGCGTGAACGTGTCGATACGAGCCTTTGTTGACGATCACTACCGGCATTTCAACGCCGGCACGTTGGGCCGAGCCGCTCGCTCCCTGAATCGGTTTCTGGAAGACGGTGGCCGAATCTTCCTCACACTGGCCGGGGCCATGAGTACGGCCGAGATAGGGCGCACGCTGGCCGACATGATTCGTGCCGGTCATGTCTCTGCGATCTCCTGCACCGGGGCGAACCTTGAGGAGGACCTGTTCAACCTCGTGGCTCACGACGCCTATCGTTCGATTCCTTCACCTGAAAACCTCTCACCGGCTGACGAGGCTGATCTTCTCAGTCAGCGTTTGAATCGGGTCACGGATGTTTGCATACCGGAAGAGGAGGCCATTCGGGCCATCGAGCACGAATTGATGGAGGTCTGGACGAGTGCTCAAGCAGCCGAGGAAACCTTGCTTCCGCATCTCTATCTCTACCGTCTTCTGAAATCGGGCGTCCTCGCAGATCGTTTTCAGGCCAATCCGGAGCATTCGTGGTTGTTGGCCGCTGCAGAGCGAAATCTTCCACTCTATGTTCCAGGATGGGAAGACTCCACGCTGGGCAACATCTTCGCTGCACGGTGCTCTCAAGCCCTCCTCTCGCCCGATGTTGTGCTGAGCGGAACGCACTACATGACGGACTTGATGGTGTTTTATCGCTCCGCAGACACCCCGCTTGCCTTTCTCCAATCGGGAGGCGGTATCGCCGGAGATTTCCCAATTTGCGTCGTTCCTTTGCTGCATCAAGATTTGGGTGAAAGCGACGTTCCGTTGTGGTCGTGGTTCTGCCAGATTACGGACGCTACCGCCTCCTACGGCGGCTATTCAGGCGCACCACCCAACGAGAAAATCACATGGGGGAAATTGGGTGTGGACACGCCCAAATTCAACATCCAAAGCGACGCCAGCATCGTGTTGCCGTTGCTGTTTGGCTACGTTCTTGATGTCTAGGCAGCACAGCCTTCCCAAAGTCTTGAAGGGGAGCCGCGACACCTCTGGACCATGAACGACCGCCGAGGAAGCCTGTCGCTGTTTTTGGTGGCCGTCCTGCTGTCGTCCTTTGTCCCTCTCTCCGTTCAAGCCAACGATGCACCTTCCGTCTCCATCTCCACCCACTGGGTGGGTGAGGGGGCCACCGACACCGCCCACGCTTACTTGCTCACGTTTTCCGACAACGGCACCTTCGTCATCGACGTTGACATGCAGCACGAGCGAGGCGGAGCAACGCTCGAGAACGCATACACGATCGCATGGGGCAGCGAGAGCGGTCTTCGAACGGCGCTTCTTTCGTTTAACAGCACGCTTGCCTGGGGCGATGTCATCGATTTGTCCATCACCATCACCGGCCACGATGGCGCCACGGGTCTGGACGTAGAATCGTCTCGAACGTTGACGGTTGGGCAGTGGAATCAACCGATGGACGACCACGAAGTTCTTCTTTCCACGACGTGGGCTCTTGACCAAACCTACGCCACAGAAACAGGAGATCAAAATTTCTCGTTGGTCTTTACCGGGCAAGGATGGCAGGAGCGCGTGGGCGAAACCCTCTCGTCGTGGGAACTCGGGAGCGGTGCGTACCGCACGGTTGAGAGCACCGAGGAAGGAACGACGGAACTGGACCTGGTGCTTACACAGCTTTGGAAAAACGAAACGACGGTTACCGGTGTACTGACGAGTCAAATTTTCGACGCCCGTGGGTTTGGAGATCTCAGAACCACCGTGGTTGACGGAGATACCGTATCGGTGATCGACGCCAACGTGTCCGATGCTTATCTCAACCGGTCGGTCATCAACGGCGTCGTCGGCGAGCATCTGTCGCTGCAAGCCACCGGCCTGCTCAACGTCTCGGAGGAGACGGAGGGTGCTTCGCTCAACATCGACGGCGAACTCGCTGTTTTTTTGTTTGAATACATTGATGTTGACGGCGAACGAATCCTTCAGCACACGCAATTTGAGGCGATGGCTGACTTTGTTCAAATCGACGACGGCGTGCGTTTGGACATCTCCCTTGACGGCTTTTCATCCCTCGAACGATGGGAGGACGGTGTCCGCCTTCTGCACCTAGAGGAACTCTACGGCGGCGGAACCTTCGGGTACACCGAGCAAGATGAAAACGCTTCTGCACAGGTCAACGGGACGATTTACGATTTCCACCAAAAGATCGAGAACGGCACCACCCTGATCGACGATTTGCACGTGGACGGGACGCTAACGGGCGATGTTCAGGGGACCTTCGGCGTCTTGAGAGGCATTGAGACCAGCGGGATGCAAGCCAACGCATCCGGTCAAGAATTCCTCGTCAACGTGATTCATCAAGAATCATGGTTCAACATAACCGGCATGAGCGGTGGGAGCCTGTTTGACGGAGCAGCCGTTGGCGCTACGCACAACGAAACGTGGGACTATCAGGTCGTCCAATCCGATTGGGAAAACCGCACCGTTCGTCTCGTCTGGCGGGAAACCGGGGCACAGGCCTCGGAAGGAGAAGAATTTCCCGAACGCAGTCCCGTTCAACGAAACGCCACGCCTCCGGAATCAGAGGAAGGGTTGGGCGATTTAACCGTGGGTCGTGAGACGGGGTTGATGCCCGTTCCGATGGTGGGGAACGACCGCCTGCGACTGGCCGGTCAAGAGGGAATGACGCTCACGGTCACAGCAGGAGATACCCAGATCGATGTCCGAGATGGACACAACCTCACGGTCGTGTCTTGGAGTGGACTCTACGAAGGGAGCGATGAGGCCGGAGCGGCTTCGGGTACGGTTGTTTCTGTTGGCCCCCTCAAGGGTCTCCTGTCCAGCGTGGACCGTTCGTTGACCCTTCCCTTCGGTTCGGAAAACGAAACCGTTGTTTTCGAGGAAACACAAGTCTTGGAGCGCGTGCTTTCACCCGAAATCGTCAGCGAAGATGAGAACGAAGCGCCCAACATCGTTGACGTTCGTTGGCGGGACGGTCTGGCCGTCGGCGAGGGTGGAGGTGTCGCCCATCTGGAAGTCCTGGTCGAGGACTCTGAATGGAACATCGTGTCCGTTGAGGCCGACCTGTCGTCCGTGGGCCTTGAAACGATCGCGTTGAACGACCGAGGTCTCAACGGCGATCGCTCCGTGGGCGACGATGTCTACACCGTTTCGGTTGTCGTCGTTGGTCTTGAGGTTGGGGCCGTTGATGTTGAGGTGATTGCCCTGGACAGTTTTGGTGCCAGCAGCAATCACACCGCCTCGCTGCTCGTCTCCAATCTTCCTCCACGTCTCACGGACGCTGAACTGCTGCCGGGTTCTGTCGAACGGGGTCAATCGGTCGTCATCAACGTCGATGCGTACGACGGACACGGTGTTCAGAGCGTTCAACTCGATTTGAGGGAATACGGAGGGGACGTTGTTAACCTCACGACCGAAGGCGAAGGGCGTACCTGGGGGGCCATGGTTTCCATGCCCTCAGGCATGTCTCCCGGTTCTCGCTCCTTGCTCGTTGTGGCTACCGACGAACTGGGGGCCACCGTCCAACAGCGCATCTTCACCCCGGCCAACGGTGTGGGAAGCGTTGCGTTCGGTCCTCATCACGTCGTTTCCGAGAGCGAACTTTCGATTGAGGTTCACATTCTTAACGACCGACCGCAGCTGATGTTCACCTCTGCCTCCATCACCAAGGACGTCGGTCAGGTGTTCACCTACACGGTGGGGGCGACCGACCCGGACGGCGTCGAGCGCGTGCAGATCAACCTCGGCGTCTACACGCCGGTCGGGGGTTCCCAATGGACCACCATGCACGACGACGGCGTGAACGGTGGCGACACGGTCGCCGGAGACGGCGTCTACAGCGTCCTCCTTTCCGTCCGAGACGGAACGCCGCTCGGGACGCATGAAATCGCCTTGCGAGCATTCGACGCCTACGGCGAACTCAACACGGGGTCCTCGGCCATCACGCTCACCGAAGCCTCGGACTCAACGGACGCTGGTGGTGGAATCAGCACCGCTGTGCTGGGCGGCGTCGGTCTGGCCGTGCTGGTTGGAGCCGGTGTTGTGCTGGCGTTGATGCGGCGAGACGGTGGCGAAGGCGGCGACCGATTTGGCATGCAATAGGCCGGAACCGCCGTGCCTCCTGAGCGCCGTTCCGCGTGGCCGACAATGGTTTAAACTCGTTCCAGATGGGCAGGCCACCAGCGAGCGTAGTGTAGTGGTTATCACCGGGCGTTGCCAACGCCTGAACCCGGGTTCGAGTCCCGGCGCTCGCACCACTGCGAGCCATCTTTGAGGTGATTCTCCGTCAATGTTTATGGGGTGTCCGAAGGCAACAACCTCCGATAGCCATGGCGGAGCGCAGGATTATTTTCATCGGAAAAAAGCCCCTGCATGCCTACGTCCGAGCGGTGGTGAAAGCCATGGAAGACGGGGACCGTGAGGTCCAGTTGGTGGCACGAGGCGCCACCATTTCTCGTGCGGTGGACGTGGCTGAGGTGTGCCGGCGAAGAAACGGCCACATCGCACAGGGCCTGCCTGAAACCGTGAACATCGAAACCTTGTTGTGCGAATCCGAAGAGGTTCAGGGAGAAAACGGAGTTCGGACGGTCAGCGTCCTGCGCATTGATCTTCAGGGCGTGGGCGACGTTCCTCCCCCTCAAGGTGATTGAGGGGTCAGCAGCTCCAATCGTCGTTCGATTTCTGCCGCTGTTTTTTCATAGACACTGTAGTCCTGACCCACCGGGTCGTCCAGTTCCCAATCTTGGTCGAGTTTGATTGCAGGGCAGTGCACGCCGCAACCCATTGAGATGACCATGTCAAAGGAGCTGGGCTCAAACTCGTCGATGGATTGAGGGCGAAGGTCGTGGGTGTCAATGCCTCTGGATTGGAGGAGCGTGAGTGCGTGGGGCGCCACCTCTCTGGCAGGATGAGTTCCGGCCGAGGCTGCATCAAACCCCATGGATTTGGCCAATCCCTCGGCCATCTGGGAGCGGCAGGAGTTTCCAACGCAAACAAACAGGACCTTCATGCGGTGCAGACGTCGGTCACCCCCTATCAAGCCTCTCTCATGAGACCATTGATGCGTTGACATACCTCGACCCCGTAGCGAGGTTGTGATGCGGGCTCTTGGAGTAAACCTCGCCGTCTTTTCCGTGCTTTTTTTGCTCCACATCGCTTTTGCTGCAACGGGCATCGATGTGGGGTTCAGGCTCGTGGCCTTTCTTATCTCCATCCAGGTGATCGGATTCGCTCCGCTCACGGCGCTGCTGGTCGGGCCGTGCGAGGCTTCTGTCCGGCGCACCGTTGCCCTGCGCTCGTTAACGTTCGGAATACCGCTCGCGTTCGGTTTGGCATGGGCGTACGGTGGGATGGCTTGGTCCTTGCTTGAGACGGTTGGAACCGTGGGAGGCAGCCTCGTTGTTTACGCAGCGTTTGACCGATTCTGGGCCCGCCCGGGTTAGCGTTCATTCAGCGTGGGGCCGTGGGTGGGTTGAAGTAGCCCAGTTTCGTGGTAACGTCATGTCGGATTCTCCTGTATCCATCAACACCCCCGGCGCCGCAGGCGAGGCTCCCGCCGGTCCTTCTCCCCAAGAGCAGAAACAAATGGAGCAGGCTTACGCTCAAATGAAGCGGAAGATGGCGATGGAAGAGATTGGACGCAACATCAAGCACAAAATCATGGTCCTGTCGGGCAAAGGCGGTGTCGGAAAATCCACGGTTTCCACGGGGCTGGCTCTCTCACTGGCCCAACAAGGCCACACCGTCGGCATCCTCGACATTGACATCACCGGACCAAACGTACCGAAAATGATGGGCCTTGACGGTCGACGCCTGCACGTTGAGAACAAACGCATTCACCCAGCACAAGGGCACTTGGGCGTGAAGGTGATCAGCATGGCCTTCCTGCTCGAAGACGAGGACACCCCTGTGGTGTGGCGCGGGCCCATCAAGCTCGGTGCAATTCAGCAGTTCATCGGGGATGTCGAGTGGGGTCAACTTGACTACCTCGTCATCGATTTCCCGCCAGGGACCTCGGATGAGCCCCTGACGGTGGCGCAATCTCTCCCGGACATCGACGGCATGGTCATCGTCACAACGCCCCAGCAAGTTGCGCTCCTCGACAGTCGAAAATCGATCACCTTTTCCGAATCTCTCAAGGTTCCTGTCTTGGGTGTCGTTGAGAACATGAGCGGCTTCACGGTGAACGGTACCGCCGCTCCCGGGACAAACGTAAACATCGCTGCGCCCGGCGGGAAAACCTTGGCCGCAACCGC
>VMHT01219678.1_pt1 | contig 18103 bp, 9 predicted proteins | sample 4693611 | NCBI WGS metagenome assembly VMHT01 (sample SAMN12280063, study PRJNA550983) | marine metagenome | isolation source: seawater sampled from same location over 5 years 0.02-0.2 micron viral filtrate | place: USA: collected off the coast of southern California halfway between the port... ...
TCATTAATTTTTTCTTCTGTTCTTACTTCTGTTTCTGCAAAAAGTTTATTATATTTCGGAAGTTCTTTTTCTACTAACTCATCTACATTTTTATTAACATCTCTAATAGTTTCTTTAAATTCTGCTTTGACTATATTGATAGTATTTTCATTTGCACTTTCAATAGATTCCAAAGCAGTGGTAACTTCGTTACCTACATCTACTTTAATAGTATTTAAGTTTTCTTCTACATTATTTTTAAAAGTATCAAATCTACCATCTATTCTAACTTCAGATTCTGAAATTAATTTTTTATACTTTGGCGCATCAACATTAAGAAAAGATCCAACAGAATTAGAAAGATCTACAAAATCTTCTCTGATCTTATCAACCGTTTTGCCGTTAATCGATGATATTTTGGATTCAATTTTAGATATTGATTCTTCTACAAAAAGAAGTTGTGCCATCATAGCACTATCTAAATCTTCTTTTTTGATTAAACTTTTTATCTCTTCTTTTATTTCACTAACTTGACCAGAGACACTCTCTACTTTTTCTAAATTATTTTTAAAACTATCAAAGGTAGAAGTAAAGTCAGATAACGATTGAATATGATTTAAGTTTTCTTTGAACGTTCCAAATGCCTCTGAAACCTGTTCTATTTTTTCTGGACACGCAGAATCATAACTCTCCTTTACTTCATCAAGGTGAGTTTTTTTATTCTTACCGAAAAAATCTGAAGGCTTCTTAAGTGCCACTTTAATATATCTCCTCTATCTTTCTATTTATTGTCCTCTTTTAATCCATCTTTGAGCATCTTTGCTAATTCTGCTGTAGATCCTACAAATAATGCATTATTGACCGTTGATGGTCCTTTTGATTTACTTTCTTCCTCTACATCTTTTAGTTTTTTCTGTAAATCTAATAATTTATCTGTTGCATCAGCAACATTTTTAATCAATTGTCCTGCAACTTCATATGCTCTAGGCATTTCACTTTCTTGAGCAAGTTCTAAAACTCCATTAAGAGCTTCTTGTCCTTTTTCAATAATAGAGTAAAGATTTCCTCTAGTATATTCATAATCTTTTTTAATATCATCAACACCTTCTTTTACTTTTTTAATTTTATGTTCAATTACCTCTGGTTTGATTACATCATCAGAAGTATTAAAAGTATCATTGAGATTATCAAATTTGTTTGTCATAATAGTTACTAGAATCCACCACTAAATCCAAAATCATCTCCAGTTTCAATTAATGCACTATCTTGTGCATCAATTATAAAGATTTCTTCACCTGTTAAGTGATCAGTGATATTTGTTCCATCTTGACCTCTCTTTACATTGAGTCTATTTCCAGTTATCTTAGTAATAAAGATTTCCTCTCCATTTAGATCAACATAGGTGTTATTGGTAAGACCACTAGCATCAGCAACATTGAATGCTGTTTTTGCTTTTGTAATATCTTCTGCCAGTGTTGTTGCTGCGTTTCCTGTGTAATTCTTGATTGCCCTAGGTTCGACAGAGTAGGAAACCTCTCTGGTAGCATTTGAAGTATCTGTACCTGTAAGGTAACTGACGGTAGCCTTTTTGATGATATCCTTGGTTGCAGCAGATGCAGGACCAAACAAATATGTTTTTGCAGTAAATCTCATAGTATAAAGAAGAACTCTTCTACTAGAAAAATCTCCTTCATAATCATCCTGCATTGTAACATTCTCCAAGATAACAGGAATATCTCTTTTTTCTTGAAGTGCTTCAACCAACTCTACTGTTAAATTATATGCCGGTTGAAAATATGGTAAAATTTGTTCTACAATTTGAAGTGCATCATCATTTAATTTACACATAATAGCAAGTTCAAATTGCATATTATATGGAACTGGCATGTAAGACTTTTTAGTCTCTTTCCCATCATTAGGATCTTTAACTGTAAAAGTAGATGTTGTAGATACTTTTCTTGATGGATCATAAGTTAAACCAGTGAACTCAAATGACATTCTCGGAAGAGTAATAGCAAATGGTTTATTTAAATCTGGAGATTGCTCTATTCTTGCTAGAAATTTTTGAGTAGGTCCATAAGCTAAAGGAATTTTTACAACACTGACAGTATTGTCATCAGAGTCTAAGTGCTTAATTGAAATATTATTAAAAAGGGTGCCAAAAGATATAATGGTCCTCCTCAAAATTTCGTTGTAAAAATATTCAAACATTTTTTAGGTCCTACAATATCTCTATATTAAGATATTTTTATTTAGGGCATCCCAAATGGATTCTGCTCACTGAAGTCAATAATTGAATCAGCTTCGGTTTCAATGTTTATATTATCCGCAAATCCGTCGTCAGCAGGTTGAACATCAACAATTCGCAACTCATAAGAAGCACCAGAAGTTGAACCGACTAATGTTTCACCAGATATAAATTCTCCAGATACAGTTCCAACTATAAGAACATTAGATGATGCATCCCATGTCCTAACTCTTGCTGTTGTACCACTAGAAGATCCTGTCACTATTTCATTGAAAGTGAACGTTCCCGTACCCTCACTTTCTGGATTTGATAATGTTACTTCTGGAGTAATTACATATCCATATCCAGAATCTAAAATATTGATACTTGAAACTGTTCCACCAGGACTTATCGTTGATATACCAGTTGCTGTTGATATTCCTGGGAAGTTGATATAGTTCTTCTCAGAAACTTCGTTGGTTATTGTTACATTTGGTGGAGATAAATATCCACCACCACCAAATGTAACTGCAATACCTGTAACAACACCACAGTTTGCTCTACCAAATTCAAATACAGATGTTGCAATGCCAACATTAGTTGCTGCGTTGTTCATGAATATAGTATTTGATTCGATTGTAGTGACGAAAGTCTCTGCAGGTATGAAATTATAAAGATCACTATAACCAATACCGAGTCTTACTCTATCACCAACTATAACATTTGTAGTCGTCACACCAGTAATTGAAGTAGATCCAATGCCAATTGTTCCTTGAGTCTTAATTGATGTGGATCTTATAGTCGCAACACCAAGTGCTCTAAACTGTTCATCAGCACCCCCTGGAGACGCAATAGAGACCGTTGGAGTCGTTAGATAACCAAATCCACTATTTCCAATACTAATGGTGCTTACAGTCCCTGCAACAGACACAGTAACACTGGCAGTTGCTTGTACTGGTGATGGACTTCCAGAGAAAGAAATACTAGGTGCTACTGTATATCCAGCACCAATTGTTGCCCCTGTCCCTGTTGCCCAAGAATCTGAGATATTAAAGGATACTGCAGTAATAATACCGGTTATCGGATGAATTGTTGCAATACCAACAGCAACTTGAGTTGGAGCATCCATGACACCAGATGTGCTAATAGCAACAGTAGGTGCAGTTGTATATGCTCTACCAGTGGTACTAAATGCAATAGAACCAGGACTAATAGATGATCCTGCGATTCCTATAGTTGCAGATGCAAAACTTGTTCCTGGATGTGAAATCGAGACTGATGGAACACTAGTATAGAATTTACCTCCAGTCGTTAATCCAAGAGTTTCTACTGTTCCTCCAGTTTGTGCTAGTTCATCAAGAGTTGCAGCAGCTGCTGCGGCATTTCCTGTTCCGGTCGGTAAATCAAATGTGACTGTTGGTGCAGTTGCATAGAATACACCACCAGTGGTTCCTCCTGGGAAGAGGAAAGAAGATGCTCCTACACTTATTGGAGCAGATGTCACACTAACTCCACCACCTACTATAGGTGAATCTAGAATTGCAGTCGCCGCTGCACCAACGTGTTTTGGTGGAGTGAATGTTACTGTTGGTGCTGTTACATATCCTGATCCAGCAACATTTACAGTTACTATACCAACTCCTCCGGTTGTTGATATACCAACTACTCCTGCAGCACCTGTACCAGTGTTTGAGATAAATCGTACTCCTGGATTAGATGTGTATCCAGATCCAGCATTTATTACTTGTACTTGCTGTACTGATTGTAGTTTTGGATTTGCATTCAAGTTACAAACATTTATTCCACCAATCATAACTGCTGTTGCTATACCAGTTACTCCTCCACTAGGTGCAGAAGATATAGACACTCTTGGTGGGGTTGCATATCCACCACCCCTATTCGTCACTCTAATAAATCTAATTCCACCATTTATAATACTTGTCAATGCTGTTGAGGTTACTGCTGCTCCGACTAAAGTTAGAGTTTGAGTTGGACCTTGAATAGTATTGATGCCATCATCAGTTGAACCATCATAATCTTCACCAATTAGATTATTATCAACTTCTTCAATTCCAGTTGCAATAACTTCATCTTCCAGACGGAAGAGTTCGCAATATAGTTCATAAACATAAAGATTCTGTAATTGATAATATGGTTTTGCATATTCAATATCTTTAATCTCATAAATCCTATCATCAAGAGGAAACCAAATTAGATCACCACTTTTAGGTCTAGTTGATAATTTTATATTAGATTGATCTTCTATCAAAGGAGTGATATAGTTTTCAAACCTTTCTCTAGAGATGATAAGTCTTACTTCGTCTTTTGATTCAATTCCAAACTTAGAAAGAATATTACCAGCACCAGAGTATTGATCATAGTTGTCAACGTATGCTTCAAGAGGAAGTGCTATGTCAAATTTTGATTGTACTACCTCTCTTATGACAGTATTTTCTGTCAAATACTTTCTAGGTAAGTAAAATATATCTACACCATAAGTTCTCAGTTGTTCATTTATTAAGTCCTGAACAAGGTTTTGTTCAGAAGATGTGCCTTGAGTGAAAAAAGGATTTAATACCATTATCCTTATCCTATCATATCTAAAGGTGGAAGTTCATATGTATTTGACATCTGCTCTCTAATTATTTGCAAATCTTTTTCAGCATCATCATATATTTGCCTTCCATTCAATTCAATTCCACCTGGAAGTTTAACTCCTTGAAATTTTATTAAATTCTGTCCCCATTGTCTCTTGATAAGAGCAGTTAGGTATTTTTTCAAAAATGAATCATTATAAACTCTCGTAAAATCATTTGGATCTAAAAGTCTCCAACAATCTAAAACAATATACTCATCTACTGTCACATTTGCCCAGTCAACATCCAAATATAATCTATCTTGTCTCTGATTAAATCTTATTTGTTTTTCTGTATTCAATAGAAAATCAATATCAGAAAGGTATGTTTTTGTCATTGCATATGACAACATTTCCATCGAATTAAAGAAATACAAATCATTCAAAAATAACTGATATTTTAGACTAAACATCCCACCAGATATTGTGCTATTATCAAATCTAAAAATTTTATTGATACCAATTATTGAAGGTGGAACTTGAATATAATTACTATTTTCTTCGTATGAAAATGTTACACTAGACCCATCAATATCAGTACTTGCAGTTGTAGTAACAACTCCTTTTGGATCACTTGATCCTTTACCTCTTCCTCTATCAATATCGTCTTGGGTTATTTTATATTTTAAGTATGTCTGAACTACCCCATCAAAATGTCTCTCATGAAAATATTGTAGAGCATCATCCACAAGATCATCTACTTGCTCATCAGCAACATTTATCTCCAATACAGGAGCACCTAGCTGCCTCTTACAGTAATTAACTAGATCTGTTCTACTTGCTGGTTGAGCCATTTATTCTCTAGTTTCCTATGGGTATTTATGTTCTTTGCGTGATGGTATTATATACATAAACATTACCATTTACTAAAGGATATGTTGATGATCCTATAGTAACCAAAACATCATACATATATCTACCTTGATCCAATGCCTTGGTTTGAGTATCCGTTAGGGAAACTTGCAATACACCACCTAAAGAACTTGTTATGCCAACTGTAAAGGCAGTATAATTATCAGTACCAGTTGATGCGCCAATACCAATAGATTTGGATAACTTTCCTGATCCAGAGTAACTGGTAAGATTGAAAGCACTATTTGAAGTACTCTTAATATTAAATGTTTGAGTGAAATCTGTTCCACCATAAATGGTCAAATTTGCGCCATAAGGAACTCCAGAATTTGGATCGAAAGTAATTGTACTAGACGCCATCTACTATTCCTATTAGTTTCATTGTTTCTTGTTGCTTATAATATAATTTGCAAAAAGATTTTGCAATATTCTTTAATTCATCACGATCATTACAACTATCTATCTCGGATGCTACTTTAGTGTATGCAAATTGTTTTGATAAGTTGATTAGTTCGATACTATCTGGATCCATGTAATAACTCCTTTAGTAATAATTTAATCTCATTAAGTTCACCCTTTACATTAGCAAGATCTTCTTCAATTGTCTGTACCTTCTGATTCTTTTCAGTTTTCACATTAAGTCTTGAAAGATACTGCGAATATTCCAAACTATTTACATTAATAATTGCGTTGGTTTCAGGATCTCTTGCGAGATCCTTATGACCTTCCATTTCATAAAATTCCATATTATGCTAAAGCAATAACTCTCAATTCTTTTACTCTTGGTACATAGCACTGACTATTAGATGTCAGGGCAAGTTTAATTCTATATGTTCTAAAGGATGGTAGTCTATCAATTGTAAATGTGTATTCTCTATAGTCAAGAGCTCTATTTTCAAAGGCAAGAGTATTTGATTTGGTTATAAAAGTATCAGACTCTCCATTATTGCTTTCTGATGCAATAACTTCTCCTCTAGCATTAAGATTCTTATATCCTGGGAAAGGAGTAAATACTGGAACTAATCCAGGTTTGTTATTAGTTGCAAAGAATGCTCTAATATCAGAATCTTGATTAACATGAGCAGCAACAATTACTTTTATAGATGATGCTGAATTTTCAAGAACAATTTCTTTAGAAAGATATTGGAATGCAGTTGGATCTTCAGTAGCACTATTTACTCTAGGATCAGAAACATAATCTGAAATAATGTTATTAACTCTATTGGAAGTAAGAATAGTATTTACTCTTTGAGCGTCAATCACAGGACTTACTCTAGTATCTGTCGAAGAAAGGAAAAGTCTCATCTGCATAGATTTGCCACCAACAATATTAGTAAGTTGCAAATCTTCATTTACTTTAGATGCAATCATTCTTGGAGTATCAAAATAATTTTTTTGATTAATAGTGATATCTTGGAATCCTGCATCTGTATATGGAACTTCAGTTCCACTAAAACTTTGACTTGTAATTGTTCTAAGTTCTCCAGTAATACTAGTTCCTGGTACAGTTATATTTTGAACTTGAGGTGTAATAATTTCAAAAGGCATGTTTTGTGATGCTCTAACTCTAAATCCTCCAGTAGATCTGTCTCCACTAAGATAGAGTTTGGGGAATCCAACGTCAGTACTTCTATCAGTTCCTGTTGCTGAACTAGTATCAATTTTGACTTGATATTTGTCAAATGTGAATGGATTTATAGTAGTAACATCACTTAAATCATGAGTTCTGTTGATTCTATTGAGGTTGATTCCACCAAGTTCATACTTATAAACAGGAGTGCCGACTGGATATGTTTTTGGATTTATACCTCTTACAATATTACCTCCAATACTATTTCCACTAACATTGGTATATTGGAGAATTTCATCTCCAATCAAAAGATATCCTACGTTAGTTGTTCCAACTCCAACACTTTCAAAAGTTGAGAATGTTGTTGCTCCACCAACAGCAATTTGACCTGTAGAAGTAGAAGAGTATTCTGCAGTTAACTTAGTAGGTTTAACATCAGGATGTACTCCAGATATATTTACAGAATTATTGGAGAAATACATTCCATGGTTTTGGTGATTAACTGTAAGATGTAATCCGTCACTATTAGTAATTATATTTGAAAGTTGAACATCACCACCAGTTCCAAGTCCAACAGCACCAGAAGAATTTAATTCTGTAGAAATACCGGAACTATTAAAGAAGAACATTGTATTTGCTGCACCAACAACAAACTCACCTTGAACATTATTGAGTATAAGTTCATTAGTAACTCCAATTCCTGCAATCGTTAGTCTTGCGTTTCTACCAACAGATGCTGCTCCAATTGTAGCAATTCCAACAACATCACCGACTTGATATCCAGATCCCCCAGCATTATTAATAGTAGCACCAGAAGCAACAATACTTCCATTTCTTATAGTAATATCTGCTGTCGCTCCTCTACCATTACCTGTCAAGGTAATAAGATTAACACCGGCAAATGTTTGACCACCGTCTGCAGGAGTATATCCAAGACCTACATTAGTAATTGAAAGATTGCCTACAGCAGAACCTGCAGTTCCTACAAGATCACCAGTCGCATTTGTTCCTGATTGGAAGAAAGTATTTCCAAATTCATATGCATCAGCAACAGTTGTTCCAAGTCCAACTCTAATTTTTCTTGAATTAAGAACAATTGGATTTGGAGTTAGTTTTGCAATTTGTGCATTTCCCCTAGTAAGTTCTGGACTATAGAACTCAATAGATCCAGTGTCAAGGAAGTCTGCTCTATACAAAGTAAACTTAAGGTCTTCCCACTGACTTGGTTCCCATGTAGAAGCATTCTGCGATTTAAAGAGTGACCCAAGATAAGGTTGATTTGAAATAAATGTATCAGTTAAAAGATCAGTTTCACCAATTCTAGAGATATAAACACTATACTTGGTAGAGTTAGATGCTAAACAGACAGCATATTCAGTACCACCTTCAACATAAACTGGTGCTTTAAATTGTATATTAGTTGCAATTGATCCATCAGCTGATGTTTGAATATCATCTGGATCTAAAACAATTTCGGAGAAAGGAAGAATTCTTGCTGTTGGTGAACCATTAGTCATGGTTCTTAACTGGAAGACGACAGGGATATCCATGTCATCTTTAGATCTAAAGAATACATCACAACTAGTTAAGAATACTCCAGTTTCGTCTTCAACTAAGAAAGATTGTGCAAGAGGATCATAGTGACTAATGATTGTCTGCGTTCTTGTTCTTGAAGAAATAACTCTACTATTAACAACTTCTGTTCCAAGATCTCTATTAACATTTCTACTTTGGAACTCATTCTTTAATTCAACTCTTGCATTTCTTACAGAAATAATATTTTCTTGAACAGTTTCTAAAGTTCCTGAAGAACTAAATGACTCTTCTGCAATAGTGCTTGCATTATCTTGATTGTTATCAATGTCATTAGTAAGAGTGAAAGTTTTAGTTCCAACTTCAAATCTTGGGAAAGTTATATTATTGGGGTCAGGAACATAGTAACTTCCAATTAAAGTAGCAGAAAGATCTGAAATCAATCTTACATTTTGGATAGTAGCAATTGCTCCACTTGTTGCTCCAACAAGAACCATTCCTTCTTTTACCCAACCATAGAAGTCACCTCTTGCTTGAGATGATAGAGAGAATGTATCTACATTCAAAATAGTAGATGTAGAAGAATAAGAAGCAGATAATGGAATATTTAAATATGGATTTTCAGGATATGTTTTAGTTGGTGCATCATAAGGACCTTCTCTATGATTTGATTGAGCAACTCTAAATTTGATATTTGCGTTAGATTCTGCAGAGGATTCCCCAAGGCCAGTTGTTGACATTTCACCTGAAATAGTTTCTCCAACTTGGAAAACACCAGATGTCATAGTGACTTCAAGAAGTTTTGGAACACAATACTCTGAAATATTAACTCCATCAAAGAATGCATAAAGTCTAGTAAGTGGTTTTACTTTTTTAGAAACAAATTCAAGATTTCTAGATCTCATGTATGGGACAAGATCTCTACTAACAACTCTATCTCCAACAGATTCCATATCAAATTGCTCAGTGACAATAGTCCTGACTCCAGATCTAGAACGAGTACCAAACTCTCTTGTAGTTCTAAGTTGTTCTTCAATAACTTGATCAGTAACTTGTCTAGTACTTACACGAGTTCCAGGTCTCCAAGTTTCACCTTGACGAATTACATCAGGTCCATTTTGAATAACTCTTTCTCTTGTAGCATCAACAACTTCAATTCCTGTCCAATTAGTTTCCCAAGAATCCCATAACATAGGACCAAATCCTGTTTGAGGATCAATTGTCCCAGCATCTACCATATCTCTGAAGGTTTCTGAATAATTTCCTTCAGTTTCAATAATTTTTGCGTCAAGTCTAGTTGTATCCACCCAGTTATCAGATGCTGGATTAAGTTCTATTGTTCCATTCCAAAAACTAATAAGGAAAGGAGTAACACTTTCGGTTCTTGTTGCAAAATTTTGCTTAATAAATTCAACTTCTGAATAATCTAAAGTTACTACATCATTCTGTTTTCTTATATTGTTACCTTCAATATCTGCAAAATCTAAATCTTCAGTGGGATCTGTATCAACAACAGGACCAAATATCAAATCGACCGAGTTTGTATAATGTCTTGGACGTAACTCATTAAATCTTCTATCAATTGAATTATTGATACGAAGATCATTTTCTTGTGCTTGGAAATCATTGAAATTATCAACAAAGAAACCTGATTTAAATCGATTTAACCCCTCACCATCTGGAACGAAAAGATTTGCTGTTTCTTTCTCAAGAAGAGATAATGTTGTATAATACTCAAGACTTTTAATTCTATCCTCAAGTTTTTTGATATCCTGCATCTGATATCTCTTATGTTGCATAAAAGATAAAGTTGCTTGTGAAGGATCATATAAGAATGGTGGAAGTTTAACCCTACAAATTTCTATTGCATCATCAATAGGATCAGGTCTATCAGGATTATCTGAAGGAGTTCCATACATTATTTGGAATTTACCTTCTTTCGTCAGATAAACTCTATCAATTCTTCCTTGGAAATATGAAACATCTGCTAAAATAGATTCATCAGATGCTAATACATTTGTTGCTGCTTGACCAGATCCATTAAACGATCTTCCAAGAAATTCTAAGGGAGATCTTGTGTTTGTAATTCCAGTTACGAACGTAGAAACTCTAGGTCTAATGTCAATAATGTCAGTGTTTCTATTAAGATCTATATCTTTAATTTCTGTAGTATAATCAAATTGATCGTAAGAATTAACAGTGGTTATATCTCCATCATCAGTACTTGAATATGATGCATTCATAAAGTATATTTTTAACTGCTTACTTGCAGCAGAAGAATCTACTTTTCTTTTTATTCTTCCATGATCGTAAAATGTTCTTTCTTGACCAGTTTGGAAAGAATAATTTGAAGAAACATTAAAACTTGGAGTTACTAATGATGAAATAAGTGCAGATGACAAAGACTCCTCAAACTCTACAGTTTCCCCTTCAACAAATACTATTTCATTTTTATAAATGAATGAAATATTGGAATTGTCTAGTTTTTCGCATACAATTGCAACAGCACCACTTGTTTGACCAATAAATCTCTCTCCAATTAGAAGTTCCTGAGATGTGGTTGATGGAGTATTAATTGCTTGAAGAGTTGTTTGTGGGCAAGATGCTCCAGAAGTATCTGCAGATTCATAAATTCCATGAATTGTAATAACATCTGGAGTATTTAAAGATATAATCTCATCTTCAACTCTGGTTCCAAATGGATACGAACCATATGATAAACCATTATTAAGAGTTGTGGTTCCAATTCCAGATCCAACTAATTTTGATTTGTCAATAACTATTGAACTAACTCTATTTTTTATCTTTTGTTTTGCTTTCGGTTTAATTTTTTTCAAAGTGGCAGTTAAAGATGCCCCAGTATTAGAACCTAAATCACGAATTTGTAAGGTTTTTCCATTAGGAGAAATATCTAACTGATCACTATTAAGTGATTCTGTAATTCCATCATCTCTAATCAAAAGATATCTTTCTTCATCAAATGGTAAGAAAGATTCATTTGTATCTGCTACTACTTGTGTAGAAAGTTCATTACTAGTAATAGTTACATCAAAAGTTTTTCTGATTGTCAGAGATGCATCATCAAGACTTACATTAGATACATTAATTTTTGATAATGGAGTAAATAATGAATCGTCGGAAGATGGAGCTAGTTGTGTTGCAAGTATTTTGAAGTCTGTAACATTTAATGCTGCAGAAGGAAGAAGTCCACTAGAGATTCCAGCAACTGCTGCAACACCAGAAATATCAATATGACTAGACCCAACACTAACAACTCTTGCTACAATTGGATCTTCTGCCAGAAGACCTCCAGTAGTGTTATCGGTATATTCAATTAAATCATTTTCTTTTATTAAAGTTCCAGGGAATGATGGATTATTACTCTTTACAGTACTAACTCCACCAACAAGAGGACTTATTGTTGCAATTCCTACATTAAATTTAGTTGATTGAATTACATCTGCACTAAATGTGTTAATTCCTACTGAAGTATTATCTCCATTATATCCAACCATCCCATACACTGATTTGGCGTCAGATATGTTGTGTTCAGTAATTGCAATTGCAATTCTTCCATCATCAATTCCATTAAATATAAGTCTTTCATTTGCAATAAAAGATCCTTCTGCTTCATAAACTGTAAGTGCAGTCCCAGCACTTACAGAATTTCTCAAAAATCCTGTTGCTCCACTACTTGCACCTTTTACAAAGGTTGGAGTTGATAATGTATGAGGTTGATTTATTGCAATTTCTACATTAGTCTGAACATCATAGAGGGCAAAATTCCATTGATTTAAATTACCCTCTGAGGTGTTATAAGAACCAGATTCTAATTTAAAATCATAGACTCTAGCAACACCAACTTCTTTTCCAGGTGCGATTTCTTGATTAGATCCAACTCTTTGGTTTCTGAGGCTAACGAAATAGGTATTTCCTAATCCAACTGTTGGATTTCTATAAACTCTATTAAGTCTTAAAGTTGGACCAGTATTATAAATTATATTCTGATCTTCAATAGTTCTGGTTGTTCTGGGTTTATCTACATCCAGATAAACTGCATTTAAAGATTCAATTTCATATCCTTTCACATAAGCTTTTCCTGGAGAAATTTTATATAATGCAAGATCATTAGAAACAGTTACTCCTCCCGGAGAAAATTGACCCGCATTAAAAATTCCACCATTTCCAACTCCATCGTTTAAGGAGTTAACAGCAGTTACATCAAATGGTTTGACATAATAATGTCCAGATTCATCAAATGTTCTCCTAGCAAGAACATCAGTTAAATCACTAAATCCAACTCCACCACCTGCAATACTCTTTCTTTTGTTTATCTGAAGAGTTCCGTTAATAACGGTGGCAAGTAAAATAAAATTATCATCATTAAAATCATCGAGTGCTTTTTTAAATAAACTTACACTAATTCTTAATCTATCTGCACCAGGTGCGGCATAATTATTAAATCCTTGAGAATTATCATTTAATTCTTCATCAATATTTGCAGTGACAATACTCTCATTAATTAAAAGACCGATTCTATAATTTGGGGTTGTAGTATATTGGTCTAATATTAAACTTTCCTTATTTACATTTACAAAATTTCCTCTAATAAAATAAATTCCACTATCAATTTGAAATACTGATCCAGTAGCAGCTGCCGATGCTGATAAAGTTACGGCAAGAGGAGTTCCAGGTGCTATTGTAGAATTTCCAAGTAAACCAGAAGACAAAGAATCGTTACAAACCAATGGTTCCCCATCACTGAAAATTTGTGTTGAGTTATTGGAAGTGCTAGAATTTAAGTAATTAATGTATAATGTTAAATTACCTCTTTCAGAATCCTCTGGTAATATGATACTATCAACAAACGCTGTTACACCCGAATTCTGCCCCGTTATCTTTGTGCCAATCAACTGATCAGCGTAAGCAGCTACAGGAACCCCTTGATAAGTATTTTCTAATTGAACACAATAATATATTTGACTATACCCAGTGTTTCCTGGAATTACCTTAGATCCCTCTTTGAAAAAATGCTGTCCAAATTTTTCAATTTGATTTTGCAGTATAGATTGAAGAGTTGTTAATTCTCTAGCCTGAACAGGAAATCCAGGTTTAAATAATACTTTGTGATAATCATTAGTAGCATCAAAATCGTCAAAGTAGGGAGCTACATTGAGGTTCGTTTGTTGGGGCATAATTCTTTAGAACTGCAAAATAACTTTTATGTCTTCTTTTTGATTTGATGACCGTGTTATAGACGGTCTGTTATCAACGTAAATAATATTACCAGAATGTTTCTTAACTTCTGGATTAGAAACACCATTGTCAAAAGTTTGACCAAGGTAGTATGTACGATTATTTATTACTGTACTTATACCAGAAAAACTAGTGTCAATTGACAAATCTTGACCTGTAGTTGGAGTTATCACTAAAGATCCTCCAGTTCCAGGACTTGCAGAAAACTCAGTAACGTCAAATCCATACGTTGGTTGAGTTTGTGCAGTTCCTACAGTATTGAATCCTGCAAGTGACCTGTCTTGCCAATACTTTAAAACACCAGTAGTTTGATCATAATTTACAACTCTTCCTACTGCAGTTGTTCCAGTAGAAACAGTTTGAGTAAAATAAGAGTCTCCTGAGAAACTTGCTGTACTGTATCCAGCACCAACTAATTTTACAGCACCTAAAGAACTTGCTTTATCTGCAGAGAGAATAGTAGATGATCCAAATTGTTGTGGGTTTTCAACTACACCAACTCTTGCAATCTGATTTCCTATTATAAAATCTGGATTAGTGCTGTCATTTTCAATTCTGGAATATAAAAGAACATTATATGCACCGAGCTCTCTATAGATATCTGCACCATGACCACCTTGAGATGGAATAATAACATCAAGAGTGGGTCTTGTAGTTCCTGTTGGAACTCCTCCAGCAACTAAATCAACATTTGCATATGTATATCCAGACCCCTGATTAGAAACAATAACAGAACTGACTTGTTGATTGCCATCAACAACAATGGTACATTCTGCACCACTACCATCACCTCTAATTGGAACTGAAGTATATACACTATTTGCTGTTCCAAGACCAACACCTTTATTAGTCACAGTTACAATTTTTATTCCACCATCAACTGCATTATCTCTGACAGCAGCATTTTCTGTTCCAGTTAACCAATTTGTTGGGACTGGCATAAAATCTGTTGATTCAAACCTAACAACTTCACTAGGTTTAATAGTATAAAGGTATTTCCAAATGTATCCATCACCACTTGTTCCAGCAGATCTTGGTTCTAAATCAGTAAAAGTTGGTTCATCTAGAGATGGTCTGCCTTCTAGATTATCAGGATTTGTTCCATTCTGTAAGCAAATATAAACTCTAAAATCACTATTTAATATAAAGTAAGATGCCGAATAAAGATTAGTAGCTCCAGAAACTGCAGCAGTATTTGATCTACTGTAGTCATGTCTATACATATCATAAGTTGTTCCTGAACTCCATGTTATTTTTGGAACAACTTGTCTTGCATCATCAGTATTGATTTTTTTCAATGCGATCATTGTATCCCAATAATCGTTCTCCTGACTAAAGTTGTCCTTTGGAGCAGGTGGATCAGAGTCCCAATCAGTTTGATAATCCGCAGGATTAGTTAATCCAATAAAGGAATAATAAGAATTGCTTGCATTAGATACGCCAGCAATAAAATTACCTGCATTTAATATTCTAATCTGATCAGTTATAATGGCAGCCATTTTGGACAGAGTTTTTCTTTATTTATCAGGTATTAAACAATGTAATTTTTAAATTTCAAGGAATTTGATCTAGTGACTAATGTTGATGTGGAAATACCAGTTCCCTCAGAAATTCCAATTCCATTCAAAGTATAAGAATTATAAGAATTAGATTCTGATCTAGCAGTAAGATCTATTCTTCCCCAACTAAAGGATCCAAAATTATCAGAAGTTGTTATTCCAGAGAATCCATATACGAAATCATCAACTTCGACAAATAGTCTTCTTACATATGTAGATATTCCAGAAACACTAGTTGAAATGGATACTGCGTTGGACACTTGATAAACATTGTCTGCAAATGAAGTTCCAACTCCAACAATATTACCTGAGGAATCAAAAGAAGTTACGGAAGTAGATCCAAGTCCAACATTAGAATTTCTAATAATAAAGTAATCATTAGCACTAATAGAACTTATAGTTAATGCAGTTCCTGCAATTGTAGAATCTCTTAATGGAGAAGCATATGGAATGTGAATATCAAATATGAGTTGAGTGGTTCCAACACCAACAGCGGTTGTTCCAAATCCAACAATAATTCCATTATCTCCAGAGTAAGAAGTTGCAGTTACTTCCTCTTCAGAATAGGTAGGTGGAGAAATAAGAACTGTAGGTGGATTTGTATAAGTATATCCAACACCTGGACTTGTGATAGCAACTCCTGTGACTGTTCCTTCAGAACTGATAGTAACGTTACCGAATGCTCTAGTAGTTGTTCCAACACCAGTAGTTGAACCAAAACTTACAGTAGCAGTTGTATATCCAACACCACCATCAGAGATGACGACAGAGGAGATAGTACCAAATCCAGAAATAACTGCAGTAGCTGCAGCACCTGTCTTGGTTTCTTGTCTTATAAACTTAATTTTTTTCTGGAATGACAAGTCAGTATCGTTTTCATTTTGAGAATTAAAAATAGGTCTTAAATTATCAACATAGATTGCTGTTGATCCTACCCCAACAGACTTGATAAGATATGCACTTGGATTAATAATAGGTTCATACAATTCTCTATCCTTTCCAACACCAATCTGATTAATAAAGATGTCTTCAGTTTGTTTGCACCAGTCAACAGGTCTTTCCAAATTAACATCAGTTGTATTACCTGGACCATCATATGGATTAGTTTCAACTGTGTTGGTAGATTTAACAAACTCTACAATTCTTTCTTCTTCAGTAAGATATGATGCTTGTCCAATTGATCTATCACTCTTAATTTGCAGAGTATCGCCTTTTTTCACAGTTTCAATAACATTTCTAAAGATAACATCAGAATCACCACTTCCTTTGTAAAAAATAATATTTACAGTATCACCAATCTTCAATGGTTCGGTAAATACAACACTACTTCCTCCATCAAAGGTGTATCCCACATTAGGAACTTGTAGCACATTATTGACAAAGATAAGTAATACATCTTCAACATTAATTTTTGATCCTTTAGATGCAACAATTGAAACTATGGATCCTGCTAGAGTTAAGGGGAAGTCTTTTCTTACCCCATCAATAAATTCATCAACTCTATCTAAAACTTGCAGTGTTCCTAATGACCAACCAGCAAACGCATCAATATGAACTTTATCAATTGTTAATTGGAATTCATCTCCAGAATAAGATGATGTGGTTGGAATTCCAGTTGTTCCCCCTATTGCAACTGTTAAAATTTCACCATTACCATATCCATAACCAGTATTTTGTAATTCAAAATCAATAACACTAGATCCTTGACCAACAACAACATTTGCTGTAGCATGTGTTCCAAATCCTAATGTAGAAGAAGAACTATATTCTAATGGTATATTAGAATAACTTAATGGATCATCAAATACAACATCAAGTGGTTTATTGACTTTACCACATCTTGCATAGAAGTGTTCTCTAGTTGAAATTCCAGTATTTACCTCAAAAGAAGTATTATTAATAATTCTTAAAACATTAGTTTCTCCTGCAGCAGGATCTGTTCCACTAGCAGAATTATTTACATTTCTAGGAGCAATTAATGCTGGTTGAGCAACTCCACTAGAACTATAGAATGTTGGAACAGTTGAAACGCCAGCATTAATTACAAATTCAGTTGCACTGTTAACTGCGGTTACTTTAGATCCACAATATGCAGGGTCAGTTGTTCTTGGATAAACATGAGTAGAAGATCCACCATCCAATCCGCAAGTAAATGCTAATCCAGTAAGAATAACGTCACTCTTCTGTCCAGTAGTAGATAGATTATGTGCAGAAGATGTTGTAACTGTCATAATACCACTTACATTATCATAAATTGCATTCGAAACATTAACCGGACCAGAACCACTATAATTGCAAGTAAATGCAATTCCAGAAAGTGTAATTTGATCGTCATAAGAAAGTCCGTGACTGGTAGAAGTTGTTACTGTAGTTACTCCACTTATATTATCATAAAGAACATTTGATACATCTCTTGGTGCATAGAATACTCTATCTGTAGAAATAGCAACTGAAGTGATGTTTCCGTTCGAAATTACTGCTGTTCCAATAGA
>VMHT01014367.1_pt1 | contig 18101 bp, 22 predicted proteins | sample 4693611 | NCBI WGS metagenome assembly VMHT01 (sample SAMN12280063, study PRJNA550983) | marine metagenome | isolation source: seawater sampled from same location over 5 years 0.02-0.2 micron viral filtrate | place: USA: collected off the coast of southern California halfway between the port... ...
ACTGGTTTTAAAACACAGTCAGACTGATCTCCAGTAGCTTGTTGCGTACTAGAACCATCAAAACCCCAAATAGGAGGCTCTGTACCTTTGTCCATTATTTTTGTTTTACTCCTTAATTTTGCGGTAGGAGTTTGACCGTCAATCCATATATATTCTGCTTTTATCTTCATGAAAATAATGTAATATATATCTCAGGCAATGTTGTTACAGAATTATTAAATAATTGTTTCAAGATGATAGATACATATATAAACATAGATAAAGATCACAAAAGCTTTGAAGAGTTGTTAAAGTCTTGTGGGGTTAAGAAGCTCTCAATAAAAAATATAGAAAATCCTAAACAAATTCATCTTGTCGTAAGTTCTTTATCAAAATATGGTGAAACAAAAAAAAGCTTGTCAGATCTCGAGTCTTCAAATAAACCTTTTCCAACATTAATTATTGTTGATAGTGTTGATTTTGAACAAACTGTTGATTTGATTCAAAATCCACAAATTGAATTAGTCTCTAACAATAGTGGGTTGGAGGAAATTAGTGCAAGAGTTCATGCTCTAGTCGGGGATAGTGAGTCAGAGATACTTGAATTTAAAGATCTTACTATCAATTTGAAAACTTACGAAGCAAAAGTTGGTGAAGTGTTGCTTGACCTTACATTTATGGAATATGAATTACTAAAGTTCTTTATCGTAAATCAAGATAATGTATGGTCAAGAGAACAGCTTTTAGAAAAAGTGTGGGGTTATGACTATTTTGGTGGAGCTAGAACTGTTGATGTTCATGTAAGAAGGCTTCGAGCAAAACTTGGTGATAGTAGAAATGACTGGATTAAAACAGTTCATTCAGTAGGTTATAAATTTAACTAAAGCTATTTCCGCAGCCACAAGTTCTGGATACATTAGGATTGTCGATGGAGAATCCTGTTTCCATTAACCCTTCTTTGTAATCAAGAGTAGCACCTTTAATATGTTCTAAACTTTGTCCGTCAACGACAATATTTACACCAGCATATTCTTCTACTATGTCACCATCAAATTTGTCTGTATCAAAGAACATTTCATAAGAATAACCTGAACATCCTCCAGGTTTTACTCCCATTCTAAGAAAACTATCTTCTTCAGTTTCCTCAGATTTAAGTTCTACAAGTTTTTTTACAGCACCATCTGTAGCCAATATGGCTCTTGATGATTTAATTTGTATATCCATATTTCAATTATAACAAGAAAATAGATATTCAATAAATTAATAATTACATCTTTCTTAAATCAACTTAGAATATTCATATGGTACAAAGTGATATTTTACTTAAACATCTATCAACAGTATTTGATCCTGAACTAGGGGCTAATATTGTTGAACTCGGAATGGTGAAAGAAGTTGAACACAAAGACTCAAGTGTATTTATAAAACTTGCATTAACTATCGCAGATTGTCCAATGAGAAATCAGATTGAAAAAGAAATACATAGAAAACTTACTTTACTTGAAAATGTTGAAAATGTAGAAATTGATGTTGTTGCTATGGATCAAAAAGACAGATCTACTGTAATGGAAAGGGCTAGAAAAAAAGCCAGAGAAAATGCTCAGCCCACAAAAATTGACCCAAGAACAAGAGTTATAGCAATAGGAAGTGGTAAAGGAGGTGTAGGTAAGTCAACATTATCTACAAATATCGCTCTTGGTTTATCAAAAAAAGGATTTAAAACTGGTCTCTTAGATGCAGATATCTGGGGTTTTTCTATACCAAGGCTATTAGGCATTACCGGAAGAATAGAAGCAAACGAAGAAAAATTGATGATTCCTTATGATTATGATAACTTAAAAGTCATTTCTACTGGCTTAATAACCAGTGATGAAGACACTGCCCTTATGTGGCGTGGTTTAATGTTAAGTAAAGCCTTAGAGCAATTTTTAACAAATGTAGATTGGGGAGATCTTGATTACCTCATAATTGACCTTCCGCCAGGAACTGGAGACATTCAAATGGCACTAAGTAGGCTCCTTCCGCAGGCAGAATTAATAGTTGTAACAACACCTCAACTAATGGCTCAAAAAGTTGCTACTAGAGTTGCTGATATGGCTAAGAGAAGTTTTATACCTCTTTTAGGCGTAATAGAAAATATGTCTCACTTTGAGTCAAATACTGGAGATAAATTTGATATATTTGGCAAAGGTGGTGGAGATGCTTTGGCAGATCAATTCTCAATACCATTACTTGGTAAGATACCAATTAGTGAAGGTACAAATGATATTGCAGATGATGGCACACCTCTTATAAATCAAGATATCGACACGCCAACAAAGTCTGCAATTGAAAAACTAATTACTGTAATTGCAGAAAAACTGCCTCCAATAGTAGATGAAACCTGCACAGGGCGGTTGGCAAAAGTATTTGAAGAACTATCTAAATGATGGAAAATATTTCAGTAAATGAACTTGTAGAATCATCCAGCTCTGACCTCCCTAGAGAATTAAAACTTACATTTGCAAAAAATATTTTATCAACAAAAAAAGAACCGGCTGAAGCAAAAAAAGAGTTTGGTGAATTGATCAAAAAACTCAATATGAAAAAGCAACAAAATGTTATCAATGCAACGGGAACAGTTTTACATACAAATCTTGGAAGATCTCCTACAAACATTTCTTATTCGGGATCGTATACAAATGTTGAATACGATTTAACAACATCTTCAAGGGGCGATCGCAATAGTTATTTAACAGAATCTATGAAAACTTTGCTAAATGCTGAAGATGTCACATTTGTAAATAATAATGCATCTTCTCTTTACCTAACTTTGCTTTCTCTATCAAAAAAATATAGTAAAGATAGCGTCATAGTTTCTAGAGGAGAAATAATTGAAATTGGCGGATCTTATCGACTTCCTGACATTATTTTTGAAACGGGAATGAAACTAATTGAAGTTGGAACTACAAATAAAACTAGGATAGATGACTATAAAGACGCATTGAAAATTAACCCTAATGCGATATTGTTAAAAGTTCATAGAAGCAATTTTTCGATAAGTGGATTTACTGAAGAAGTAGATATTAAACAACTAAATATTTTAAAAAACGAATATGCAAGCCTTCTTATTCACGATCTAGGAAGCGGATTGGTAGCTGACAATGCATTTCTTTCAAAAAACAATTTAACAATGTTTCAAAAAGAGCCAAGAGTGCAGCAATCATTAAAAGATGGCTCAGACATTGTTATGTTTTCAGGTGATAAGTTGTTTGGATCATTGCAGTCTGGAATCATTGCTGGAAAAACAAAAATAGTTCAGGCTATTAAAAGTTTCAGTATTTTTAGAACCTATAGGTGTTCACCAGTTGTCTTATACGAGCTTCAAGAAACAACAGATTTCTATATTAAAAAATCAGAGGAAAAAATTCCTTTTTGGAATTTATTAACGAAAACATATGATGAATTAGAACTTAGAATTCATAAAATTATTAAAGATGCTTCTTTTAAATACAGGATTATAAAGGGCAAAAGTTTAATAGGCGGGGGTACACTTCCAAATATTACAATGGAGTCACCTGTTTTAGTTCTGGATACAAACAATAATGTAGAAATTCTATCTAAACTCCTAAACAATAAAACTCCAATTATTCCAAGAATGACTGATGGAAATGTCAATCTCGACATTAGAAGTGTTTTTGAGGATCAAGATAATGAAATTGCTGAATTTCTTAATCTAATATGACCGTTCTGGCAACAGCTGGCCATGTTGATCATGGTAAATCTACACTTGTAAACTTTTTAACTGGGCAAGAAACAGATCGTTTAAAAGAGGAAAAACAGCGTGGGCTAACTATAAATCTTGGGTACACCTACTTCGAATATAAAAGCAAAATATTTTCTATTGTAGATGTACCTGGACATTCCGATTATTTTAAAAATACAATAAACGGCTTTTCCAATGTAGATGGTGTTTTATTCTGTGTAGATACTACACAAGGTTGGTCTCAACAGTCAGAAGAGCATTTTTTATCACTGCATAAACTTGGTATTAATAACTTACTTTTTTTCCTAACAAAAACAGACAAAGAAGAATCTACATTTAATGTAAGTGATTTAGAAAGTAAATTGAGGAACTTTAAAGATCTTCAATATGGTGTGATAGAGTTCAGTTCAATAAATAGCGATAAATTAACAGTAAAAAAAAGTATTTTTGAATTTTTCAATAAAGTTGAGAACATTAGTAACCCTCCTTCAATGTGGGTTGATAGAGTTTTTACTATTGAGGGAATTGGGAAAGTTGTAACAGGAACAGCTAGTAAAGACATGGAATTCGAAAACATATTTGTTGGCAATCAAGAGTCTGTATTAGATATTCGAGAAATTCAAACTATCGGAAAAAAAATAATTTCATCAAGCTCTTCATCATCAAGACTGGCGATATCTATCAAGAAAAATAATGCATATGAGATAAAAAAAGGAAACTTGTTAACAAATAAAAAAATGAAATCTAAAAATTTTAAAAAACAAAAAAATGTAGACTCTGAAATATTCTTCACAATGATTCCAGAATATTTTACAAAAGGTGAAATTGCTTATAAAAAAATTGGAGAGTTATATATTGCTAACGAAAAGTTAGCTGCTGTTGAGGAAAATTTAAAATCAAATATTGAAATAGTGAATAAATTTGGACTAAGAAAATATCTATTTGAAAACTTTTTTCTAGATGAAAAAGAAATTGATGATTTAAGTAAACACTTTTCATCTTTAAAAATTAATAATGATCAAGTTTCAAAAAATTTAGTAAAAAATATTGATATAAATATTTTTAACGAAATAAATAATTTATTGGGTAATAGCTTGAATGTTGAGATTGTTGAATTAGAAAAATATGATTCTGAAGCAGTTAAGTCGCTTTTTATGAATGGCTATCTATTTAGAGTATCAGAAAAAATAATCATTTCTAAAAATCAAAGAAGTGACTTAATTAAAATTATTGAAAAACTGCCTCAGGATTTTTCAGTAAAAGAATTTAAAGAAGTGTCTAATTTATCAAGAAAATATACAATTCCATTTTTAGAGTTTTTAGATAGACAATTGATAACAAAGAAAATAAATAGCGAAGGTCTAAGAAGAAAGATTGATTAAAAGTAAACTATTTCTCTTTTTCTCTCAACCTCGTTCATACCACCCCAAACACCAAAAGGTTCAGATATTTCATTTGCCTCATCGAGACATTCAATTTTGACTGGGCAACCACTACATACAGCTTTTGCTTTTGCTTCTCTTTTTTCACGATCTTCTTTTTTTTCAAAAGTTGCAGGAGGAAAGAACAGGTTGCTACTGTGTTGTCTACAAAGAGCATCATACTGCCATGTTGAAACTTTAATTTGAAGCATATTTAAACATTAAACGTCTCAAATCATCTGTAAAAAGATTTTTTTCGCGAAGTATTGCTTTAGATAATCAGTTTTCCATCTTCTTCAAGAAGTTCATACTCATTTTTTAAAATATAGGAATTGTTTTTACTTGTTTCAACAACTAACTTTTTTCCATTTAACTTAACCAAAGCTTGGTTATTGTTGATTAATTCAAGCAAAATTACTTCTGAATTAACCAATGAAGACATAGCACTTGTATCTGTAGTTAAACGAGATCGAATGACTGTAGGAATCGCTATATAGTAGAAAAAAGCTATTACCAGTGAAGATCCCGCTAAAAGAAAATGATTAACTTGAAGTAAGTAATTTGAAAACATAATTAAAGATGAACTATGAAGGACAATTAGTGCTGTTATGCCTAGTAAACCAAAATATCCTCTTGAAAGAACTTTTATGAAAATCAAAAAAGAAAATAAAAATATAATTAAGCCTGAATAATTTAAATTGTATTCGTAAAACGTCATAGATGAAAAGCTTATCAACAGTGCTCCAATAAATGCCATTAAGCCTGGACCGATTGCAAAAAGTTCTAATCCAATCAGCGCAAAGCCAAGAGCAAAAAATAAATAAGTAAAAACTGGACTTGATATTGCTATATAGAATCTTTCAAAAAGTGATGGCTTTATAAATCTAATTTGATCAATCTCTTCAGAACTTAAATTAAAACTCAAAGACATAGGTCTTAATCTTGAGCGTATGTCTTGACTGCCAAGTTTTTCTACAAATGCTCCTATAGAACCAACTACTAAATAGCCTTGATAAACACCTTCCTCAGTATCAATTAGTACATCTGACCCTGTACAAGTATTAAATTCACAGATACTTCCAAATGCATTATCTCCTTCCTCAGTTGTAACTACAGTTCCAGGAGATAGCCCAACAAAATCAAAATTTTTTAAGATACTCATTTTGACTTCTCTTTTGTTTGGGCCAACCCAAATAGCTTTTGGAGCGTTTATATTTTTTAAAGCGACTTGTAAGTCTTCAACAGAAGAAGAATTGATATCAGACGCATTGTATTGCACTATGAAAAGATTTTGTTCATCATTTTTAATTTCCCCAGCATATCGATTAAGAGCATTGATGTGACCACTAGAGAAAATTCCTTCTATTTCAAAAATATTGACATTTGCAATATTTATAACAACTGAGAATAATATAGGTAATAGTTTTATCATTTTATATACTTAAATATATAGGATAGTAGTCTTTTAAAACTGTGAAAATTTGCTTAATAACTGATAACTCTTGGGTTAAGGATTCTCTAGTTAAGTTAATTGACTTTGAATGTAACTTTACTCTTTTAGATAACGCCGAAGATGTCAATATATCTTTTGATTTTATATTTGTAGATATGCAAGTAAATAATAACGGGGGACCCTCGATAGTAAGGGAGCTAAAAAGAAGTGAAAAGGTAATTGATTCTTCAATAGTTCTTTTAATTGATAGAGAAGCTGATAGTTTTCAAGCTAAAAGAGTAGGTGCAGATAGCTATTTACTTAAACCATTGGAAAAAACTAAATTAAAAAACCTTTTTACTTAAACAAAAAATATTCTAGAATCAATAATACATATTGAGTACTAATTTTATTATCGCACTTATAGCAATCTGTTTGTTTTTCTCTGCATTGCTTTCAGGCTCAGAAACTGCAATAACCTACGTACCTAGAGAAAAGATTCATCAACTTTCCGAATCAAAAAGAAATAACAAAATAAAAAAAGCTAAAGATGATCTAGAACAAACAATAGGTGGAATTCTTGTTGCAAATAATTTTGTAAATATATTAATGGCTTCTCTTTCAACAATTCTATTTGTCAATTTTCTTGATGGAGATGAAACAGCTGGATCTGCTTTATCAACAATTGTCATTACACTACTTGTATTGATTGCGGGAGAAATAACTCCGAAAACTATTGCATCTAGAAACCCTATAGGATTTCTTTCAAGGACAGCTTTTATTATTGATTTTTTATCAAGAGTCTTTGCGCCTTTCACAAGCCTTATAACTAAGTCCATTGATAGAACGTCTCGAGACGGTGATATGGACGGAGATGGGGAAATTACTGAGGCTGATATACAAGCGTTAACTGCTCTAGGTGAAATGGAGGGGCAAATACTCCCTGCTGAAAGAGAGATTATTGACTCCTTGCTAGATTTTTCAGATCGTCCCATTAAAGAAATTATGACCCCTAGAGTTGATGTTTTGTTTTTATCTCTTCCTGTAGAGATTATTGATATAAAGAAAATTGTTGATGAAAAAAGAATATCAAGAATGCCTGTATCAAAATCTGAATCTCTAGATGACACTTTTGGAATTGTTTATGTAAAAGATCTCTTTAATTTAAAATCTACTTCTGATTCAATTGAAGTAGAAAATTTAGTAAAGGATGTAATTTACTTACCTGAATACACAACTGTTCTTTCAGCTTTAAATATTTTGCGTGAAAATAAAGCAAGTTTTGCATGTGTAATTGACGAAAATGGCGGTATAGAGGGTGTAATAACGATTAAAGATGTTCTTTCAGAATTTGTTGGTGACTTGCCCGATGAACACGATCAAAGATTTCTCGGTATAAGAAGATTAGGCCCCGGTCAATGGAGAGTTGATGGGAAAACTGATATTGATGATTTTGAGGAGTTTTTTGGTTTAGAACCAAATGAAAAAGATATAGCAACAGTTGGTGGATTATTCCTTAGTCATTCTGAGCAGCTTCCAGCAGAAGGTGAAAAGATTACAATATACGGATTAGAGGTTACCGTAACCGAGTTGGATAACAGAAGAATAGAATCTTTTATAGTAAAGAAAATAGCAAAGAAATAATTCAACTAATATTATTACATGCAAGTAATTTATGCCGTAGTCCCTCTTCTTGGTGGCTGGCTAGTTTACGGTTTAATTGCTTCCTTATTTTTAAAAAGAGCAAGTAGTAGAGATTATTTACTGTTAATTTCATCTGGATTGGTTGGGGGTCTAATTGGTGGATCTATTGGTAACAACATGGACATTCCACAGAATCTTTGGTGGATGAGAGAAGTAATAAAAATAGGTATAACTGTAGTCGCAATGTACACAATTCAAATTATTAGATTACAGATTTACAACTTTAAAAACAATATCTAGTTTTTAGGAACCCTTGCTGCTTTAAGCAAACTTCCATTTTCATCAATTAATCCACAACGTTTTGACAATAATTTAGTATTAAAAGCAAATAAATTTTTTCTCCATGTTGCAATATAACCATAGCCTCCAACCTCATCAAGTTTTAATAAAGCATCTCCCAAAGAAGCAGCTGATTCTGCAATAACAACTGGCAATGTTTCATATTCTGCATCCCATTTTTCAGAATCGCTCACTTTGCTTGACTTCATTAGTAGCTCAATAAAATCATTACTCATTTTCAATCAGATCCTCAAATTTTGACATAAAATCTTCCTCTTCTTTTCCATCAAGCATAAGAGTAAAAGGTTTGTCTTTAGCAATTCCTAAACTTAAAATTCCAATCATGCTTTTACCATCTTTTTCTACAAGCTCCTCTTCGCCAGTATTTTTATTAACTTTATTAAATTTAACGACTACAGTTCCTTCAAATTCTTGTGCCAACTTTACAAACAAACTTGCTGGGCGAGCATGTAGACCTACATCATCTTTTACTGAAAGTATTTTCTCTATCATTCAAGTTCCTAATTCATTAATGTATTTTTTACTATTATTATCAATATTCCAGAATTCATTATAAAAAGAACTTTTGCCTTTAGATAGTTTATTCGTTTTAAATTCACTAAATCCCTCTACTTCCTCAAAATTATTATCAAATATTATATTTAATATTCTTTTAAAGGTTTCTATATCTTTATTTTCAGAAATTAAATATCTCAATGGTTGCTCAAATCTTTCATTTATAGAAAATTTAATCTCAGGATTTCGAGCTACTCTTACAACCTCATCTTGAAGTTCAGGTAAAGAAAATCTACTTATTATAACTTCCTTAAATTTCTCTAAATTTTCATCACTTTTTGAATATAAACTGTAAGCTGTGGCAAGTGAATCAATAGATAGGCTAGCAAAGTTTCTTCCAGATTTGTTACTCAATACCTCATGTATAAATGACAAGTTTTGAGATAAACCAAAATATGCAAGTTTTAAATGTAAACCATTAAGTAACCATAGTTTTTTGTAAAATTCATTTTCATAATTTCTATAAGAAACTACTTCTGATTCATTTAAAGGTTTTAAATTAACTTCCTCATCTAAAATAATTGATCCATATTCCTCTACTAAAACATCTAAAGATATATTTTTTTGTGGGGGAACTATTTTATCAACAACAGCATCAATTAAAATCAGGTGGTCTCTATATTTTTTATTTGAATTATTAGTTGATGCACGATACATGTTCTCAAAAGCAATAAATGCTTGTTCTTTGTTTGTGTTAATATTTGAAATTTTTGTAAAAATATCATTTACAAACTTAGGACCTACTGAAGTTGTTATTAAATCTGCTTCTGAAATTTTCTCTGTTAGTTTTAAGTTATCATTTAAATCTATTCCGCAAACATTTTCGATAGTTTGATTTGTGTTAGTTTCTAAGCTAAGAGATGTAATTTTGTATTGATTTAAGTTATTGATTTGTTTAATTAGTTCACTATTTACATCAACAAAGATAACTTCATATTCATTTTCTTGAAGAATAGGTGCAATAAAGCCTCTACCTATGTTACCAGCTCCAAAGTGGACAGCTGTTTTCATATATTTTCAGACAGAAGTTCATATATTTTATCTACAGATGTTTCACTCCACAGTTTCTTAGCTTCTGCTAGATCTTCAATAGAATCCGCTAATGAGGCCAACACATTCATATGATCATCTGAATTTGCTGCTATTCCTACAATAATATAAGCCTTTTCTTCGTTCCAATGTACACCATTTGGTACCTGGATAACTGATATACCTGTAGTATTGACGTATTTAGACCCCTCAGCCATTCCGTGTGGTATTGCAACACCATTTCCTATATATGTAGCAAAAGACTGGGTCTCAAGCTTCTCAAGCATTGAAGATATGTACTCTTTTTCAACATAACCATTTTCAAGCAATATATTCCCGGCAGCTATAGTCGCCTCTTTATTATCCAAAAATGCCTTGTTTGTAAGTATTGACTCTTTTATCAACACACTTTTTTGGCTCATGAAGAAGTTATCTCGTTATCCTCTGATAAATCCACAATCAACTTCTTTAAATTTGGATCGTTCATGAACATAGTAAATTGAATTAAAACAGATCCTTCTGGTGCAGCATTCTTCGCAGCTCCTGCTAATCCAGTATGGCAGACAACAATATCTGAATCTGCTGGTATTTGTGTTGCTGGAGCATGAACGATCTCCACTTCTAGGCCTGCTTTTTTTGCTTTCTTAATAAGACCATTTTTAACCATCAAGCTTGAACCAGCACCTGCTTCACAAGCAAGACATATTTTTTTTACATCCGAACCCTTAATTGAACTCATATTTTCCTCCAAAAAAAATTGACTTGGGAATTTTACTTCCCAAGTCAATTATAACTTAATAGTTTTAATTAGACAGTTGGTATATTACTCTCGATTGTAGTTTCTACACCTGCGTCTGTTTCTTTAATAGGACGTGCTCTTAGCAATATCACACCAACTACTGCCGATGCTGCTGTTGCTATAGCTACCCCAGCTAGTACTGGGAATGCCCCACCTCTTGGAAGCATAGCAATGTATGCAAAAATACTTCCTGGCGATGGAGGTCCTACTAAGCCTGCTCCAGTTGCTACGAACCAAAGATCAGCTGAAATTCCACCAGCCCACATTGCAATGATCATAATTGGATGACCAAGGACATATGGGAAGTAGATTTCATGGATTCCTCCAAAGAAATGAATAATTATTGAGCCAGGAGCGGATTCTTTCCACATTCCAGTTCCAGCAAACCAATAAGCAAGAAGCAATCCAAGTCCAGGACCTGGGTTTGTTTCAAGCAAGAAATAAATTGATTGGCCAGCTTCTGCTGACTCTGCTGCACCTAGAGGTGTAAGCACACCCTGGTTAACAGCATTATTCAAGAACAATACTTTTGCAACCTCAATAGGAATGTCTGCAAGTGGTACTAGACCTGAGTCTACTAACCATGCTGCACCATCTCCTAATGCATTTGTAATTGCTTCAAGTACTGGGCTTATAATATTGTAAGCTAAGACGGCAAGGCCCCAACCAAGAATACCTAATGAGAAGTTGTCATACAACATCTCAAAACCTTCAGGCACACTATCTTGGAATCTAGTGTCTACTTGTTTCATTACCCAAGCTGCTGCTGGTCCCATGACCATAGCGCCTAGGAATTGTGGTGAGCTTGTAGCAGCAATTACTGCTGTTGTTACAATAGCACCAATTACACCACCTCTGTGACCATGTACCATTTTTCCACCTGTGTAACCTAACAGAAGTGGAAGTAGGTAAAAGATCATTGGATCAACCATGCTTACCAAATTTTCATTTGGAAGCCAACCTGTTCCAATATAGAGTGCTGTAATCAAACCCCAAGCGATGAATGCGCCGATGTTAGGAATAACCATTCCTGACATAGCACCGCCAACGCGTTGTATGGATTCTTTCATATTTACAATCCCCCTAACGATTGATTTTTATACTGATTAATTTATAAAATAATCTCTCTAATTATATGAATTTTTCTCTTGAGATTCAGCTAATTTACATGAAATTCTTACATTTGATGTAACTCAACATAAACAGCAAGGTCTCATTAACCCTCATAGTTTGTATAATTGTGAAATATTTAATAAAGAGTGAGGAAAAATGGACGTAGAGTCAACAATGTTGCCCTTAGGGACTAAATTACCAGAATTTAATTTAAGAGGAATTGACGAAAAATATTATAAAAATACTGATTTTTCAGAAAATAATGGTCTTTTGGTAATGTTTATTTGCAACCATTGTCCATTTGTTAAACATATCAATGCTGGATTAGTTGATTTTACAAATGATTTAATGAATAAGAATATTGGTGTTATTGGTATTAATTCAAACGATAGTTCACAAGAGAAATATGCTGAAGACAGTATCGATAAAATGAAGGAGTATGCGTCTGAGCTAGGCTATCAATTCCCATATGTTGTAGATGAAGATCAAACTGTCGCTAAGAACTTTACAGCTCAATGTACACCTGACTTTTTTCTTTTCAACAATCAATCAGAGCTCATCTATAGAGGGCAATTTGACTTTTCCAGACCTGGAAATGATAAGCCTGTTACAGGAGAGAGTCTTAATGAGGCAGTAGAGCTATACCTGAATTCAAATGAAACAGTTGCTACACAATATCCAAGTATGGGTTGTAATATAAAGTGGAAAATTGATGAAGAGCCTGAATATTTTTTAGAAATTAAAGGCTAGTTTAAATCTTGTGTTTGAACAAACAATCTTCTAGATCGAGCACAATCTAGTTCGACAAAAAACAGTCTTTGCCATCTTCCAATAATTAATTCAGAATTAATTATTGGCAATGTTACGCCAGAAGAACCTATTACTGTACCTCTGACATGAGACCTACCGTTTACATTCTCATCTTCTTGCATGTTCTCGGTTCTTAAATCCCAATCATCATGCTCGTAATAAGAATCTGATGGTATAAGTTCTTCAATTCTTTTCTTAAAGTCATTAATATAACCTGTTTCTGACTCATTAATAAGAACAGCTGTTGTGGTGTGTGGTGTAAACAAGGTCACAGAACCGTGCTTAATACCTGATTTAGTAACGATACTTAGAACAGCTTCTGTAAAATCACAAAACTGATTTGTTTCTTCGGTATCAAAGTGAAGAGCCATTGTGGATGATTTATTGCTTTCAGATTTAAAAAGCTCTACCTGCTCAAATTTTAATGTTTGAGCACCTAATCTTTGATCTTTATTTTTATTTTCCATCAGTTTCAAATCTTATAATAACTCTTTATGAAATTAATAACTATCCAATATTTGATTTTGCTTTTTCCAATATTCACATAATACATCATCTTGTGCATCTACATCGCCAACCATCAAAGGCTCTCCTTTTTTTATTAATTTGTTCACAATATTATCCTCTGCAATTCCTAATGGAAGAAAGCCCTTAGAAGATATCGCTTTCTGAGCTTTACCATAAATATAATCTCCGCCAATTGAGCCTAAATTTGTACCTGGTTCAATATCTTGTTTAGCATACGCAACAACTTCAACATTCCATGAAGTTGCACTTAGTTTTGAATATTTTTCTAACATAATATGCCTAATAGTCCTAGGAATTTCAAGGCTTGTTAAGTGATAAGGTCTAGCTAGGGTCCAAAAAGGACCTTTGCCCATTTTTAAATACTCCATTTCATAATTCACATAATCATCTTCTGAATAAATTACAGCAAAAACTCCTGGTGCAATACCGAACGCAAAATCTACAACTTGTGAGTTTTCTAGGAGACCACCATCTTTTTTTGGTATATAGTATTGATTTATGTTTTCATAGGTGGCTTCTATCCCATGCATTCCATCAATATCTATTTTAAAATCAAGAAAATTAGCGAGTGCTGCCATCTCAACCATTGTTTTTGAACCGTCTACAAAACTTGTTAACATTTTTGGATTCATTTTTTTTGAAGTAGCTTCTTTTGCTAATAAATCTGGAGTGGCGTACCTATTGAATGGGTTATTTTTACCTTTACCAATCGAAACAACTTCAAATGAAAGTTCTGTAGCAAAGTTGTATAAATCAAGTGCCGCTACTGGCTCATCTCCATCTGCAACAGTGATTATGGCTTCATTTTTTTCAGCTTCTTTCCTTAAGGCTAAGCCGATTGTTGCTTCAGTTTCAACATTTAATAAAATTAAATTAATGCCTCTACTGAGAACATTTTTTGCAACTGCTGCTCCAGCGGCAGGTGTTCCTGTTGCCTCAATGACTATGTCTAACTCTATATCATCCAATGCTGAGATATTATCAGAGCACACCAGTTCGTTATTTTTTGAATTTCTATATCTATCTGAAGCATTTTCAAGTTGATTTTGATTTCTGTCTACTATACAAACTAAATCAACTCCATACATTTTTGAAATTTGGGCAACAATGCCTTGGCCCATTTGCCCTGCTCCAACAAGGCCCACTTTTACATTCTCTTTACGATCGTCAATATAGTTTTTAAATTTATCTAATTGGTTCATTTTGCTCTTGTAATGCTCTCAAGTGTATTTAAATCACTCTTATAAGTTATTTTCAGATTATTTTTTTCACCTTTTATAACGTGTGTTTTAAGTTTGTTAAATTTATACATACTTTCAGTTGTATCAACCATATTAGTAATACCGTTTACAGACAAAAAGGAATAGCCCTCTAATAATTCCTTATATTTATATACTTGGGGTGTCTGAATGTCTACAATTTTTTTAGTCAGTACCATTTCATTATTTGAGGTGTCGTAAAATTTATTACTCTCTAAATATGGAGCTGCCGAACCATATTCTTTTGCAGTGTTAACTAAATTTGTTAATAGCTCTGTAGATAAAAAAGATCTTGCAGCATCGTGAATTGCTACGATGCAATCATCAGTTGCCTTTTGTTCTAAATATTGAATAGCGCAATACTCACTTTCTTGTCTCGATAATCCACCTTCAATAACAGTTATTTCATGTTTTCCTTTAAAAAGATTTTCTAGTTTTGATTTATTTGACTCTGATGAGACAATCACAACTTCATCTATACTTTCGTTATTTAAAAATGTTTCTACGGGATAGAGAATCAGCTCCTTATCGTTTACTTTATAAAACAATTTATTAACCTGAGCATCAAAACGTGTGCTTTCACCAGCTGCAAGTATTATTCCAAAAGTTTTCAATATAAAACTATATTATGAACTTTCGTACACTTTGTGAATTTTTTTGAGATAGTATTTCATCAACATCTAATGTATTTAATGCATCATTAGCTTTTAAGAGCGAGGAGACAATGGCTGGAGCCTGTGATGGAGCTAAGCTATAAATTCTTAATCCAAGGAGATACAACATATATGCTCCGTCTGAATCTGACGCCATATCGCCGCATACTGAAACCTCTATATTGTTGTCGTTGGCTGTTTTAATAATATTGTGAAGTAATTTCAAAAATGAGGGGTGTAATGCATCATGATATTTATTCAGTGAAGTTATTCCCCTGTCAGCTGCAAAAGAGTATTGGAGCAAATCGTTTGTTCCGATTGAGAAAAAATCTACTTCTTCAACAAATATCTCTGGGGCTATAGCGACAGAAGGTGTTTCCACCATAATTCCCATGCTTGGAACTTCTGCTCCAATTTTTTTAGCAATAGTAACTACAACATCTTTCGCTTCTAAATAATCTTCCAGGATCGATATCATCGGAAACATTATTTTGACTTTTTCTATAATATTTGATTCTAAAATAGAACTTATTTGAGCTTCAAATAACTGTCGATTTTCAAGAGTTAGCCTAACTCCTCTTACACCTAAAAATGGGTTATCTTCTTTTGGTAAGTTAAGATAATCAACTTGTTTGTCTCCTCCAATATCTAGAGTTCTGTAAACAATTGTTTTTTCAAATTTTTCATTTAGAAGATTGTTAGCTTTGACGAGATTCGCCAGTTTAGGCTCTTGTTTTTCTTCAATGTATAGAAATTCAGAGCGAAATAGTCCTACTGAATTTATTAATGGATCTTTGAAATTTTTTATTTCATCAGTTGAACCAATATTTGCCCTGAGCTCAACCTCAAGCTTGTCCAGTGATTCTTGTTTATAATTTTCTTGATAGCTGATTGCAGTTAGTTGATAATCTTCAACAATTTTAAGAGAGCTCTTGTCAGGATTGATCGTCAATTCACCAGAAGTTCCGTTTATAATAACTTCGTTTGTATTCTCAATATCAAAATCTTGGACACTAATATCTAAAATACATGGAATGCCATAATTTTTAGCAACAATCACGGCATGTGATGTTGGCCCACCTTCTTTTACAACAAATCCAGTTACTTGATTTAAGTTCATCGAAGATGTTTCATTAGGTGTTAATTCATTAGCAAAAATTACTTGTGGTGTTTCCATATCAATCTCTAAAGAGATATTTTGAATTGTGAATATTAATTCTTTACCTATTGCCTCTATGTCTTCAGATCTTTGTCGAAAATAATCATCATCCATTTTTTTGAATACTTCTGCTTGTTCTAAAAAAATATTATAAATTTCTTCTAAATGAGAGCTGTTTAAGTTTGATAGACTACCTACTAATTCTGGGTCATTAAGAATTAAGATATACGCTTCAATGACTTCTGCCTCAATCTCCCTAGATGATGAGTTGTACTTCTCAACAATATCTTTATATCTTGAGGTTAGTTCTTCTATACCTTCATCTAGAGATATTTTTGCTGGAATAGAAAAATCTAACGCTCTCTCAATATTTACTGGTTTTCCAGTATTAACTCCTGGAGATACACCTGTACCTTGTAAAACTCTCATAGACTAAAGTTAGTTAATTAATTATTTATTGCAATAGTTGTAATTTTATTAATTAATTAATGTTCAAAATATGGAATATAATTTTTTACTGGTTGAAGGTCAAAACTTACTATATGAAAACAAAAGTAAGCTGTGTTCTTTGAACAAAGAATCATTAGAAAAACTTACCGAGGAGTATACTTTAATTTCCAACAAAATTCCCCAAGAGAATTCCCTTGTATCAGAAATTACAAATTTAGTTAAAAATAATGAGACTGTAGTTAGTTTCGAGAAAGTAACTAGTGCTCTCAAAGAAATTGATAATGATCAAATAGTTTCACATTTAAAACGTGAAGATTACAGAAAAATTTCTTATCCAATAATTACTAGAACTGAACATATCAAAAAATACTTAATTAATTATTCTTACTTATTCAGTGTTGATACATTTCTAAGTACTTCTAGTTTTCAAGGGGTTGAGCTTGATTCTTGGTATCAATAAAAACCTGTGTAATGCCCACTAGCAAAACAATTCCAAATCCAAAGTATTGAGAAATCCTCAGTGATTCATTTAAAATCATTGATCCGATAATAACTCCAGTTACAGGCTCTAAATAAGTTATTGTTCCAATTGATATAGGTGAAATAAATTTTATTACATACCAGTAAGTTGTTAGGCCAACTCCTGTAAGAAAAAAGCCAAGAAAGATACTCACAAGTAAGTTTTCAAACATCCAAGAAATGCCTGAATAAGTAAAGGGGGATAAAATAATTGCGGCAAAAAATACTTGGACAAATGCCACATTTAGACCACCAAATTCTATTGACTTAGATGATCCATATATTATTAAAATTGCTAAGGAAAGGGCGCTTATAAGACCATAAACCACTCCTGCAATAGAAGAAATTGTTGTGAAGTCTAAAAGTAGATACAGTCCGAAAAATCCAATTAATATGATTAAAATTTGAACAGGTTTGATACTTTTCCCACGCAAAAGTTCAATAATCAAAATAAATATAGGATAAGAAAAAACTAATCCGATCCCTACTGCAACAGTATTTAATTCAATTGACTTGAACATTGTTGACCAGTGAATAGCCAAAAGAGGTCCTAAAAATATACCTGAATATAAAAGTTCTTTAGATATTTCTCTTTTTCGTAATACAAAAATTAGCAAAAACAAAGCACCTAGAAAAGTGCGTATAC
>VMHT01079853.1_pt1 | contig 18101 bp, 20 predicted proteins | sample 4693611 | NCBI WGS metagenome assembly VMHT01 (sample SAMN12280063, study PRJNA550983) | marine metagenome | isolation source: seawater sampled from same location over 5 years 0.02-0.2 micron viral filtrate | place: USA: collected off the coast of southern California halfway between the port... ...
GACACACTTGAAGGTCAAAGAATGCTGTCTTTGATGAGGCAGATGAATGAACTTACTGAGTTACACAACTCAGGATATCAACAAGGCCTATCTAAAATTACTGACAACTTCTCACCTATAGGAAGTGGCCTTGGATACGACAAAAGTGCAATCAATACAGAAAGAGTTTTACGTCCTTTAGCATCACTAGGTGCAGGAGCATCCACAGGTGGAGCATCCTTACTTGGACAGCTTGGTATTGTCGCAGGTGGTCGTGCCATTGATAAGCTAAGAGGTATAAACAAGTCAGTAGTAGACGACTACATACAGAAAAACAAAGACGGTAAAGGCATAGACTTAGGTAACAACCCAAGTCTTAGACAACAGGCGATAGCTGATGCACAAAAAGCTGAATTAGAGGCACTTGCTGCAGAACAGCAAAAGCTACAGGAACAGCAAGACCGTGAGGCATTGAATGCACAGCTAGATGCAGAGAATGCACCCCCTACTCCTAATTCACCTCAGTTTATTATGGAGGATGCAACAGGTTTAACTAAACAACAGGTTGAAGAAGTATTACAGCTTATTGAACAGACACCTGATATTAATCCTGCCTTACTAAAAGCTATAAATGACTACAGAAACTCAGTTCGTGTTGGTGGTAATGTATCTGACCTTTCACCTTTAATAAGAGCTGTTAACTCAGCTATAGAAGCTAACGGTATTACAAGAACTAACCCACAAAACCAAAGCATGATGCAACAGGCTACAGGTGGCCGTCCTAGTTATCAGAATAACCCTAACTACCAACGTGGCATAGAGGATAACCGTGCCTTTGCAGATGAGCTAATAGAGGCTGTTAACAACGACCCTAACCTTAACGTAGTCGATAAACCTTTATTAACTCAGTCATTGCTAAACCTTAAAAAGAACTTAGGTTCAAAGCCTATGGAAACAGGCACAAGGATTGTAGAGGATTTAGCTACAAGACTTAAGAACCCTGAGGCTATACAGCAGTATGTCGTACCCTACTTAAACAGGGTAACTCAGCAACAAGGACAAAGTGTTGTATCTGAACAAATTATTGATGAGCAAATTGTACCATCTAACTTTAACGAAGGTGACCCTATTTTAGGTTCTGAGTTAGACCCATTTGGTTTAGGTGATATGATTGGTGTTACCAGTGATGCTATAAGACCTACTGATCTTGAGTTACAGCAAATGAAAGACGGTACATTTAAACCTGAAAAGAAACAATCATTAGTCAAAGCATATAAAAACGTCCAAAAGCTATGGGAACAAACTACAGGAAGAACTACACCATTTGAAAACACACCTGAAAATGTAGATTTAATAGCTCGATTAATGGCACATGAGGCATTACAAAACTTACAAAAAGATAATAATGCTATTGGTTGGTATGACAGAAAGCTAAAAGCAGCTAAAACTATTCTTAAGGTTATAGAGCCAAGGCTAGAAGGCAATGAAGCAGCATTTGATTTTGCTTTAGCAGTAACATCTAATGGTATAGCTGTAGCTGATAACTTTAAATATGCTCTAGAGGTATTTAGAGATTATTTAGACACAGGATTAATGCCTGAGAAGTTTAACAAAGGTGGTACAAGAACACCTGCTATGCAAACAGCTTTTAGGTTTTACAATGCATACAACAGATCAGGTGCTAATGAACCTATTGAAATGTTTTTAGACACTGATTTTACTAGAAGAGAATTAGATCAGTATTTTAAAAGTTTTAATGAAAAGAACGGCACAGACATTAAACCATCACAGCAAGAAGGATTAGATGAGAATCTAAAAGGCAGTTACATACTTGGAGCTAAAATAGGACAAGGGTTTTATCAAAATTTAAGAGGTAACTATGACCCACTTACCATGGACATATGGTGGATGAGACATTGGAACCGTTTAGTTGGTAGACCTTTAAAAACTGTTGCTCCTGAAACAAACCCAAAGAATAGAAAAGCAATAGAAGGTTTAATGAAAAACCCTAATGCTACTAAAGTGGAAAAGCAGTTAATCAAAAAGTCTTTAAATGATCTTGGTTACAAAAGAACAGGTTTATATAAAGATACTAAAAAGTTCGATGCTTTTATTACACAGTTAAATAAGAACTGGAACAGCTACTTTAAAAAATACCAAAAAGACAATGGTAAAAACCCTACTAAAACAGCTTTATTTAAGAAAGTAAGCACACATATCAATAACATAAACGAAAGTTTACAAGACACACCTTTAGATGCACCTGAAAGGTCTTACATGAGGTCAGTAACTGCTAGAGCTATTGAGTTATTAGGTGAAAAAGGTTATAACATAGAAACAGCAGACTTTCAGGCATTGCAATGGTTCCCTGAAAAACAACTAGCTGAGAAACTTGGTATACAAAAAGGCCAAGGTGAGGACAATGATTATTTAGATGCAGCTAAATTAGTAGCTAAACAGGAAGGTTTAACAGATGGACAAATCGAAGAAACACTCGCCAATACAGACGGAAGTGGAATCAGTACTGGATCAGGTACCATCGGACAAGATGGACGACTTCGTGCAGGGTTTAGTGGAGCTAATGAACAAAAAACGTCAAGCACCGACCCAATCCTCACAATCAATGCCGATCCTCAGCTCAGAGGAAGTCAACGATCAGGGAGAAATAGAAATAAAAGAACCCTTGAACCTACCCCTACTGAAATAAACGATGTATTACCTACAATACAGAAAGCATTTGAAGTAGGTAAAAAGGGATCACCACACGAAAACGGATTAAATGTAACTGAGGCTTTACAGGTTGGTAAAGCACTTGGTTATAGCATACTTATGGTTCCTACAACGGAAAGTATGGCTCGTGTGTATGGTAGACCTATAGGTAAAAACAGAGATTTAGTTGGTTTTGCTTCACAAGGTATAATTGGTGATCAAATAATTCCACAAAAGATAGCTATTAAAGAGGCACAGTCTAAACAAGATGAGGTAAGAGCTATATTCACAGCTATTCATGAAGTATCTCACGGTTTGTCTAAGCAAGGTGGTAGAGGAACAAGTACAGTTATGGACATGGGGTATGGTAGAAATAATGCCTCGCCCAAAAAAACATACAGTGGTTCCGTAGAATCTGAACTAGCTGTTTTATTTAACCGTATACATGCAAAAGTACCTGATGCTAAATTAGGTCAGCGTATGGCTAACGAGATGAAACGAATACGCTTCTCATCTTTTGCTAGAGAGGGAGCTGCTTTAACACCGTTTTTAAAAGGTGAATCAATAATTCCTAGACAAAATACTATTGTTAAAAGATTAATGGATGAAGCAAGGTTACTAATACTTGAGGAAAATCTTTCAAATGATACGTTTCTAGACGGTAGACCAACTGGAAGAGACACAGATCAATATAAGTTGACAGAAGAGCAAATAAAAAAACAAGAAGCTGTAGATGACGCTTATGAGCTGAACATATCAGAGATATTAGCTGACAACATAGCTGCTTACTTAATAGACCCTAAGAAGTATAAAAGCATAGCACCTACAACTGCAAAGTTTTTACAGGACACACTAAACAATAAACCATCATCAAAGTTTGTTAAGTTTTACGCTAATCCAATAGCTACAGTTTTAGCTGTTATTATGTCGGCCTTAGCCTTAGATGACAGAGAAGATGAAATGCCTGAAGGAGCCTTACAGCTCGGACAGGGAGCATTAAGTGCTTGATAGACGTAAGCTAAGAGCTAAGTCACCATCAAAAACTAGGTACCCACAGAAGGCACCTAAGAAAAACTACTTTTCAACATTGATGGATACTGAAGAAGGTAGAGCATTGAGAAGAACGTGGTCTACTAAGAAAAGAATAAACGGTGGTCGTCCTAGAGGGGTTCCTGACGGCTATAGAAAAGAGCAAATAGAACCCATACGAGCAGAAGCGAAAAAGGAAGCAGAGAGGTTAGTTAATATAATGGCTGATAAGTTTAACATAGAGGATGAATACTCTAAACAGGCATTACAGACAGCAGTCGAAGTAATGAATGTAGTAGGCGAAACAAGAGAGAGATTAGCTGCAGCTAGACTTGTATTAGACTTCACTAAGCAGAAACCTGCATCTAAGAACGAAGTAGCATTAACTAAAGCTGAAGACTTCCTAGCGTCTCTTGTAACTGAAGATAAAGATGGATCCGAAACTACGAAAGATTAGAGAACGACTTCTATATGAGTTTCCTTTTTACTCAAAATCTGCATTAAAGATAAGAACCAAGTCAGGTGATATTGCTCCACTTAACTTGAACCCTGCCCAAGAGATACTTCAGAAGGCAGTAGATGATCAACAAAAGACAGAAGGTAAAATCAGGATAATTATCCTAAAGGCTAGACAACAGGGTTTATCGACCTATGTAGGTGGCCATCTATACTTTTCTGTATCACAGAACAAAGCTAGAAAGGCTATGGTTATTACACACCATGCTGACAGTACTAGGGCATTGTTTGACATGACCAAGAGGTATCATGAGAACTGCCCTGAGATACTAAAGCCACATACAAAGTATTCTAGTAGAAGGGAGTTAAGTTTTGATATTCTTGACAGTTCATTCGTGGTCGCCACAGCAGGTGGAGACAGCGTTGGCCGAGGGGAAACAATTACTCATTGTCATGCCTCTGAACTTGCTTTTTGGCCTAAGTCGTCTGCTGAAGACGTTTGGAATGGACTTGCTCAGGCAGTGCCAAATACTAAGAACACAGCAATATTCATAGAAAGCACTGCAAACGGTGTATCAGGTATATTCTACGACTTATGGAAAGGTGCAGTCGAGGGTAAGAATGGCTATGTGCCAGTTTTTATTCCATGGTTCACTGATCCTGATTATCGTGAAGAAGTACCTAAGAAGTTTAAAAGAACTCCTGAAGAGAAGGAACTTGCTAAAAAGTATAAGCTAGACAATGAGCAACTTATGTTTCGTAGACGTAAGATAGCTCAGAACGGCATAGACTTATTTAAACAGGAGTATCCCTCCTACCCTGATGAGGCATTCTTAACTACTGGTCGTCCAGTGTTTAACCCTGATCAGCTACAGAAGTTACTACCTGAGACAAAAGACATAGAAGAAAGGTTAGCATTAGAAACCGATGAATGGGTAAACCATAGTCGTGGTGAACTTACAACATTTTACAAACACGACAGTGGAGAACAGTATGTCATTGGTGCAGATGTGTCTATGGGAGTACGGAACGGAGACTACTCCGTGGCCACAGTACTCGACAGTAAAAAAAGACAGGTTGCAACGTGGCGAGGCCATGTCCACCCTGACTACTTCGCAACAGTATTGTTTCAACTGGGAAGTTACTACAACGAAGCCTTTATATGTGTAGAAAACAACTCACACGGTATATTGACCTGTACAAGGTTAGGTAAAGACTTAGCCTATCCTAACTTCTACACTGAAGTGCAACATGATAAGATAACTGACAGAGAAACTGTGAAACTAGGTTTTACAACTACTGTTAAAACTAAACCCTTAATCATCGATCAACTCAGAGCCTCAATGAGAGAGAATGAGTTGGAACTGAATGACAAAGTCACAATAAGAGAAATGCTGACCTACATAGTCACTGAAAGTGGTGCCATGGAGGCCGAGCATGGGTGTTTTGATGACTGTGTTATGTCACTTGCTCTTGCAAACTATGTGCATCAAGGAGCTTGGGAACCTGCAGAAAGCACGGATGAATTTTATATGGAAATGGTATAAACATGGCTAAAATCGAAGACTACACTAAATTGGATGACAACGACATCGTCACCATATTAGAAAGTAATATTAAGACTTCAGTCGGATACTATGACAGCGAGTTGTCAAAAGAACGTAAGAAAGTAACTGAGTATTACAATGCTACACTTCCACGTCCTGCACATGACGGTAACTCAAAGTTTGTATCTCAGGATGTATATGACAGTGTCGAGGCCTTGAAGGCAGCATTACTTGAGACTTTCGCTGCAGGTAACAATATAGTTAAGTTTGCACCACAAAACGCTGACGATGTAGAAACAGCAGAGATATGCAGTAAATACACTGACTATGTAATGTTTAGACAAAACGATGCCTTCAGTGTCATGAACTCAGCTATACATGATGGCCTTACATCTAGAGTTGGTGTTGCTAAAGTATTTTGGGATCAAAGAGAAGAGATTGTCGAAGAGGAGTTTAACGACTTAAATCAAGATGAGTTAGATATGTTACTAGCTCAGGATAACGTAGAGCTTGGCGACAGTGAGACAAATGAAGTTGGTTTAATATCAGGAACTATACTTACATCTAGAGACACATCACAGGTATCTATTGAATCACTAGCTCCTGAGGAGTTCTTAATAGAGCCACAGGCTAAGTCACTGGATGAGGTAAACTTTGTAGCTCATAGAACTCGTAAGACACTTACTGAGTTAAGAGAAATGGGATACTCAGAGGAGCTGTTAAGTCAAATAGGTTCAGACCATGAAGACGTAGAGGTAGAGACAGACCCTGAAGTCTTAGCACGTTTTGAAAGCATTGGTGCTAGTCGTGGATCCGACAGCAAGGGATACCAAGACCAAGTTAGAGACATCATGGTATATGAATGCTATGTAATGCTAGACAAGGAAGGCACTGGTATAGCTTACCTATACAAGGTTTGTAAGGCAGGTAATATTATACTTGAGTGTACTGAAGTAGACCGTAAGCCGTTTATCGTGTTTACTCCCCTACCCATCCCTCATGCATTCTACGGATCAAACTTTGCATCTAAGGTTATAGCCACACAAAACGCTAGAACCATATTAACAAGGTCAATCTTAGACCATGCAGTTATTACTAACAATCCAAGGTATATGGTTGTAAAAGGTGGTCTTACTAACCCAAGAGAGCTTATAGACAACCGTGTTGGTGGCTTGGTTAACGTATCAAGACCTGATGCCATAGCTCCTATGCCTCAGGCACCATTAAACCCATTTATCTTTCAGACACTACAAATGCTTGATGAAGACAAGGAAGATACAACTGGTGTTTCTAAGTTAAGCCAAGGATTAAACAAGGATGCCATAAGTAAGCAAAACTCAGCAGCTATGGTTGAGCAGTTAGCTACTATGTCACAGCAAAGACAGAAGATAATAGCTAGAAACTTTGCAAATCAATTCCTCAAGCCTTTATTCCATGAGGTCTACAGGCTTGTTGTAGAAAACGAACAGTATGAAAAGGTTGTCGATATTGCAGGTAACTTTGTCGAAATAGACCCTACTAACTGGAAAGAAAAAAGAGATGTCATGGTTGAGTTGAAGCTCGGCTATGGTGAACAGGAAAGAGATGCAGCTAAGTTTATGCAACTACATTCCCTATTCTCACAAGACCCTAACCTACAGCCAATGTATCAACTACCAAACAGATACAACATGATGAAAGAGGCATTGCAGAAACAGGGTATACTAAATGTCGAGGAGTTTTTAACTCCACCTGATCAATTACCACCACCTCAGCCTAATCCTGTAGAACACATGCAGACAGAAATGGCTCAAAAGCAACTTGAGTTACAAGAGCGTCAACAGGAATTAAATGAGATGAAAATGCAAATTGATGCACAGATGACAGGTATGAAATTGGAGCTTGAGAAGATGAAGGCCGAGAGTTCACACGCTCTATCCTCAGATAATCAAGATCTAAAAGAGGAGCAATTTGCTCACAAGAAGTACATAGATGAGTCTGAATTAGAGGTTCTAAAGAGGACACAAGATGTACGAGGAATAGCCTCGCCTACAGGGTAATATCATATACCAAGATTTTACCATAGCTCAGTGAGGCTTAAATCACGTTTAACAACCATTTTAGGAGAGTAAAATGACCAAGGAAGAGACCCTGATCAACCTCGGAAACGAGGCTGAACAGCTTGTTAATTCGGAAGTTTTTAACAAGACAATTAACAGAATGGTGGAAGGAAGTTTCCAAGCATTTGTAAATTCAAAGCCTGAAGAAACAAAAGCACGAGACAAATCTTATGACCATTACAGAGCTTTGGTTGATATCGTCAACACCCTGAGACATGACGTTCAGGTCAGAGATGAGATCATCGCAAAGAATGAACAAGACAACAACAGTCAAGAGGAATAGGTACTATCATGAATGACGTACAACCCCAAAATAATCAAACACAAAAAGATTTACCAACCTCTCTCCAAGCAGATGAGATTGGTGATGCTATCCTTGCACGATGGGAAGACGCTGAAAAGCCATCAGAACCTGAGACCGAGGATGAACCTGAGATCGCAGAAGAAGAAGAGACTAATAGCGATACACAGGAAGAGACAGTCGAAGACGAGGTCGATGAAGATGAGGAGACAGACCCTGAAGATACTGAAACTGAAGATGAGGATGAAGATGAAGAAGTTGAAGACGAGAACCCAGTTCTTAGTGAAGACGCTCAAGTCGAAATACAAGTCAATGGTGAAACAGTTCAGGCATCTGTCAAAGATCTTAAACGACTTTATGGTCAAGAGGCATCTCTTACAAGAAAGTCTCAGGAAGTGGCAACTCAACGTAAAAACGCTGAAGAGGCTATTTCTAAGTCTAATGTCGTTCTCCAAAAAATGTTGGAGAAAGCTCAAGAGAAGTTTAAGCCATATCAAGAAGTGGACATGTTGGTCGCTAGTAAGACAATGTCTACGGAAGACTTTGCTCAGCTTCGCAAGGAGTATAAGGCCGTAGAGGATGACTATAAATTCTTAACTGAAGAAGCTGATGCTTTTTATAAAGACTTGCAACAACAGCAACAGGCTCAATTACAGTCTGCAGCTAAAGAGTGTGTTAAAGTTTTGCAAGAGGAAGTTCCAAACTGGAGTAACCAACTTTATAACGACATCCGTGGCTATGCCATCTCAATTGGTTTACCTGAAAATGAAGTCAATCAATATGTCGATCCTAAGGTGATCCAACTTATTAATAAGGCTCGTTTATATGACCAAGGAAAGAAGGTAGCTACAGTGAAGAAGAAAAATACTAAATCTACAAAAGTCCTTAGATCAAAGAAGGCACCTGTCAATGACAAGTCTAGAAAGGCTACTCAACTTAGAGAAGCTACTCAGGCACTTGGCAATGCAGGTACAGACTTAGATGATATCTCTGAAGTAATAATGAAGCGTTGGGAAACCTCATAGTCAACCATCATTAACATAGAAAGGAAATAACGATGGCCGTGTTCAGCACATACAACCAAGTTGGAATCGCAGAGGATGTCTCGGACATTAAGTAGATAGTGTCCTTTCAGAGCAATCTGTCAAAATAAACTATGTGAACTCAGGGAAACTCTAAACGTAAAGACGTAGACAATCCTGAGCCAAGCCTGATTTATCAGGAAGGTGCAACGACTATTCCGAAAGGAAGTACACTCAAGTGAGTGGAAGTGCATAGACCCTACAATGTAGGGATAAGATATAGTCTGATCTATATAGAAATATATAGCTGATCGAAAGATCGGTCTGAGATTAACGAACTCAGGCGAACATTAAGTATCTCTAACATTACTCCAACTGATACCCCCTTCACTACTCTTATCAAGAGTGAGAAGGTTCATAATAGAACTTTTGAATACCAAGAAGATACGTTAGCAGCAGGTGCTGATAACAAAGCAGTCGAAGGTGCAGCCTTCTCAGCAGGTACTCAATCAGCAACAACATTAAGAACAGGTACAACTCAGATCCTTACAAAGGTATTCGAGGTGTCTGCCACTGCTGATGCTGTCAAAACGTATGGCCGTGCTAAGGAGACTTCGTACCAACTTGGTAAGGTTTTAAAAGAGATCAAGAAAGATCTAGAATTTGCATACGTTGGTCAAGACAACGCTGCAGTAACAGGTGGTTCATCTACAGCTAGAGAGATGGCTTCTGCAACTCAGTTAATATCTAACTCAACTGATGCAGGTTCAAACTCTACTGATGCATTAACTGAGGCTAAGTTCTTAGTAGCAGCTCAGGCAGCTTATGCTGCAGGATCAGAGCCTAATGTATTCATGGTGAAACCTGCTGACAGCTTAATTGTGTCAGGCTTTACAGGTGCATCAGGAAGATACAGAAACTTCAACGACAATACTACAACATTAGTAAACGTAGTTGACTTATATGTATCTCCATTTGGTGAGTACAAGATTGTTCTTAACAGACACCAATTAGCAACACATGCATTCTTAATTGACCCTGCAATGTGGAGATCAATTGTATTAAGACCATTTAGTAGAACTCTACTAGGTAAGACTTCAGACGGTGACACACATGCTGTTGTCGGTGAATACGGTCTTAAGCACATGAACTTTGGTGCTGATCATATGATCACAGGCTTGTCCTAATAACTAATTGTATGAGGGGTGGTTTTTGCTCTCCTTGGCTACCCCTTATACATTCTTTTAAGGAGATAAAATGAATTACGATAAAGATAGACAGGGTAACAACATCATTAACATTAACACTGACGTAGTTACTCAGGCAGGTGAAACTGCTTTTAAACACTCACAGGAAATACCTCAGTGGCACTTAGATAATCTGAAGCAACAGCGTGATGCCTCAGCTACTCAGAAAACAGGTGACATGATGAAGGTGGCATCCATACCTGTCGCTGTTATTGAAAAATGGATGAGAGAAGGCTTTGACGTTATGAGAGACAAGAACATAACAGCAAAGGATATTGTCAACAAACTTAAGAATGAGGACTTAGGTGCATTCTTAACAACAGAAAAGAGTTTATAAATGTCACTATATGAAAACATTAACAAACGTAAAAGAAACAAGACATCTAGACCGAAGTCTAAGTCAACAATATCAGACAAGGCCTATGCCAATATGAAGGCAGGGTTTCCTAAATCCAAGAAAAAGAAGAAGGGGTAAGACATGAACTATGGTGATCTGAAGACCCATTTTAATAACGTACTTAACCGTTCTGACATCACCACAGCTCTAACAACTACCTTTATCGAACAGGGTATAGCTCGTGTTCAAAGACAGTTAAGAACACCTATGCAAGAAAAAGTAGCTTCATATACTATAGGATCACAAACCGAGTATATAACACTGCCTAACGACTTCATTGAGATAGTCAGCCTCTACTATGCAAACACTGAGTTAAGTAGAGTTCCTATGTCTAAGTATAGGTCGTTAAATGCTAATAACTTCTCAGGTAACTCAACACACTTTACTAGACAACAGGAGAAGGTATTCCTCTTCCCTCAGCCTAGCTCAGGAACTGTTTACCTGTATTACTACTCAGAGTTTAACCCAATGTCTGCTGACAGTGATGAGAATGCACTGGCTAAGGTAGCTCCTGATCTACTTATATATGCAGCTCTTACTTATGCAGCCGACTACTACTTAGACACAAGGGCAGAGCAATTTGAAACTAAGTTTAATCAGTTTTTACTTGAGGTACAGGAACAGGCTAACGACCAAGAGACCAATGGTGGTGTCCAGTCAATACAACCAACTTACACCTATACTGACTTCCAAGATTCATACTCAAGTAATACAACCACATAAGGTATACCATGGCATCAACATCATTCTTTAGCTCGTCAGGTACTAGCTCTACCTTACAGACTACTTTTGTTGCCTCTGTCGCAGCAGCTCAGGCAGCTCAACTAGCAGCAGAGACAGCTCAGACTGCAGCAGAAACAGCCTCAAGTACAGCTACTACACAAAGCTCTAATGCGACTAGCTCGGCCTCAACAGCCTCAGACCATAGGGCAGATGCAGCTAAGTATGCAGTAAATGCAGCTAACTCAAGTTTTACATTAACTAATACTAATGGTGGTACCTCAGGTTTATTCTCGGCATTACACTACCAGTCACTAGCTGCAACTAATGCATCAACTGCAGGTACACAGGCTACTAACTCAGCTAACTCAGCGACAGCCTCTGCTGCCTCAGCAACAACAGCAAGTAACTATGCAGTAAAGGTTGATGCAGTCGTACCAAGTACCTCAGACTACTCAGCTAAGGCTTGGGCAGTAAATACAATTGTTGATACCTCAGGTGGTGGTTCTGCAAAGTCTTGGGCAACTAAAGCCGATAGTTCTACTGTAGACGGATCAGAGTATTCATCTAAGAGTTATGCAATCGGTGGCTCACTAGCTACTGGATCTGCGAAGAACTGGGCATTGGGTGGTGGATCTAGCTTTACTACTGCAACTGCTGTCGCAGGTGGTTTGTTCTCAGCTAAGTACTATGCTGAAGCAGCACAGTCTGCAGCATCAAACGCTCAGGGATCACTTACCTCATTTCAGGCTGTATACCTTGGGTCAGGTTCATCCGACCCTACGTCAGGCCATACTGCAGGTGACATATTCTTCAACACTACAGTTTCAAAACTAAAATACTACACAGGCTCTGCATGGGTGGCCATTGAGGCAAGTTCGGATAATGCCTCTGAAGGCTTTGCTATTGCAATGGCTGCAGCTCTCTAAAAGGAATAAACAATGGCTCAAAACTTTAGACGAATACTACTTAATGCCGTAGGTACATCCGAGGCTGATGCTCCTAATGGAGCCAACTTCTCACACTACAACACCATTATCGGTATAAACATGGCTAACATAACATCCAATGCCATTACAGGTAGTTGCTACCTTAAGAAGACTATAAGTGGATCAGAGGTTACATTTTACATAGTTAAGAATGCACCGATTCCAAGTGGTGGATCCCTAGCTATAAACTCTAAGTTAATAGTCGAAAGTGGTGACCGTCTCTACTTCCAAAGCTCAGTCAACAGCTCCATGGATGTAGCAGTAAGTTACGTTCAAGAAATAAGTGCATAGGAGTTGCCATGAGTTACATAGGTAATCAATCACAGACAGCTTACTCCTCACTGGTAAAGCAAGACATCACTGGTAATGGTGGGTCAACGTATACACTCAGTCACCCTGTAAGCAGTGAAAACGACATACTGTTATACATCAACAACGTAAAACAAGAAGGTGGTGTGGGTAAGGCATTCACAGCCACAGGTACTACACTTACATTAAGTGAAAACATAAGTAGCTCAGATAGCTGTTACGTCCAGTATATAGGTTTAGCTATACAGACTGTGGTTCCTCCTGATGGTTCAGTAACAAGTGCAAAGCTAGATACTAACATAGCTGTTAGTGGCAATCTTACTGTAAATGGTGCTTTTACATCTCAAGGCATAGACGATAATGCTGATGCTACTGCTGTAACTATAGACAGTTCAGAACGAATTATGATTGGCACAACCACAGAAGGTGAGGCAAATGCTGATAATTTTACTGTATCAGGTAGTGGCAATGTTGGTATGACAATTAGGTCAACAAGTAGTAATGAAGCTAATATTTACTTTTCTGATGGTACTTCAGGAGATGATGAGTATCGTGGTTTTATTAGTTATAATCACTCAGATAATTCTCTTAGACTTGGTAGTAATGCTAGTGAACGTATGCGAATAAACAGCAATGGACATCTGATGCTGAATACTAGTACTGCAAGAACTGGTACAAATTCTATTACTTTAGAAGGTGGTAATAGCTTTTTTATGTTTCGTGCAACTGGCACTGGTTCTTTACAACAGGCTTCTTTTTTCCGAAATACAGATGCAACCCCATCCCAAGTTGGTTCGATTTTTACAAGTAGTGTTGGAACTTCTTATAATCAAACTAGCGACTACAGATTAAAAGAAAATGTGAACTATAGTTTTGATGCAACAACAAGATTAAAGAAACTTAAACCAGCAAGATTTAATTTCATAATAGATGCCGATACTACAGTAGATGGTTTCTTAGCACATGAGGTGCAGTCAGTTGTACCTGAAGCAATAACTGGTGAAAAAGATGCAGTAGATGCAGATGGTAATATTGACCCACAAGGAATCGATCAATCTAAAATTGTGCCTTTACTCACAAAAGCATTGCAAGAACAACAAGCTACAATAGAAGCATTGGAAGCTAGAATTACAGCATTGGAGAATAGCTAATGGCATTATCAAAGATACAAGCTGAATCAATGAACCTAGCAGATACCTATCCTTTTACTGGAACTGTAAGTGGTGTTGGTGGAATTACTCATGTTGACCAATGGAGATTGACAACTACTTTTGCTGGGAGTGCTAATCCTATTGCTTCAAATTTAGAAAGAGTTGATACGTCTGTACAAGGAACAATAGGCTCAGCTATGACTGAAAGTTCTGGAATTTTTACATTTCCAGTTACAGGAATTTGGGTTGTAAGATATATAGTAGGTCTTTCACGAGAAGGACACAGCAGATACCAAACAGCATATATACAAGCAACAACTGACAATTCAAATTATGTAACTATAGCAGAAAATAACTCACATATTTATCAGTATAGTGCCAGAACTTATACTTCTAACTGTATTGAAAGTACAGTAGATGTAACAGATGTTTCAAACGTAAAAGTAAGATTTGTAATTTTACCAAGTCAAAGTGATGCTTTAGTATCAGGCAGTTCAACTTTAAATTACACTACGTTTACATTTATTAGAATGGGAGATACATAATATGAGCAGACCTATTCATATAGAAGATTATCTTGTAACAGTAAGAACTGGTCAATGGTTTGGTTGGTCAAACTCTAAAGATAAAGTTTATGCTAATTTAATTGTGCATGATGATGGTGCAAAGCCAAGTGAAGCTGATTGCACTAAAGGATTAAAGGCTATGCAAGATGCTTGGGATTTAGAAAATGATTCATACAAATCTAAAAGACAAGCAGAATATCCATCAATAGAAAATCAATTAGATGACTTGTATCACAATGGCATAGATGGTTGGAAAACAACTATCAAAGCTATTAAAGATAAGCACCCAAAGGAGTAACAATGGCATACATAGGATCACAGCCTCATACTGGACAGTTCAATAAGCTAGATAACATAACCGTGTCTAGCTCAACAGACACCTTCGCACTAACTAAAGGCACTGCAGCGTTTACACCTGCAACTGCCGAGCAGCTTATTGTGTCGGTCAACGGTGTGACACAGGCACCTAACGATGCCTACAGCATATCAGGGTCAAACATCATCTTTACTGAGAACCTAGCTACAACAGATGTCATCGACTACATCCTAGCCTTAGGCGAGGTAGGTAACTCAGTGGTACCGACAGACGGCTCAGTAACTGGTGATAAGTTAAGCTCTACTGTCTATAGAGACGGCATCAGGATTAACGGCAGTCAGGCCACTGATAACGTAACGATTGCTAGTGGTGAACGAGCAATGGTAGCTGGAGATTACACAATACCTACAAACAAAACATTAACAGTTAATGGAGTATTGACCATTGTCTAAATTATTCGTTGACGAAATACAGCCTAAAACTACTGATGGGATTGTAAGCATACCACCACAAGTAGCTTTTAATGCACATAGAAATAGTGGAGGAGATACTGCTTATAGCAATACCATAGTTTTTAATAGCACAACTGTAAATATAGGTAATGGCTTTAATACAAATACTGGTAAGTTTACAGCACCAGTATCTGGTACATATTTTTTTAACACAACTTGTTTAACAACAAGTAACTCTACATCGAATGATTTGCAAATAAGAGTAGATGATACAAATATTGCACAAGGTAGGGTAGATGTAAGTTCTTCGGCACATAATTCTGTTTCAGTAACTGTCATTGCAACACTTACTGAAAATCAAGTTGTAAGTGTTTATAATGCTGGTGGCGATGGTTTTTATGGATCAACTGGAAATTATAATACATTTTGTGGATATTTAATAGGAGCAACAGTATGAGCAGTAAACTAGGTGTAGAAAACATAGCACATACTAACGGAACTAATGCCATGACTATAAGTAGTGGTGGTGTAGCCACGTTCAACAACACACCAAATCTTTCAACGGGAGCAATGACTAATACACCAGCATTTTTAGCAAAGATGTCAGGTAACCAAGATGTAACATCTCAAAGTAAAACGAAAGTTGAATTTGATACAGAAGTTTATGATACAGATGGGAAATATGACCATTCAACAAACTATAGATTTACACCAACAGTAGCTGGAACATATTTTTTATATGCTCAAGTTGATGCTAAATCTAATAATAATACAGAACTTAGAGATTTCTTTCTCGTACTTGCAAAAAATGGTTCAGATTTATATGTAACAAGACATAATCACACAAATAATTTCTCAAATAGAGAGGCTTTGAATATACAGGTTACAGATGTAGCAAATACTACAGATTATTATGAAGTAAAGGTTTATGTAAGTGATGCAAGTGGTAATCCAACATTAACTGCTCTTGAGCCATTAGGAGGTAATAATGGTGTTGCAAGTTACTTTGGTGCATATAAGTTGATAGGGATATAGGAGCATAGAATGACAAGCATACTTAAAGTAGACAACATACAAAATGCTAGTGGTACTGGCACTCCTTATATAACTGGTGCTGTATTGCAAGTCCAATATACGCAATATACTAGTACATTTTCACAAAGTATTACAGCTAATACAGATACAGTTTTAGGTAGTGCAGTTTTGACACTTAATATAACACCTAAAAGTACATCATCTATAATTAGATTAGATGCTCATATAATGCACGAATGGGGTAGAGGTGATGCTCCTACTGAAAGTATGTGGTTCTTTTATAGGGATACAACAAAACTAGCAGCACCTTCAAGTGGAAATAGGTCAACTGGAATAACACCTTCAAAGCTAAGTTATTTTGACAATGATGCTAGTAGTACACCTGAGGGTGTGAACTATACTTATTTTGACTTACCTTCATCAACCAGTCAAATCACTTATAAAATAGGTGTGAGAAATCATTATGGAACTAATTTACATGTGAATAAAACTAGTGATGACCATAACACTACTCAACATGAAAGAGGTATTAGCTTTATCTCAGCAACAGAGATAGGAGGGTAGCATGGCATTAACAAAATTAAACTACACTGGTCAGAATGCTTTATCTTCAGTTAATATGCCTACTGGTAGTGTGTTGCAAGTTTTACAAGACACAACTTTGACACAAGTAACCATGAATAGCACTAGCTATACGTCAGCAGGTTTGGCACTTGCTATAACACCAATTTCAAGTTCATCTAAAATATTGATTAACTTTAATACTGCTACTTTCAACACTGGTACAGGCACATGGAGTGTTTTTGATATATTCAGAGGAACAGTAAGTGGAACTAGTTTAAGTGGTGGAGCAGGATATGGTATAGCACAAAATTATTCTGCTAGTGGTGGTCAACTAGTAACTGTAAGTGGTATGGTTTTAGATTCTCCTAATACAACAAGTGCGACTACATATACAATAGGCATTAAAAGAGCAGGTACTTCTGCTAATGTGTCTGCTCAAGAAAACAGTTCTTTAGGAACAATTACACTTATGGAGATAGCAGGTTAATGAAGATGCAAATGAAACCTGAACTCAAAGTACAAATGGAGCTAGATGCCCATGAGAAGGAGTGTGCCTTAAGATATCAGGCCGTAAACGAAAAGCTAAGTGCCTTAGACAAGCGACTATGGAGAATGGAGGCTATGTCTATGTGTAGCACCTTTGCAATCATAGCTGCAGTCGTAGCAATAGTAATGAAGTAGGAGTACCACCCATAAATGATAGATCCCATCACTGCCTTTTCCTTGGTGAAAACGGCACACAGCAGTCTTATGCACTGCATCCAAATGAAAAGAGATTTTTCATCGATGGGCAATCATATCGCTAAATTTGCTAAGGGTGAGGCAGCTCTTAGTGTTGCCAAGGAAAAGAAACAGAACTCAATATTTGGTAATGTAGTCGGTCAGGCTATAGACGACCACTTCAAGGAGGAAGAGCGTCAGAGGATGTTCGATGAGCTACGAAGCATGGTCAGGCTATATGGGTCTGCAGGTCAATGGGAGCGTCTAGCTGCAACGATCCAAGCAGCCAAGGTAGAACACCGAAGACAGCTAAAGGAACAGGCTAAGATAGACTACAGGAACAGGGTTATTACTGCTGTGTCATCAACACTACTGATAGGCATAGCTCTCATTTATTACTTCGCAATGTATCTCAAAGGAAAGATCTAACATGAATATAGAAAGACTTCGTAAACAAATAACTAAGCATGAGGGTATAGAGTATAAGCTATAC
>VMHT01126526.1_pt1 | contig 18097 bp, 23 predicted proteins | sample 4693611 | NCBI WGS metagenome assembly VMHT01 (sample SAMN12280063, study PRJNA550983) | marine metagenome | isolation source: seawater sampled from same location over 5 years 0.02-0.2 micron viral filtrate | place: USA: collected off the coast of southern California halfway between the port... ...
CAGTACAGAAGGGTCCAGTTCTTCTTTTGAATGGTGATCAGTCAATGGTTCAGCTTAAAGAACAGTTGGAGGATATTGAATATCCAATGGACACCGATACTTACATTCTTGGAGATTGGTCGCTCCAAAACTATGCAAAGTTTATAAAGTTGATGGATGCTATAAAACCTAAATTAGTTATCATCGACTCCTTAATTGGTTGTAGTGGAGGAAAAGGTTTTGATGAAAACAAATCTGATTTTGCTACCCCTCTTTATTGGCTTACACAGAATAATGGAACTTTATGGGAACCAACCTCAATTCTTATAATTCATCACGCTAACAAAAATGGTGGGTTTAGAGGTACTTCTGCTATCAGAGATGGTGTTGATGAAACATGGGCACTTAAAAAACCCGATGATAACTTAGTTGGCAGAGTTGGTAGTAACGCTCGAATTATAGAAGTTGAAAAGTCTCGTATCGGTAGGTCTGGTCTTTCCTTGATTATGAAGATGGAAGATGACCTTACTTATAGTATATCTGATTTTACTCCAGAAATTGCATCCAACGATAATACACCAGCTAATATTACCGATAAGATTTTACAAAGAATTAGATCAGTACATCCCGAAACTCGTTCCAAATACGATCTTTTATATGATCCATTGATTGGTGGTAAAACTGGAACTATAAGAAAATCGCTCCAAAGATTAGAGAAGAGAGGTCTTATAGAATTTGTAGAAGAAGATAAAGAAGGAAAGAAATATAGAGCTATCCTCGCACGGGGGGACTCCATGAATAGTGTCCCACCTACATTAAATGATAATGATAGTAAGGATATTGGTACGGGACAGGGGGATGGGACACCAAATAACTGTCCCACTAGCGTTGATGATGGGACACTTGCTAAATAAATAGCTTGTCCCACCCTACTTGTCCCATCGTAAATCTAGGTTATAACTAAGATTAAAGCGTTTGGGACATTTCGGACGCTATCCCCCCGCGTGAGGTACATGGAAAAAACACCAAGAGACATTATTATTGATAGATTGATGGACGAAGTTAATTTATCTATGACAAGAGATATAGTTACTGTTACTCAACACCTAAAAAAATATAGAGAAATAAGATCTGGTAAGCAAATACAACGTAAAGCAAAACGAAATGATCACAATAATAGGTGGAGAAAAACTGACACTCCTATAACATGGTAGTATAATAAAATAAACAGCTAGTTTATGACACCAGTAAAGAATCAAAAAGACTACAATAGGATATTTCGTAAAGTGCTATTTCAAGTTCTTATAGATCCTAGTCGTTCCAAGTTATTTAAAGATATTTGTGAAGAAAAAGGTGAGAAACCATCTGCTGTATTAAGAGATTTGGCTTATAAATACACAGAAAATAACTCAACAGATACTCAATATCAAGATTCATTATCTGAAGATATAGAACTTAGCAATAAAGCACAACAAAGTCGTATCGAAAATGGTTTTAACTGGACGAAAGAGTGAAACCTATAAAAATGTTAGATACCTTTGCTGGTATCGGTGGTTTTTCCTACGCTGCACATAAACTGGTAGGAGGATTTGAAACTAAACAATTCATAGAAATAGATCCTTTCTGTCAAAAGATTCTTAACAAACACTTTCCTAACGTACCAGTTCACGATGACATCAGAACCTTCTCAGCTATCTCTGGACAATATGATGTCATATGCGGAGGCTTCCCTTGCCAATCCATATCCGTGGCAGGAAATAGAGCAGGAATTACCGAGGAATCCAGATCAGGTATTTTTTACGAACTCATGCGAGTCATACGCATGGTTCGACCAAGATTCGTTGTCTTGGAAAACGTGGCAGCGATCCTTAATAACGGGTTGGACATCGTTCTCGGAGAGCTTTCCCAAGCAGGGTACGATGCAGAATGGTCAGTTATATCTGCAAGTACATTGGGAGCCTGTCATCGAAGAAGCCGATGGTGGTGCGTTGCCTACTCCAACAGCGAGGGATTACAAAGGAAGGACTTCCGTAAAATGGAACGAGAAATATGGTCCCAAAGTAATTCCAGACGTCTTAACCCAGACTGGAGATCATATGTCAGTAAGCCCATACTTCCTAGAGGAAGTGATGGGTTATCCAATCGGGTGGACAGAACTAAATCATTAGGAAACTCTGTCGTACCAGCTTGTGCTGCGATACCATTAAAACGTGTACTTGATCTATACCATCAATGAAAAAAAAAATACATTCTTCTAAAAAACTTGAAATTTTAAAAGAAAACAGAATACAACGTCTTGAAAAAGAACTTTTAGATGATGAACTAAAAGGATATGATCACTATGTTTTTATAAACCAAAGTAGAAGAGCCCAGGTAATTACAGATGGTAAATGGGTTACAGAAAATATTAGAACTTCTGTTTTAAAACATAATTATAAAGTTCAAAATGTAAGCAAAATGCTGATAAAAGATTTTACAGATGAAGAAATTAAGGAATACGAAAAAACTTTTTTATCGGATTAGTTTTCTTTTTTTTTCTTACTTGACTTACAACAAGATTAGCTTCTAGCTCTACTAATCTGCCTAACATCGAAGCAAGAAACATATCTTGTTCTAACTTATGTCTAACTAAGTGAGTACAATATTTTTTTACATCAATAATATTATCAGTTGCCATAATTTCCCTACAACGCATTTCAACATCTAACTTCATTTCTAAAGGTGCTTGCTCAATGTCTATGTTGAGAAATTTGTTAATTTTCATTTTAGGGAAAAAGTTGTTGTTCTAAAATTTCAACGGCTTTATCATCAAGAGTATTTGTAGTTTGTTTAGCAAGTGATTTCAATAGATCTACAACTAATTTCTTAACAGCCGTTGTTGTTAAAAACGTCATCAAAATCGGTTTTAAAATTTTATACATAAAGTAAAATATGTCTTACTTTCCAAACATAGCTAAGATGCTAGTATAAGACAAGAGTCTTAACTTTTATGGCTGAACAAGAGAAAAAAGGTCCACTTCAAAAATTGAAGGAGAACATTACGGATAAAGAAGAGCAATTAGCTTTTATATCTGTAATCGTGAGACTTAGTGTTGTTGCTTGGAGTGGCTTCATAGTATCCCTTAACTATATTTCGCTCCCTGGTTACAGTAACGAACCAAAGGATATAACTTTTCCTGCTTCTCTGCTGACAGGTGCATTAGCCAGTTTTGGTTTAGAAGGTGCTAAGAAACGTGGAGATGGTACTTTCAAACCAGACGAAAAACCACTAAATAAAAAAGAAGTTGAAGCGTTACTAGCGTCACAATCGGGTGGTTATCAGACAGTTAGAATTGAAACACCAATTAAAATTATTGGCACTAAAGTTGTCGATCCAAAAAAATGAAAAGACTAATTCCATTCTTGTTTTTATTATCAGCACCAGCTTACGCTGATATAACTTCTTCTATCAGTTCATCAGTAAAGCTAGAAGTATCAGCAGCAGCTACGGCAGCAGATCGTATCGGAAATTCATACAGTGTTTCTGGAACGGGAGTTAACACAACAGACGGTACAACTGCTGGAAGTGTTGGAGGATTAGGTGCAGCAACTAATGGAGTCAACGCTTATACACCAATTACTGCGTCACAATTAACTGACGGGGAAAGTTTCAATTACACGGTTTCTCACACTACTGGAGATACAATCGGAACAAGTTTAACAACAGGAGAAGTTAGTGCTTTCGGTGATTTAACCAGTACATCTGGAGGAACAGCAACGAATCTAGCTGGTACGGTTGATAATCATGTAATTACAATTACAGCAGGATCTCAAGGTACAAGTGCCACTGGACAATATGTGACCACAGTAACGGTAGACTAATGAATCATGCGGAAGCTTTTATTACTATTTCTTTTATATGTTTTACCAGCTAATGCAAATATCGTTCCAAATTTTACCACTGGCACAATGTCCAGCACGACTTCTACAACTTCTACATTGTCAGAATCTATTACCAGTAAAGACTTTAAGACAGGCTACGAATATACAGTTACAGGAACAGGAATATCACATGATGGGGGAAGTATGTCTCCTACCGCAGTTGAAGTTAATGGAACTGTAGGAGGTACTACTTATAAATGGACAGGAGCAGATATGACAACAAAACCAAACTGGACACAAACCAATCCTACATCGGGAGATTCTTTCCAATTTACAGAAACCTATCATGGCCCTGGTTTGCAGAACATAACGACAATCCAAAGAGACATAACAACAGAATCCGTTACTACTACTACCTCTGTATTCTCGCAATAATCTTAAGCCCTGTAAGAGTTCTAGCTAATGCAGTTAGCCAAAGTAATAGTGGATCAGTAACTAATCAGAACTGGAATGTAAATAATGGTAGCTTTCATACGAACCAATATGGAGGTGGGGTTGTATGCCAAGGAGCAATGATGACCATAACTCCATTTACTACTTTTAATTCAAATTACCGCAAACCTTTTAGCCATTTTTATGAAACTCCTGTGTACGATCCAACAGATATAGTTGGGGATTTTGATGATGACGGTAATCCCATAGGAGATGGTACACCTGATAACCCAGGTGATATTCTTTACTACCAACAAAACTATTCTGGAACGAATAAAGATAGCTATGCACTAGGTACTGGTATAACCTTGAACTTTTCTATTCCGTTAGATAGACAGTTAACTAAACAATGTAAGGACGCTGCTAAAACTCAAACTGATATACAAAAACAACAACTTAAAAACCTTGAACTTGATTGGCATTTCGCAAGATTAAAGCATTGCGGACAGAAAAAAATCGAGGGAATACGTTTTAAAAAAGACAGTCCTTATTATGATCTCTGCTCTGATATTGAAATAACCCCTCGTGCAAATCAGGTGTTACCTCATACTCATAAATTAAAATAGACAAGCTACGGGTAGTTACTTGTCTAAAATACCCCCTTGTCTATAAAAGCACTTCGCATTGGTTTGGGGGAAGATCGACCTAGAGAAGAGACCGAATTATAGACTTGTATTAATTATTATACCTTATCTTTCTTCTTTGTCAGCTTTTTAACGATATTTTTTACTAATGGTTTGATGATATTAAGAAGAAGTGGACTACTGGCAGCGACCAAGCCAATAACAGCAGTAGATACAATAGTAGAAACCTCTGGAATGTACTGATCCTTGAATGGTACGTCTTCATAGATAGTTATACATCTAGTCCCATCTTCGCTTTTTTCATGGCCGATGACCCGTTCCAATCGTGAACTGTTACGAAAGTCATTTATGCGTTGGTCTTTCGGACCAGGGCAGGGAACTACTTTTATCTCTTTCCTTTCTTTTGGTATATCTGGTTTTACTTCTTCTTGTATTGGTGTCTCAGTATTCTCAACTCTTTTTTCTTGTTCTTTACTTTCAACAATCTCTATCTTTCTTCTGTCATATAACATAGGTGTAAATGTAGGCATAGAACCATACGGACAGGAAATAGTTGTACCTGTTGGGTCGTCATCATATAACGCAGTATTTTTAGGACTTGCATCTCTATGATATTTCACACATCCAGGTAATTTTATGGATGGTAGCGGTACGTTTAATACTTGATATGGATTATATTGTGGTACTTTTATCTTTATTTCGGGTATAAAAATCTTAGGTATTTCCAATTAGATCTTAGGTTGTTTAAACTTAGGAATTGTTGGACCTGTTAAATCAGGTAGTGCATTATCTAAAATATCTGGCATAAGACCTTGTACATTACCAAGAACTTCGTTCATCATCTTGGCTTTAAACTGTTCTGATGTTACATATTTGTACCCAAAGTACGCTCCACCACTCATGGAAGCTACCATAAGAAAAGAGACAATGCTCAAAACATTAGCAATTTTATTAAACATGATTAAAGAAGCCTTTTTAAAAGCTTTAGTACCTGTTACTATTATAACCTTTGCAGGAATCTGTGCTTTAGCTCCTTTATATCTAACGTTAGGAGTTATAAATAGGTCCGTTAATTCAAATAATCTTAATGTTAAATGACAGAGATATACGATCTTCTGTAGTCTCATTTATTTCTACCCTATGAGTAAAATTTCCAGGGAATAAGATCATCGTTCCATCGGTATAATCTGGAACATACTCTGGAGGCATTTTCTTTTCTTCTAAATATTCTCTATCGGTTGCGTTCAATAACATTGCATCTCGATAACCTACATCCATATTGTCAAAAACAAACCTACCTGATTCTGGTGTTTGTTTTATCCATAAGACTCCAGCTAATTCACAACCAGGATGTCTATGAGAAACATTATAAGAAAAAGGACCATTTACATTTAACCACATCTGAACAAGATCCATTCGTTGACCGACACGAAATTCATCTGTTAATTGGGTTATACAGGGAATTAATTTATCTTTAAAAGGTGTGAAACCTTCTTCCGTAAAAACTTCCTTCGATAAACTTTGCCAGCCTCTCTTGTTTGATATTTTAGAAATACCAGAATCTTGTTTTTTGTACTCGTAAATCCAATCAATAAGATCTTGTTTGAAGCTATCAAAATCTTTTATCGTTCCACTAGCTATTTGAGTCGGAAATAAATATTCAGATTTTAAATTACTCAGCAACTTCTTCTGGTTTTAAAATATCTTCTACAGCAGCCACCGCACCTTTTAGTTCAAATATTCTTTGCTTACAGTTTTCTACTACTTGAGTAGCTTTATTGTAGTTGTCTACTACTTGCTGTAGCTCAGAGTTTAGAGCTTCTAGTTTTTGTTTTGGATCGACTGCCATTAGATTGATATTGTATTACTATAATATACTAGCAATCTGCTATAAATTCAACTGTATGGTGAGGTTCCTAAAATACTTGTATTCCATTGTGCTTTTAGTCCAGCTTCATCTGTAGCTGCATCAATAGCACTATCAGCAGGGGCATCTCTTAAGGCATTTTTCTTTGCCACAATAGCACTTGTATCTGCTGAAGTTTCTAATGCACGTTGAAAGGCAATGTCTTGTTCAGCTAATTTACTAGCTCTTGCAGAACGTATTTTATTTTTATGTAACTCTTTGGCTTTTGCCATGTCTGTTTTAATGATACTCATACTATGACCCCCTTATCATTACCAACACCATCAGTCAGATCGCTTTCATCTACAACCCAAGCATTTCTAAAAGATCTATCCGTTGGTATATCAGAATCTTCTACAATTTTATATTTTTTACCTGTTGGTACATCTTTTTCTGCTATTTCTTGAATAGTGTATGCTACACCTGTGTCTGGATTAATTTCAGTTAATACTGGTACAACTATTGCAACAGTACCGTCATCTAGTTGATATAAAATCTTCATTAGTGTGTAAAAGCAACGTGTGAATATTGTGCATCTTGTGAATCATTATTACTAGCTACTTTAGTTCTTACATTACAACTACCTGTATATATTTCAATACTACTATCACACCCACCAGCACACAAAACAGCGTTTCCATCATTATTTTGATCTCCTTTAATAGTATTACCAAAAATACAATAATTAATGTCAGGCATAGATGTACTAAAGTTAACACCAAAGTAACCAGTACCCCTATCAGTTATGGAACTAACATTTCCACTAGACCTTACAGTGGGTGTACTCTCACCTCTAAATGTAACCCAATGTGTAATTGGATGTCTTTGTGTATTAACAGGCGAAGCACCATATAAAGCCATTATGATACCTCCGTTAAATTAAATTTGTACTTTTTGCCATTGCGTTTGTTCACTAAGAAAAGATCCTCTGCTCCTTCTTGTATAGTATAACTTCCCCAAGTTCCGTCAACATCATTCGATCCACCTTCGTTAGATAAGTTAAGGTCATTGGTGTAGATGTTTCTCCAACGCTTTGATGTAGAACCTAAATCTCTAAGATTATTTGTTTCTGGGTAAAGACCTCCTTTAATTTCGACACCCTCGTTAATGGTTGAAAGCTTTCTACTGTTGTTATAATATAGATCTTGACTTCCATCAGGATTAAATGCAGCAGCTTTTTTTGTACCATCTAATTTGTATATTTCTAACAGAGGATTATAAAATTTAGTTGTAGCATTACCACCTAGAGTATTATCTGTACCATTATGTCTAATTATAAAATCATTAGATGCACCCATTTTTAACTGGGCTGTATCATTTAAAAGAATATGATTGCTGTTAGTATCTAAGTCACCGCCTAGCTGTGGTGATGTGTCAGATACTAAGTCTGTGTTGATACCAGTAAGGTTTGATCCGTTACCATAATAGTTATCAACGTAAGCTGCTCTCCATCTGACTGAGGTAGTTCCTAAATCTCTTTGACTATCATTGTCTGGAACAATAAATCTAGTAATTAGATTACCGCCAAATGTACCACCAGCCGAAGGCATTTTGGTAGCATTACTTGTGCTAAGTGCAGCTATATCTACACCATCAACTGTTCCTGATACTGTGATATTTCCTGTAACGTCAATACCAGAACTTGTAGTCTCAAACTTTTTATTGTTGTCGTAATATAGCTCTACTGATCCGTCTGCTATACATTTAACAGCCTCTTCTGCACCATTTCCCCCAGTTTGTAATGATAAATTACCTGTTGACGGATCACCAAAAATCCTAGCTACCATAGAGTCAGCAGCGTTAAAAAATCTAATTCTATGAGACTGTTCATCACCAGTAACCTTCATTCTTAACTCAGGAGTACTGCCATCTATAGTTAAGTCTCCACTTACTGTTGCTCCATCACTTGTAGTCTCAAACTTTTTACTGTTGTCGTAATATAGCTCTACGGCTCCGTTTGCTGTACCTTTAAAATAAAGTTCACTTATGGCTGAATTTGTAAGAGTAACAACATCACCAGCAACATAAAGTGTACCAGTGGTATTTTTAAGGTTGGAGTTTGTTCCATCGTGATAAATTTGTAGGTCTTGACTAGCACCAAAAGTAGCTTTGGTATTATCTTCCCAATGCAAAGCATCATTATCAGCCTCCCAAGTTAAGTTTCTACCAGTAGTATCAGGGTTGTTAAATAATACATTGTCTGTAAACTTTGCACCGTAACTTGTAGTTTCAAACTTTTTACTACTTCCTCCTGACCCTGTATCGTAGTACAATTCAACAGCATTACCTGTAGCTTTAAATATATTTTGACCACCGTTAGTTTTTAATCTAAAATCATTGTTACTTGTGATTTGTAACGCACCAGTTGAGTTATTGATTCTGCTATCTGTTCCATCGTGAAAAATTTGTAGATCATCACCAGTACCTAACAACAATTTATCATTATCTTCTAAATCTAAATTACCTACAATATGCAAATCACCACCAGAAGTAAGGTGCATTTTGGTGGTATTGTTAAACCTAAAATCTAAGTTATTAGATTGTGATTGATCGTTTTGTATTGCCCAATCTGTATCATCATTGTTATGAGATGTTAGTCGTAAGATGGCATCTTGAGTAGTACATCTTACTTCTAATACACAAAAGTTACTACTTTGAACAGTAACCCCATCACTTGTAGTCTCAAACTTTTTACTGTTGTCGTAATAGAGGTCTACACTATTATTTGCCTGAAAGAAAGCCATAGTTTCAGTTTGAGTCTGATTCTGAATAGCTACATAGTTGGCAAGATTACGCAAAGTACCTGAAGATTGTATTTTTAAATCATTCATATAATTTTGAATGAAGCTACTACCATTGTGATAAATTTGTAGGTCATTACCTGTACCAAGTCTTAGCTTTTGGTTATCAACAAGATCTACGTTGGTGTGAAGATCCGTTCCAGTAATAGTGCCGTCTTTTATTCCGTCTGTTGTTATCTGTGTTAATGCCATTTAACCTGCCTCCATGCTTCTACTTTAGCAGTAAGCTTTTGTAATGCAGTAGCTTTAACTTTAAATTTTTTATATAACAGTAACATCACCATCATTACCTCCAGTTGCAAGTATGTAAAAAACTAACTTTTGAGCTTCTCCACCATTATCATCTCCTGTAACACTTAAAGTTACAGTATTACCATTGTCAGAAACTGCAAAATCAACGTTGTGAATACTACCTCTTAAAACTTTATTTGATTGAACTAATGAAGCAGAAGTCATATTTGATCCACTACCTTGAACACCTATATAAAGTTTTAGTACTTGTGCGCCATGAGGTGAAGCAGTATCTCTTCTGAAAACAGTTATATCAAAAGCAGACGTACCCCAATTATCAAAAGTAAGAACATTTGTTGAAGAAGTAGACATAGAATAGTCTCTACTAAGAACAAATTGTTTAACTGCTGAACCAGTACCAGTACCAGAATTTTTTTGAGCTATATTTCCATCGACAACAAGTTTTGTATCTGTAATTGCGGTAGTAGTGCCAATTAATACATCGCCAGACGAATCTATACGCATACGTTCTGTATTTCCTGTTTTAAAAATAAGTGGAATAGAATTAAATGACCCTATGAGTGCGTTTGAACCACCGAAAGTACCAAATATCATCATATTTGTATTTTCTGCACTACTTGTAGTTATTCCGTTACCTAAAACATGAAGTGCCTCTCCTAATCTGTTTGTAGCTGTACCAATATGAACCCTTCCAGACGAATCTATACGCATTTTTTCCGCAAATCCTGTTCCTAAAGCTAGATGTTGACTAGAACCGCCAGAAAGTAAAGTTACTGCTGCGGAAGGATGTGAAATTCTAAATGTTGAGTTAGTAGCATCAGTTGTTTCTAATGCAACACCACCAGCAGATCCTTGAACATTCAACTTCCCTGTCATTGAAGTTGTACCTATACCTACGTTTCCAGACGAATCTATACGCATTTTTTCTGAAGTAGCGTGTCTAACTACAAATTGGGCTGTTACTGTTGAAGATGTAGTATCAAATCCATAAACACCATCATCGTCATCAAGGAAAAATTTTACTCTTCTGTTATTTGTTCCCTCCATTACATTTAAAGTGACAGCTACTTCTTCAGCATTTGTCGTTGACCCAACTATTAAATTTTTATTTACTGTCCCTACTGTTGTAGTGTTAGTAGTTCCTATAAGCACCCTTCCAGACGAATCTATACGCATACGTTCAGTATTTCCTGTCGTTAAACCAATCGTGTCATTAGAAGGGAACGAAATAAAAGTATCTAAATCTCCTATGTGTTTAATTTTTTCATTTATATCTAATGAACCACCAGTTATTTGTACACCTCCTGTTGAGGTGATAGCTCCTGTTACGTCAATACCAGCACCAACGTCTAGGTTGCCAGTTATATCAACAGTTCCATCAGAAGCAATAAGGAGTCTATTAGCATTACCGTTTGTAGTATCTTGTAATTTTAATTTACCATCATTTACTAAAATCCTAAAATCAGAATCTTGATCTGTGTCAGTCAAGTTAATTCTAGGAGAACTGTTTGCAATAGTTATATGACTTGAAGCTAAAGTTCCTGTTGTAGCTATATTCTGCGATCCAAAGTCAGGAGAAATCTTTGACCCTGCTATCGCTGCACTTGCGTTTATATCGGCATTTACAATCGCTCCATCTACAATCTTCGCACTTGTAACGCTATTGTCTGCTGGTTCACTAACTCCAAGACTCTTAAATGTAAGAATAAAAAAGTCTGCTCCCGTTGCTGGAGCGTCACCCAGGATAATATCATTACCGCTAACACTAAAACCTTCACTTGGCTGACCTGTTCCTGCTACTGGCTTTTGGATAACACCATTAATACTTACCAATAACTGTGCAGCAGATACAGAAGGAGGGGCAGATAAGGTAAATCTATATGCAGATCCATTAAATGTTGCACTTCCTCCACCAGTTGCAGAAGATGAACTAAGAGTATTTATTGCAATATCACTACCACCACCAGCAATCTCAGCAATCGCACCACTATCCATTTTGGTAAATAGCTTACCAACGTCAGTTCTTATCGCTAACTCACCGAGGACAAGATTATTTGCTGCTGGATCGCTACCAGAACCTCTTTTATGTTTTATTACGTTAGCCATGAGCTATAACCTCCTAGCTCTAATAAGATCCACCGTCTACGGTTATACCATCAAATGTTGTTAGGTTTGTAACCGAGCCTCCTGTTATTGCAACAGAGTTGGCAGCCTGGGTAGCAATACTGCCTAATCCTAGTGTTGAACGGGCAGCAGCAGCATCCGCATCATCTATCAATGTCTTTGCATAGTTAGACAAACCAAGTGCTGTAAGGGCTGCTGTGGCAGATGTAGCTCCTGTTCCACCATCTCCTATGGCAAGCGTTCCAGTGATTGAACTAGCGTCTAACTTAACAGCAATTTCTGTAGATTCAATTACAAGACCACCGTTAGCTTTTAGATCAACAGATAAAGTATTACCAGATTTATCAAGACCATCGCCAGCTATTATCTGACCAGCACCAGAAAACTGTGCAAATGTTAGGTTATTCGTTCCAACAACAGCAGATCCAGTATCAGAAGTACAAGTAAATCCATTTTCTGCGTTAACTGTTCCCTGTTCTACAAAAACGAAAGCACCAGCAGCGTTAGAACCCGTTCCCATGTCTGTGGTACGAGATGGTGCTCCAGATGCTTGGACATTATAAATACCATTCTGTGATGCTGTACTTTGGTTTTTAATTAATATTCGATCACCAGTTTGTAAAGTAACACCGTCTATAGATTGACCATTAGCAAACGCAGAAGATAGTGTGCCATTCGCAGTAGTTGTGGCAACAACAGAATCTTTTACATCTAAACCTTGAGCGACTCCATCTACATAACCTTTATTTGCAGCATCAGCATCAGCAGTAGGATCTGCTAATCCTGTTATCTTCTGAGAGTTTAATGAAACTGCACCAGTGGGAGCAGCCATTTGGTTTAAAGTATTTGTTCTAACTCCTGTATCAAAGTCAGATATTTTTGTATGTACTATCGAAGGAATATCAGCAGCTACTAATGCTCTAAAGTCAGGTCCAGCAGCACTTCCAGTAGTAGGACCAGCTAATACAGTATTTGCAGTTCTAGTTGTATCTTTATCCCAAAATCCACCAATACCACCAATTTTTATAATGCTCGTAGCGGAACCTCCCGCTCCACCTGTGCCCTTACCCACAAATAAGGTTTCGTTACCTTCACTAAATGCTAACTCTGCATTGGCTAGTGAAGTAGGTGCTGACGATCCAGTAGATCTTTTAATTCTTAAGGTGTTTGCCATTTAAAAGTTTCCTCCGTCTACAAGATTTTCAACGGTGCGAGTTTGATCTGCTTTAAATGTACCACTAGATGAATCAAAATACACTACTGAATTGTTGACTTTGTTGGAATCATTTAAGTTTGTTCCAGTGGTACTAAACTGTGGACCTTGTGGCCCTTGGGTTGCAACTGTAACAACATTGGTATCACCATTAACGGTAACGGTGTTTCTTTCAGTTGTAATGTTGACTGAACTCATGTTGTTGTATAACCCTCACTCATATATATTGTACCTTCTAAATAATATTGTTTAGACCCTGCACCATCAACTAGTAAGACGTCATATCTTAAAATATCAGGAGTAAACGTAGCAGTTTGTACATCTGTAAGAGTAATACTGACAGATCCAGCACTCCTATCGGTATAAGAAACAGCAAAATCAGCATATTTTGTGGTGCGTGTTTGCTCCCAGACCTGTGCAGCTACCGTAAATCCAGTTAAATTTATTGCAGCATTATTAGAATCCTTAAAAATAAGCGGAATTGTATGATCCGATCTTCGTTGGAGCGTAAAGTTGTATATGCCAGGTTCGATTGCCATAATTAAATTCTGATTATATACATCATAGCTACGTTGCGAGGTCTTGATTCGTTGCCTCCAGCGTTATTAATTGTAATTCCAACCGTGCCAGACATTGATAAATTACCACTATTTTGCACAGCTTGGCCCGTTTGTCCATTATTATTTGTAGCGTAACCAATTTGATAACCCTGACCAGATCCCAGTGTAATTGCTACGTTTGCTATAGAAGGTTGCAATGATATTTTTCTTATGTTGTGGTTATGATTTGCACCTGAAACAGTAATTCCATTATTACCATAACTATGGTTATGACTAACATTTTGACTACCTTGAGGATTATTAATACTTCTACCGCTATCCACCCCTCTACCATTATCAAATCCCCTTACAAACTCTCCTCTTAAATCAGGAATATTAAAAGTAGATGATCCGTTACCTGATCCGTATTGCGTTCCAATTACAGCGAATAAAGCAGAGTATGTAGTTCTGCTAACTGCTGCACCATTACATTCTAAATATCCTGCTGGTACACTAGCTACTGCCCTGCAAAAAACACATCCAGTAGGAACACTATCAGGAGTTGCAAAACTTAAAGTTCCCGATCCATCAGTTTGTAAAAAACCTCCGTTAACAATAGTAGAAGGCAAAGTAAAAGTAATATTTCCAGATAAAGAGGAAGGTGATTTTAAAGCAACAAAAGGAGAACCACTAGAATCTTGAAATCTTATTGGTAATCCATTACTAATATCTAATCCAGAATCACTTATTAAAACTCTTGCAGTTCCAGCAGTTGAAAATCCTATATTATTAGCACCAGACCTAAACATTCCTGTATCGGTATCTCCATCAAAAGCATATGCTGGAGAACTTGCTCCAGAACCATCATGGCCTAAAATATTTCCCGTCATTGTTCCACCGCTTTTTAACAGTAGACCTAAATTTGTTTCGTTTATAGAACCAATAGTAGTAAAGCCGTTATTTGATGCGTTTCTTATTTTTAAATTATTACTGTCTGCTGTATCAACATATGGCATAAATGCTTCTGTATTAGAAGGATCACTACCACCACTATTTAAAGTTTTTATTGCATCAAGAACAGCATTTATGTCGGCTCTTACAGAAGCTCCTGACGCATTTGCAATATTATAGTCTCCAACTTGGCTCATTTAAAAAAGACTTTTCTCCATATTACACCCCTTTACCATAACCGACAGCCTGAAAAGTGAAAGAACGATCTACAAAACTTGAACCATTTTTAATATTTACAATAAATCCCGTGCCAGAAATATTAGTTACAGTAAAAAAATCTCCTGATTGTGCATTTTGTATTGTTATTCCAACAGTAGGCAAGAAAGCATTTGCTCCTCCTAAAGATGCAGTTCCAACAAAAAATGGTGTTCCAAAAGTAACAGTCTTTGCTGAAGTTCCTGATTGTTGTGGAGCACTAGATGTTCCTCCTCCTGTTTGATAGTTTTGTTCTGTTCTTGATTGAAACTCGGCTGTATATCCTGCTTGCTGCACGTTCATATTTTGTGCAGTGTTTGTTGTCTCTAAAACTAATTTAAATTTAAATCTTCTAGCTTTAAATGTTCCATTTGCAAAATTGTTAAAAGAACTAAAAGATCCTGATGCTGCCTGTGATAATGCAACTTGGACCTGACAGTTGACTTCATCTGCTGCTGGACCATCAAAATTATTATCTACCGCAGCGTATTGATCCCATAAAATACCAGGAGATCCTGGAATTAAAGTTTCAATATCATTACCAATAACAAAACCAATAGAACGGATTACTCGTTTTAAGTCAAGAGAAAATACTCCTCCTAAATCTAAAATATCTTTAAAAGCATATTCTCCCGTTGCATTTGTAGCTGGATTTGTAAGTTGTAATGCACTCGTTCCAGTATTAAACGTAGTGTTTGTATCGACACCAGCAAAAGGAGGAGAATCTAAATCTTCTCTATCTTGTAAGATTATTTGAGTATCAATAAGATCAGGAAGATCCATAATAATACTGGTTTCTCCCACACTGAAATTACCACCATCATCTTGAAATTTAAGAATATACTCACCCTCTAAACTTGGAACGATTGCATCAGTAGTATTACCAGCTAAAGCAGTTATAAGATCCACAGAGTTTTGGAATGTACCACTGCCATCAGTTAAATTACTATGTCTTACATAAACTCGACCACCATGTAAAACGTCTGGGTCTGTTGATTTATCCCATTTCAAACGTACCAGTTTATTTGTTATAGGTTCGATTGAAAGATTTGCAACATTATTAGGAGGTGTTGTTTTACCTTGAGCATTAAATGTTATATCAGTAGAAGTAGTCGATAAAATTAAAGCTGCGTTATAGGAATAAACTTTAAATTCATACGCTCCAGGCTGATTATTTAGAATCTCAAAGTCAGGTTTAAATACAATTTCACTTGTCCAGTTTGTATTGTTAAATCTATATTGCACAAGATATTGGCTAACACCTGTAACTCCAACCCAAGAAAGAAGTATTTTAGAAACGGCAAGAGCGTTTATTACAACAATAAATTCTTGTGCCTGTAAGTTTCCTGGAGGATTTCTAGGTTGATTTAATAATGATATTGTTCTTGTAGGTAAATTAATACCAGATTCAATATTTGCATACTTACCAGCTACATAAGTCAAAGCTGTAATCGCATAATTAATACCATCCTGTTCTTCTACCGTTATTACTCTATAAGTCTGTGCTTCTAATGTTGAACTAGATAAAAGCCATATACTATTAGCATTTGGTGTTTGTCCTAATGCAGAATCTAAAGTAATAACACCATTAACCAATCCTGTTACTGTTTTAACTTCTACAGTTCCATCAGGTAATATTACACTGCACTTTTTATTTGTTCCTGTAAATGTATCTAAATCTTTTGTGTTATCTACTGTTATTTGAGTTGTAGTAGCACTTTTTACTCTACCTCCTCTTCTTTCTACACTACGAACGGGATCGTTTATTGAAATCACACTTCCAGGTCTTACGATTGCACCTGCATCTATTGAGGTTGTAAAACTAACAACTTCTGATTCGTTTTGTTCGCTGAATAATATTGCCTTGCCTAATCTTTGAGCTTGACCACGAGAAGTACAAGCAAATGCTTTTACATCTTTTTTTACTATGCCAAGTTTTGCTTGGGCTGTACTATCTTCTACAACTTCATAATCTATCTCCCTGCTATCCATATTAAAATAGCTGACAGAAATAACAGAATGTCTTTGTTTTAAACTGCTACCAGAATATGAAAACCCACCTTCACCTACGTTTGCCAAACTAAATAGATAACTAGAATCTGTTGGTTTATCTTGAGTAATAGTGACAGAACCTTCAGACCATATTGGAAAACATCTCATCACTCCAGCTAATTCATTTATTAAGGTATAAGCTTCCATTGATCCTTGAATATTTACATTGCAACTAAACCTTGCTTCCTGTCCTCCAAAACCATCTGATACCAGTTCATTTGCATATTTACTAGCAGCTACAAAACTAAATAAATCTAAGTTGCTATCTGTAATATGAGTACCAAATCCATATCTTTCAGTAGTAAGAAGGTCTAATAAAATTAAAGCAGGGCATGAACACCATTGGGCTGCTCCCATAGTTCCATTGAATATATAGCCACTTGGATATACAATTCTTCCTGTCTGTAAATCAACAGTAGGAGTACCAGAACTAGAAGCACCTGCACCTGGGATTCTTACTTTTACACCACGAATACGAAAAGCTCTTTTTGGTATAGAGCTAAACTGTTCAGAATCTATTCTTAAGTTTGTATATGCACTGTTTAAATAAGTTTGTTTATCATCAACAATCTCACCAAGACTTGTCCAAGTAAAAGCATCAACCAACTGAGATGATGTACTGGTTTTAGTTAATCTTACTACTCTAATTTGAACAGGAAATGCACCAGTTATATTTACACGATATTCTTTTTGGTACGCATCAGCAGTACGACCTGTGATTGTATCAGGTGGAAAAGCGTCATTAAAACCACCACCATTATAATTAACTTGTATTTTTAACTGAACAGAAGAACCAAGTAAATCACCCTCATCTGTTGCTTTTTGTAATTGTGGAAATGTAATTGTAACTTTTACTGCATCTACATTTGTATTTGTTATTTCACGAGTGACAGCATTTGCTTCTCCTGATTGAACAGTTCCAGCAGGATTAGTAGGTGATGAACCTACAGCAGTTGTTGTTTGACTACTTTCAATACCAGGAATATGTTCTTGGTTTGACGTTCCAAAACGAGGTGTAAACCCTACACTTTGAAAATTAAAATCTGTTGTTGCTGGACTTGTATTACTCGCAGTTGAATTAAGGATAG
>VMHT01175264.1_pt1 | contig 18094 bp, 25 predicted proteins | sample 4693611 | NCBI WGS metagenome assembly VMHT01 (sample SAMN12280063, study PRJNA550983) | marine metagenome | isolation source: seawater sampled from same location over 5 years 0.02-0.2 micron viral filtrate | place: USA: collected off the coast of southern California halfway between the port... ...
CATGGAACTGCGTAATCCTATTACTGGTGAAAAGGAGAACTTCTAATGAAATTAGTAATTCAAACTCAGTTCAAAGAGAACTATGGCGCCCATGACTGGGACGGTAAGGGCGAGTGTCCACAGTACTGGAAGTTCAAGGGTGGCGAGACTTATGTATTCAACAACCTAATTCCTAATGATGTGACTCGCATCCAGGAATCTGGTATTCCAACTCTAACTCGATTGATCGAGAATAGGGATGAGTCCTTCGAGGAATATATTCTCGACTGGTCGTTCGAGGACAATGATGCGGTCGTGTGCGATGCTTGGGAAACGCCATGGCAACTAGAGCATATCAAGGGCGAGTGGATCGCTAGTCGCACTCAGCGTAGCGGTGAGTATACCTGTTGGAAGCAAGATATATCTGCTATTCACGAAATGTTTATCATGTCGCCAGGTGGGGTACGATCTGGCTATAAGAAGGAAATCGAAATAGAAAGTGGTGAGATATTTTCTTACAGCGACTACCATAAACATCAGAAGCCTGTCATTGAGACAGAATATGATGGTATGGAGGTTGTGGAACCAATCAGTGTGAGTATACACTGATGAGGTGGATAGGCTGGGTATTTAATACGATTGCGTTTTTGTTCAATCTAGTATTATATCTAGTTGTTATGTTTTTCCTGCTCGGCTTAATTTTAGTGTTGACAGGACTGGTCTAATATTGTATAATGGAGAAATGAATATGTGGGTAGCAAAACCAAACTTGAATAACAGCATCGGTGTCAAAGAATTTGCCACTGCTAAAGAAGGCGCAGAGTACCTAGAAGAGTACACTGGCATTGAGATGGCTTACGACCGAAATCGTAAGACGAAAGAGATCACCTACGATTGGGAGATCATTGATAAACTATGGGAAGAAAAAACATGTACTATTTAAAATTTACAAAAGCCAATGGCTGGTCGTCATTGTATGAGATGTTCACAAAAGAACAAGTGAACTGGTTGAAGGTAGCCCTCGTAGGCGAAGGCATTGACGAAGACCAAATTGAGATTGGTGAAATGTCCTCATGAACATTTTTGTACTTGAAGATTGCCCAGTAAAAGCGGCAGAAGTCCAGTGTGATAAGCACGTGGTCAAGATGATCGTGGAGAGTGGTCAAATGCTATCTACGGCTCATCGTATGCTTGACGGCAATCTTGAAGTCTATATAAATGCGAATGGTAGAAAAGCTAGACGTTACAATCTATCTGATTGACGACAACAAGTTCTATATAAAGCCGTACATTATCATCATCCGTGTACTGTTTGGACTATGGAATCTAGTGACAACTACCAGTGGCATTGGAAACACCTTGAAGCCTTATGTGCTGAGTATCGATTCAGGTACGGTAAGATACATAAGACTGAGACTACTATTCTAGAGGCATTGAGAACTATGCCTAAGAATATTCCTATTGGCGAGATGACAAAGTTCAGGCTCGCAATGCAATCGAATCCAGAGTGTATGAATGAAGAAGACATCATAGGCTCATACAGGTCATTCTATCAAACGAAGCAGACCAGATTCAAAATGAGATGGACAGACAGACCTGTCCCTAATTGGTTTACTTATCAGGAGAATGCGAAGTGAAGTACTTTAAAATAGAACCCACATACAAGAAGTCTCTTGTAGAATTTACAATCTTTACCCGACCTCTATCAGATTTTAGAGAAGATGCCAAAGAGAATCAACGGGCAACACTTATCAAAGAACTTGGTTGGCGATGGGGCGAATTCATGGTTGAAGTTCCTGAGACTGATGAAGAAGTTGCAGAGTGGTTGAAGTGGAAAGAACCAGGTTGCGAAAGCTTCTACGATCTAGCAGTCGATTATGGTTTGACTGAAATAGACGAAGAGACTGGTGAAGAGGTTCTACCTTCTGATAAGACTGTATCTGAATTAATCGAGCAATTGCTATTACCTGATCTTGAGGATGATTATATCATGCTTACTGAAGACTATCCCGATGCCGAAATGCAATCGACATGGGATGGCTGTTGGGAAGATTGGAGCATTCGTTCAAATGGTGAAATACTTGAAGGTGAAGATGTCGAAGCGATGATCGAAGAAGTCGTAGAGGCATATAGTGAAGAGTATGAAGAAGGAGTTGAAGAACTAGGCTGGTCTTTTCAAGATTGCGAATTCGAAATGCACTGTAGACCAACGATCACTCAAATTGATAGAGATGGCGAAGAGATCGGTGAACCGATGCAAAGTGAACTTGATGAATGACGGATTCAAATGGTTGGACGATTGGCTTGAGTCACTGTCTGAACTTTCGATTAGGCTGTTAATCTTCTTTGGAGTAGGACTATGGATTGTAATTGCTTGCGTAATAGTGTACAATCTATTTTCCTATGAGCCAGAGATAGAGTATACGTTTCATGGTCATCCGATAGACGTTAAGGAATTGAAAAAAGAGGATAACTAATGGAACTAGACATCTACGGAAATCCAATAGGAACTAAGTATCCAGGAGAAGACGGTTGTCCTGAAGGTATGATGTGTATTCCCGAAAGCGAATTTCATATGCAACTCTCAGCGGCAGGTATGGAATATGATGAAACTTCAAGAGAGATCCAGCCAGTCAGTGACGCAGAAGCAATCATCGACTTCACAAAGGATTTGCTATTTTTAGACATTAGCGTGATACTTAACATGGCAGTTCCTCTCACTATATTTGCCATATATGGCTTAACTATCTATGCTGGAGTGAAATACATACAAAAAAAGTTCTCCTAAACCGAAAATAATGGTTGACTTACTGGTGGATCCTGTTATTATGTAATCTGAACTAGAGAAAAGGACAGATTATATGGAACTCCAAGTTGTCGAAATCCCAAACATTCATGCTTTTCAAGGCATGATTCCTGCTGGTAAAAACTTGACAGTTTATGAAAAAGGTACTGATCCCTTAGATGGATATGTACTCTACGGCTTCGATGAAATCGGCATGTTTGATGCTGAATTCAAAGTTCCTGCCTATTGTTTTTGTTAAAAAAAGTGAAAATAATGGTTGACATTCTGGTCAGTCCTGCTATTATATACGTATAGATAAGGAGAAAGCAATGTTTTCACAAAAATCAGTTCTAGCCCGCTTACTCGCTAATGAGAATATTAGCGTCCAGCAGGGCAATTTTGAGACTGCCTTCTTTGATGTCGAGAATCGTGTTCTTGGTCTTCCTCTCTGGAAAGAGATGTCGGCTGATGTTTACGATCTTCTCGTAGGTCATGAAGTCGGTCACGCATTATACACACCTTCTATTGAAAAGATCAAAGTCAAAGGTGTTCCATTCTCATACGTTAACGTGATTGAAGATATTCGAATTGAGAAAAAAGTTCTCAACAAATATCCTGGTCTGGTTAACAACTTTAAACGTGGTTATAAAGAGTTAGTTGATATAGACTTATTCGGTACCAAAGATAAAGACGTTAATGAGATGGGTTTCATGGATCGTCTCAACATCAAAGCCAAAGGTCGTGACCTTGTTGATGTAAAGTTCTCGGAAGAAGAGCAACCTTACGTTGATATGGCGATGAATGTTGAGACCTTTGAAGATGTTGAAAATGTTTGTCATGAACTGGTCAGCTGGCTTGGTCAAAAATCTGAAGATCAAGATCAATCTGAAGAGAATGCTATGACTAGTGATCAACTTCAGGATCTTATCGATCAACTTAAAGATGAAGACCAGACACCACCTCAAAGTGATGAAGGTCAGTCTGATGAAGATGAGAACGGTGAGGAATCTAACGAATCATCCAGTGACTCAGAAGAGGGCGATGAAGAGGGAGAAGAAAGTTCTTCTGATGCCAAAGCCACTGAGACTGAAGATGAGTTAGAAGAAGAAGGTGAAAAGTCTATCGCTGGTAAAGGGGCTGACAATCCTCCAAGTGATCTTCCTGAAGTAGAGACTGATAAGGCTCAAAGAGAAAACATGTCTGATCTGGTTGAAACTGGTTCTACTTTTCTACAAGGCATGACTCGCCAAGCGTTTGAATTACTGACCGCTGATTATAAGACTGTGCTTCAAAGCCGTATAGCCCATGATATCAAACTTGATGGTCTGGGTTACGAGTTTATGGAGCCAGAGGTTAGCTATGATACTTTCATGGCTGAGACCAAGCAAGTTGTAAACTTGATGGCTAAAGAATTCGAGATGCGTAAGGCTGCCTTTCGTTCAGCCCGTGCCCGTACCTCGACTAAGGGTTCACTTGATGTTAACAAGCTTCATTCATACAAGTATGATGACCAGTTATTCAAACAGGTGACTACTCTTGCCGACGGTAAAAATCACGGCATGATTATGCTAGTCGATTACTCTGGGTCAATGTACCAGCGTATGCCTGCTGTAATGCGCCAGACTATTGCTCTAGTGATGTTCTGCAAGCGAGTAAACATCCCGTTCGAAGTTTATGGGTTTACTACTCGCCGTGCTAACACTGTAGAGTTTACTGAAAAACTGAAAGCCGCTTCGAGCAACCTAACTCGTTTCGAGTATGATGAATTGCAATTGAACCAGCTGTTCAGTAACAAAATGTCTAAATCGGATTTCAATCTAGGTATGCGTACCTTCTATGATCAAATGTATAAGCTACGTTACTTGCCTTCACTGGAAGACTTTGGAAGTACTCCTCTGAATGCCGCATTACTCGCTACTCAGTACCTGATCCAAGACTTCATGAAGTCTAATCCAGTACATAAGCTGAACCTAGTCACTCTAACTGATGGTGAAAGTGACCGAGTATATTTGAAGTCTGGTGTTGACAACTCTTTTGCAAGCCGTGACTATGTGATGAACATCAACGGCAAGAAAGTTGATCTTCACATGGGTTGGGGAGATTCTCGCAAAAACACTGCCAAGATATTGAATGCTGTTACTGGTCCTAACGTGACCACAGCCAACTTCTTTATCTGCGACCGTCGTGATTTCAAAAATGAGTTATACACGATCCTGCCTTACAAGCATTCTGCTCAACAGGTAGCCCGTAAAGAGATGACCAAAAACGGTGTCTGGGTAGTCGAGAAAGAAAGTGGATATGATCGCCGATTCATTATGGTCGACAAGTCTTCCAGCATGTCAGGCGAGACTGATGATTTCGAAATCGAGTCAACTGCTACCCCAGCCCAGATCGCCCGTGCTTTCAAAAAGCATAGCGGATCTAAGAAAGGCAACCGAGTGGTTACCAAAAAGTTTGCGGAATTAGTTGCATAAAAGTGAAAATAAGGGTTGACATTGTGGTCAATCCTGTTAAAATACTTGTATAAATTGAGAAAAGTGAGTTATATTATGAAAAATGTTCAAGAAAAAATGCAAGCGATCAGTGCCGCTCAGAATGCCTTTGCTACTATAGAAAGTATTCGACCAGGTGCGATACCTCATGAGACTAAGGTACTGTTAGCTGAACTGAAAGTCGATCTAATGGATATCCAAGATGCCCAAGAAGAGGAAAACGCTTCTGGTCCATTCGGAGAAATGGACAAAGTAGTTGATAATTTTTTTGAAAATAGTGCATTTAACGGTTGACATTGTGGCTAGACCTGCTATACTACTTGTATAGATTGAGATAAACCGAATGACTGGAGACTATATTATGATGAATTTATCCGAAACCCAAGCCAATCTTCTTGATGCGTTTGTAACGTCCCACGAAGGTCAGGCTTCTTTTGAACGCCAAGAGATGTTCAAATTTGCTGAAGAGAATGGCTACACTGGCTCTGCCGCTTACACTCTGATGAAACAACTGCCTCGAGTAGGTCGTGGTGTTTACCAGATGATCGGCTCAGGCAATGTCGTTCCTATGACTCCGCAGGTATCGCCTCAAGCAATACCTCAACAAGCGGCACCAGCCGCACCTGTCGCCGCTGTCGGCAAAGTACAGTCTACTTCTTCTGAAGAAGTTTACGTGCCTAGTGCTGATTCCACTTTCGTAAAGTGGGGCTACTTCAATGACGTTAAGAAGATTGTTCAAAGCCAATTGTTCTATCCGATGTATGTTGCTGGTCTATCTGGTAACGGTAAGACAATGATGATTGAACAAGTTTGCGCTAACCTAAAGCGTGAATACGTCCGTGTGCAAATCACTCCTGAGACTGATGAAGATGATTTGATTGGTGGATTCCGCCTGCTAAATGGTGAGACTGTCTTTGCAAAAGGTCCAGTCATCAAGGCGATGGAAGCTGGAGCGATCCTGTTGATCGATGAAATTGACCGTGGCTCTAACAAGCTGATGTGTCTGCAAGGCATTCTAGAAGGTAAGCCCTTCTTGATCAAGAAAACTGGTGAAGTGATTACTCCTAAGCCAGGATTCAATGTCATTGCGACTGCTAACACTAAAGGTCAAGGTGATGAACAGGGTCGCTTCATTGCGGCTACGATAATCGATGAGGCATTCCTTGAGCGTTTCACGATTACACTTGAGCAACCTTACGCAACGGCAGCCGTTGAGAAGCGAATCGTTAACAACCACATGACCAAGTTCGGTGCAAACGATACTGAGTTTGCTGAAAAGTTGGTACAATGGGGTCAAGCGATCCGTAAGACCTTCGAAGATGGTGGGGTTGATGAGATCATCTCTACTCGCCGTCTCTGCCACATTGTTCAGACCTTCTCTATCTTCGGTGATCGAATGAAGGCAATTGAGTTATGTGTCAATCGTTTCGATACTGATACACGTGGGGCGTTCATCGACCTTTACACCAAGATCGATACTGGTGCATACCAGACCGATGATGTTCCTACTCCTACTGATGAAGACTTCATTGATAATATGGATTCTAACTCGTTCTAAATAGTATTAGATAATCCATTGACGGGAGCTTCGGCTCCTGTTTCAATTCAAGGGATAAAATATGTCAAGATTACAATACCTACTACTTTTAAGCATAGCAGCCTTTGCCTTTTATCCAGCGGCAGAGACTGAGTTATTTGTCATTAGCATTATGGTGCTATATTCCACAATATTTTACTACTACGTTACAGCCGTCATGATGACCATTAAAGATATATCCTTTGATTGGGAAAGTGGCATAACTGAGATGTGGCAGTGGAGGTTTATCATGTCTATGGCAATGTTGATAATATACATGCAGGAATACGTAGAGGTCTTTTACTACATACTACCGTTCTTTGTGATAGGCATTATAGGCGACATTTTCTCTACATTATTACTATTAGGATACATCGAGTTAGGAGAATCAAAAGATCCTCCAGATGAATGATGCATTGCGATGCAATATTAGTTCATATTGTCACATTTTGTAAAGTTAGGGCGCTCAGGCGCCCTTTTCGTATAAATAATCGTATATAATGAAAACAACTCATAGGAATACAATATGGAAATGTTGCAGTTTGTAGCTGATGTGGGCTTTCCAATAGCCTCTGCCTTAGCCGGAGGTTTCTTTGTGTTTCTGACACTTAAGTTTATTCTGGATGGAGTACTCGGAGATATTAAAACTCAAAGAGGTTTCGCTCAGGCATTAGACAATAGAATTAAAACAATGAACAATGAAGTAGTTAGGATTGATGTTTCAGTATGCCATGCGTTTGGAATTTCACCTGACTTAAACCGCATTTCAAGAGCGGATGGACAACAGGATGCAAGGAAGGATTAACAATGTTATTTGTAGATTACACCTTTGATTTGGTAGGTGAGCATATCATGATGGACAGAGAACTAAAGCCTGAGTTGGTAAAGATCAAGCATGGCGATAAGTTTATGGCATCGATATCAAAAATTGAACGAGACGGTCAAGTATATGAGCAAGTCACGTTTGTCAAACACCCAGACGACATAAGAACTACAACAGACACGGATCAAAATAAGTAATGGATGTAGTAGAACTAGATTTAGCCCAGGCTGTAAGTCAGTATGGGTTCCCAATAATTGCCGCTGGCGGTTTAGGGTATTTTATATTTTATATTTGGAAATGGGTAACTGAGGAAGTTAATCCCGTTATAGATGAATCGCATATGACGCTTATTGCTTTAATCGATAGAGTGCGTATGCTGGACAACGATCTGATTAGACTTAAAACGAAGTTAGACCTTGTCCTAGAAAAACAGGAAAAAGAGAAAAATGAAAAAGAGAATATTGAAAGGACTAACACTAACACTGTCAGTAATGTTAATACCAAATCTGGTAAACGCAAGTGAGTTGACGCATGACTTTTTGTCCCCAGCCTTTAACGGTCAAGGATATAGTTCGCACATTTTGACCATTGAGCAAATACAAGCAAACAGAAAAAAGGAATTAAAGGACGAGGCGAAAGCAGAGGAAGATAGATTAGAGAGGGAACGTAAGAGTACTAACGCTTACAAATTCCAGAACAACTTAGAATCTAGAATCTATGCTACTTTATCTAAGAACATTGCAGACCAACTTTTTGGTGAGACAGGTGAAGGAACAGTTGACGGAGAATGGTATATTGCAGAGTCACCTTTTGGCGATGAGATATCATGGATGAGACTAGACGGAAGAATATATGTAACTATAAAGGACTCAAACGGTGATATAATTTCTGAGTTCGATGTACCAGTTGGAGATTTTGCATTCTAATGAAACGCCTTTTTATGATATCAGCACTTTTGCTACTGACTAGCGGATGTGCTACACTTACTGAAGACTTTGGATTTATGCCTGAGCCGGAACCTGCTAAAGTAATCAAAAACGAGAATACTGAGTTTTTGACTATAAAGGGACCATCAACAGGTAAAGCAGTAGTTGCAGTTTATGGCTTTGAAGACAAAACTGGTCAACGAAAGCCGAGTGAGAGAATGGCAAATATAAGTACTGCCGTAACTCAAGGTGCTGAAGTTTGGCTGATTAAGGCTTTACAAGAAGTAGGTAATGGTGAATGGTTTCAGGTAGTAGAAAGAGTAGGACTAGAGAATTTAACAAAAGAACGGCAGATAATCAGACAAAGTAGAGCATCTGTCGGAGATGAAAGAGCATTAAGACCTATGCTGTTCGCTGGAGTATTAGTAGAAGGCGGCATTATAGGATATGATTCGAATGTTTTGACTGGAGGAGCGGGTGCGAGATATTTAGGAGTTGGTCCTAGTACTCAGTATCGTCAAGATATCGTAACGATTACTATGAGAATGGTAAGTGTACAGTCAGGAGAAGTGTTAATAAGCGTTTCAACAACAAAGACGATTATAAGCACAGGTACCTCCATGACGTTTTTTAGATTTTTTGATATGGGAACTAACAGTTTAGAGGCAGAGATGGGACACACTATCAATGAACCTGTAAACTACGCAGTCAGAGTAGCAATCGAGCAATCGGTTGTAGAGTTAATTAAAGAGGGTGCCAGAAAAGGATACTGGGATTTTATCGATTAGCATTTTTGTTTTGATATGGAAAAAAGAGGAGAATAATTTAACATAACAAATAAGTCCAGGGTGGACGTTTAAAGGAAAGTAATATGAGTTTTAATAAGAAACTTTTAAGTTTAGCACTATTAAGTGCAATCACAGCGCCAGCGTTTGCTAGTGATGTGTATATAGATCAGGCTGGTAGTGGAACTACTATTGACATTACTCAAGATGGTAATGGTAACACAGTGGGTAACTCTACTACAGCTACAACATTAACTGGTGATAGTCAGGACATCGATATCACCCAGACAGGTAATACCAACAAAGTCGATATCTCAACAGCATCTGGCTCAAACGATACGACAATTGCAATCACAAACACTGGCGATAGTAATGAAACTGTAGTAGGAATTGCTACCACAGGCACCACATTTACTTCTACTATTACTGGTGATAGCAACTTAGTGACAGTTTGTGGAACTAACGACGGATCAGGTGCCGCTACTACTGGTTCAATATCAAATGGATCAGCATCAGTTACTCAATCAGGTACTATTCCTGCTTGTTCTACTGAAGTTGCCGCTGTCGATACCACAACTACTTTAGTCACAAATGGTGACTACAACTCTGTTAACCTTGAACTGGATGCAGCCGACGCTGTAAACACGATCACTGTTGGTGGAACTGTTTCAAGTAGCTTCAATAGTATTGATCTCACGCAAACTGGAAGTGATTCACCTGTAGTAACAATGACGGTAGACGGCAACAACAATGCCATTGTCATTGACCAGCAATAAATTAATATTAGTATTTTTATTAGTATTAACTAGCAACCTCGCTTTTGCTAGTACTGAAGAAGTGGGAAGCGTTACTGAGCAGACTGGTAGTGCCGCTCAAATTAAGCGAGGACCTAATGAGGTTATAGAATCTCAAAAGGGCATTGGTATCTCAATGAACGATGAGATATCGACAGCAAAAACCAAGCTGGGTCTCACTTTTGTCGATGACACTAAGGTAAGCATATCTGAACAAAGTGTTCTAGTCATTGACGATTTCATATATGATCCTAACGCTGGTACTGGTAAACTTGCAATGAACATTGCTCTGGGAACAGTAAAATATTCCTCAGGAGCAATTGCGGCAAACTCACGTGAAAATGTAAAGCTTTGGACACCCACTGCTACTATATCAGTTAGAGGTACAGATTTTACTATGACGGTAGATGAACTCGGAAGAAGTCTTGTTATTCTTCTGCCTAGTTGTCCCGCTACTGGTGAATGTTGGGTCGGAGAGATTGAAGTTGCAACTGATGTCGGTATGGTTATACTGAATCAGGCATTTCAAGCAACATTAGTATCGAATGAAATGTCACTGCCATCAAAGCCTAAGATAATCGATCTCAATGGTCGAGGCATTGATAATATGCTAATCGTTGCACCACCTGATGAATTACGAGGTGTAGGATATATTGAACAGGCAGACGTAAAAGAATACCTAGACTCAGACCTACTAGAATTTAGCGAACTAAATTCAGACGAATTACAAGAAGATAAATTAGAATTTTTAGAACTTGACGTTAATCGACTCGACATTGATTTTCTGATAAACGTTCTGGATGCGACAGCAATGTTACAGGACGAACAGTTAGAAATCGATCCAGTCTTACCGACATATAACGCATATAGAGAGATTGTACAAGCATATTATGATGAAGAGACAATCGGCATATACAGTGAGAGTTCTACACATATTAGTATGGTAACAACTCAGCGTGATGCTGATGGAGATGTAAATATGATAAAAGACAGTGTCCCAGCACTCATTCAGTTAAACGGAGGTGGCGATGTTATTATCAATATTACGCAAAATCAGTAGCCTCTTAATCGTATTACTATTATTTCTTCCAACAAACGCCTACGCAGATAGCGTGTTTATATATTACACCAATGCTACCAGCGCACATTACAATAACCTAAAAAGTATACTAGAAGACGCAGGTTGGACTGTATCAGGCAGTAATACGACATCGGTGAGTTCAAACGATGTGAGTAATATGGACATGGTTATTGATATAGCGGGTACGTCAAACTGTGGTAGTAACTGTAGAAATGTATACGACAGCTATGTTGACGGTGGCGGAACACTAATCATTGCGGCACCTAATGGTGCAACGAATAGAATCAGTAATATCGAATCTCTTATAGAAAATGTAATGAGCGTGGGAAGCATATCTCTATCAAACGGATGTAATAATTGCTACGGCTCAGTGGCAATTGGAGATTATGCGTCAAGCACCTCAAGTGAAAACGTTCTGCCAGGTCCAGATTACCTATTCACAGCAAGCGGTGGTGAAGGAATGGCAGCAAATAGTTCAACGTCAACTTGGTACAGTTGGTACATATGGGACTATGGAGATGGACAAGTAATTGTGACGTTTGGATACGGACAGTTAACGTCAACACACACTTACGCAGATAACATGGGAAATTTCATAGCATCTTCTACTACAACTTCTGCTCCTACTCCAGTATATGGCTCTTCAGGAATGACAACAGCACAGGCAACGAGAGTAGCTGCCGCTCAAGTACTGGCAGATAACGGACAAGGAAACACTATTGAAATGGACATCGACGGTTCTAGTAATGACATATTCATAGAGCAAGCAGGTGGTCCCAGTTACGTATTACTATCGATACTAGGGAATACCAACGCTATCGACATTGATCAAGATATGGATTTAGGCGCTCACGGGTATACCGAAATCGCTATTTTAGGTGACAGCAATGAATTTGATCTTATACAAACAGGTAGTGGAGACAAAGGAGCGTTTGTACGTATTGATGGAGATTTAAACGATGTACTAGTCAGTCAGACTGGTTCAGGCAGTCATTACTTAGACTTAGATGTCGAGGGAGACAGTCATGAGGTTGACGTAGTTCAGTCTGGAAGTGGAGACCACGAAGCCACAATTGCACTAGATGGATCAGAGCCTTGGAACTTCGAACTGAATCAAGCAGGAGCATCCAATAAAACATACACTTTACCACATACCATGACAGACGGTTCTGGCGTGAATGGCACATGTAATGCCACCGGTGGTTGCAACCTAACGATATATCAAAATGACTAAGTATAGAACTCCAGTTGTATTCTGGGAATCAGAGTGGCACTACACTGGAGAAATCGAAAAGATTAAATTGGATAATGGAGAGATTAGACACAGAAGAGTTAAGGTTCTTAAGTACAAGCGTAATCCAGAATACAAGCATGTTCCTCTAGTAAGATGTACTAAATAGTAGATAACGACTTGAGAGGTTCGAGATGAAGATACTGCTTTCGCCATTATTTGCAATCATCACTACGTTAACTCTAACGTGGCTAACACTATTAAATCCTACACTGCTTCAGAGTATCGATCTGAGGATCAGTGACCAGTTGATCGTAAAGGAAAAGGAATTCGTTGAAGATGTCGTTCTTGTAGACATCTCTGAGAAGACTTTAGAAGTACATGGACAATATCCACTACCGAGAGACATCTATGGGGATTTAATCCTCAGATTGCGTCAAGCGAATGCAGGTGTTATCGTATTTAATCTATCATTTCCAGAAGAAGATCGAACAGGTCAAGACGAAGGCTTCACGCTCATGCTTCCGAACGGAGTCATTCTTTCTCACTTCCCTAGCAATAAGGCTCAGAATAGATCCGCATACAGTACAGCTATTGTACAGGTTGGTGGTGATGCTTTGGATTATATTTACAATTATCCTGGCATAGCCGCAAACTTAGAGAAGTATGAGAATGCCGCTACTGGCATAGGCATTGCCAACACGTTGCCTGAGATTGACGGAGTAGTTCGAAGATTACCTATGATTGCTGGTGTACAAGATAAGCTTTACCCGTCTATTGTGTTAGAAATATTCAAGGCATACACTGGTTCGAATACGTTTCAGGTGAAGAGTAATGAGTTTGGAGTACAGGCAGTTCGTGTCAAAGGATTTCCAACAATCAACACAGACCCAATAAGTCGTATATGGATGAACCCAAACTATGACTTTAAACGATATGACCTAACTACAGAGTTTGATGATTTAAAAGGTGCTACAGTATTCGTGGGCGTGACAGCAGACGGAATATCTAACCCAGTGCCGACAGCATCAGGTGCCGCATATGGACACGATGTGACTGCAAGAGCATTTACCTCAGTCAAGAGCCAATACAACATCGTAACTCCACCTCTTGCAGATTTTGCTAAACTCGCAACTATTCTAGGATTAGGTCTACTAATAGTTGGACTGAGTTATGTGAGATTTGGTTGGGTACCACCGCTATTGCTGATCGGATCATCGATATACTTTCCTATATACTGGTTCAACAATTATGCAGAATTATATATCATAATGATGCAAGGTGCGATGGCTATGCTAGTGTTTGCTCACGTGTATGGAGTCAAATACGGGCAAGAGTACTTCGCCAAGATGCGAATTAAGAAACAGTTTGGCACATATCTATCAGCACCTATGGTAGAAAAACTACAAAAGAATCCTGAGTTACTGCAACTCGGTGGAGAGACTAAACATATGACATTTTTGTTCTGTGATATACGTGGATTTACACCCATCTCAGAGCAATATAAGACAGATCCACAGGGTCTGACAGAACTTGTGAATAGATTCTTAACTCCTATGACTAATATCATTATGGAGAATGAGGGTACCATTGACAAGTATATGGGCGATTGCATTATGGCTTTCTGGAATGCTCCTCTTGATGTAGAAGAACAAGAAAGAAAAGCGTGTTTGACGTCCGTACAAATGTACGAAGCATTAGAAGTCCTAAATGCTGAGTTAGAGAGTGACGGTTTGTTACCAATAAATATAGGCGTAGGAATCAATAGCGGCGCAGTCGTTGTTGGTAATATGGGGTCTGAGCAAAGGTTCGATTACTCTGTGTTAGGAGATGCAGTGAATTTGGCAGCCAGACTCGAAGGACAAACGAAAGGATATGGCGTGAAAACTATTATTGGAGAAGAGACGGCAAAAGAGATCGATGATGTATTTGCCACACTTGAACTAGACTGTATTGCTGTAAAGGGCAAGAACGAAGGTGTACGAATTTTCACTGTTCTAGGAGAACACTCTTGGTGGAATGAAAACTCTGCATATGTATTTGAAACTAAACAGCACATAAAGATGCTAGATTTATATCGAATGCAGAAATTTGACATGGCAATCAAGTTCTGTGATGACTTAAAGGGGTGCTTTTTAGGCACTATGGATGGATATTATGACGTATGGATTGATCGATGCAAAGAGATGAAGACTAGAGAACTGCCTAAAGATTGGGATGGAGTGTATCGCCCAACGACTAAATAAAGCAGAATTGAGTGAAAAAAAGACTTGACATATACTTTTAATGGTGTATAATGACTTTATAAGATTGATAAAACACTTAGAAGTATGAGGCAAGTTTATGAAACTATCGAGTATTCTTACAGGATCGTTATCCTTAATAACCATAGTGGCTGTTACGATATTAACTGTCGAAGAACTTAAAGCACAAGAACAGGCTGCCATTGAACGTAATGCAGTAATAGAAGCAGAGATTGCAGACTTACAGTATCAGGAGCAGTTACAGTGTATGGCTCTTAATATCTACCATGAAGCAAGAAGTGATTCTACTCTAGGACAAGAAGCAGTAGGCATGGTTACAATGAATCGTGTCTACAGCGACAAATATCCAGATACCATATGTGATGTAGTGTATCAGTCTCACTTAAACAGCAGAGGTAATCCTATTCGTAATAAGTGCCAATTCTCTTGGTATTGTGATGGCAAAAGCGATGTTCCTCGTGACAAAGTGAAGTTTGAAGAGGCGATGACTAACGCTAAGTGGGTTATGAACAACTATGGCAGTGAACGAGACATTACTGGAGGCGCCGTGATGTACCATGCGTCTTATGTTAACCCATACTGGTCTAAAGCATACACTAAAACCAGCAGAATTGAGTCTCACATTTTTTATAAATAAGATTATTAAACATATTCATAAGGAACCGTAAAGTGTTATCGTTTGAAAACTATCTTAAAGAAGAACTAAGACAAATCGAAGAAGGCGTTAATGATCCTGCAATCTTCAAAGCAGTATTCTTAGCCGGTGGACCTGGCTCTGGCAAATCATTCATTGTAGGCAAAACTGGACTTCCAGCACTTGGATTTAAGGTTGTGAACTCAGACGATGCATTCGAAACAGCTATGAAGAAAGCTGGTATGGAAATGGATCCGGATAACATCTTCTCTGTTAAAGGTCAAGAGTTACGAGGCAAAGCCAAGAAGCTAACAGCGACTAAGCAAGCGATGTACATAAAAGGTCGTTTAGGTCTATGTATCGATGGTACAGGTAAAGACACAGCAAAGCTGACGAACCAAGCAAAAGAACTCAAAAAGCTAGGTTACGATGTCGCAATGATTTTCGTTAACACTGACTTAGCTACAGCACAAGCACGTAACAAAGCGAGAGCAAGAACACTGCCTGCTGATGAAGTAGAAAAGTACTGGACTACAGTTCAAAAGAATATCGGTTCATTTCAGACTATGTTCGGAAAGCAAAAGTTTACTGTTGTAGATAACTCTGAAGGTAAAGACTATCAAAAAGAAACTACCCGTGCCTATAGAGAGATCACTAAGTTTGTGAATGCAGAACCAGATAATGCTGTAGCCAAGAAATGGATTAAATCTGAGAAGGCTAAAAAGACTAGATAAATATGAGATATATGATATGTACAGAACAATGTACATATTTTGAATTGGAGATGAAAATTGAATTTAAAACAACTAACAGCAGAAAACCATAGATCAGCAGAACGTAAAGATTTTGCCAAGATACTACTCAGTGGCAACATTGATCCCTTTCTATATTACAAATACCTAATCAATCAGTCCCAAAACTACGTTGTTCTCGAATCAGCGTTGCGTGAACTCGCATTTCCAGAAGAGTTTAGGTCAATTTTTAGGGCAAAAAAGATCATAGATGACATGCATGAACTTGAGGAAATCTACGGATTTACCTATAGCGAACTCATATGCAAGTCAACCCAAGAATATGTCGGACACATTGAAAACCTTTTAATGAACGAAGACGTAGACGGAATCATCTCGCACTTATATGTAAGACACTTTGGAGATATGTACGGTGGTGCTATCATTGCAAAACGTGTTCCTGGTAGTGGTACCATGTATCAGTTTGAAAACAAAGAAGAGATGAAGCAGAATGTTCGACTGTTGTTGAATGATAATATGGCAGATGAAGCAAATAAATGCTTTGCATTTGCAATCAGATTATTTGAGGAGTTGGTGAATGAAGAGCGAATTGGATGAATCATTTGATAAGCTAATGCTTGCTTTTGGTGAAAGACAGAAAAGACTTGAAAGATTGAGTATAATGATGTATGGTTTATATGTCTTAATAATAGTTATGACTGTAATCGGAGCGACGGTGCTGTAATGTCTATTATATGGAATAGTTTGATTGATCTTCAAAACAATCTAATCGAACAGCTATCATCAGATGCTACTGAAATACGTGAGCCTGGTATGGATAGATTCAATCAGCCTGGTTGGGTAAACAGAGTATGGTCAAATAACAATTATCGTAGGGCACACATTGATGTGGTCGATATGCGTGAAGAGAAGAAGCTGTGGATGATGCACGTATGCGTCTTTCCTCACACACATAATGACGGACCAATATACGGGTTTGATGTGATTGCAGGTGCCAATAAGATGACAGGTGCATTTTATGATTTCTCTTCTACGTCTAATTCAGAACATCCTATGATGGAACACTTCGCAACAATTGCCAAGCCATTACAATGGAAAAGAGAACGAGAACTGCCGCCATGGGCAAAAGCAATCTTCAGTGATAGCATGATTGCCGCTGGTATGGTCAAAGAACCAGCAGAGATCAATCAGATATGTAAGGTTGCCAGAGAAGGTCTATGTTACTACAAAAAGAACATTGGCAAATATAACGGATACTCTGACAGTGACTTAGGCAAAGCATCCCAAAACTATTATGCAGAACATCAGAAGATGAATCCACATACCCCAAATGTGATGAAAAGTTTAGGTCTTGATCCGGATGATGTAGATGCATTCATATCAGAATCGTTATTTCCAGAAATTAAATAAGTAGATTATGTACAAGCAATTCCGCTTGTGCTTTGTGAGCGCAGTGGTAAATACTGCAAGCAAGGAGAAAGTGAATGGAACTACTAACTATCTGGAGCCTTATTGGGTTCCTTTTTGCCGCTTATGCGGTGATTGCAAATGATTCAGTGCAGACGCTCGGCACTTGGATGGCATCAAACAATGAGCGATTCAACTACAAAACTATGTGGGCAGCCGCAAGTGCTGTATTACTAGCAACACTATGGTATGGTTGGACTGTAAACGGTGGAGACATCAGTTATGGTCGATTGAATAAGATTCCCTGGCAAGAAGTTCAGTGGTATCATGCCGCCGCACCAGGAATACTCGTACTACTTACCAGACTTGGTGTACCAGTATCAACATCCTTTTTAGTGTTGAGTGCTTTTGCGAGTACTTTTGTGCTAGAAAAGATGTTGATGAAGAGCATCATGGGTTATGGTATTGCCGCTCTGTTCGCATACGGTGTATGGTACGTTGTATCACGTACACTTGATGAAGCAGAACCAGTGCAAGAGAAGAACAAAAACTATTGGCGAATAGC